>Ga0302324_100010058_pt1 | contig 19646 bp, 13 predicted proteins | sample Palsa_T0_1_FD_201949 | JGI IMG/M metagenome (GOLD analysis project Ga0302324, IMG submission 201949) | Peat permafrost microbial communities from Stordalen Mire near Abisko, Sweden - Palsa_T0_1 | ecosystem: Environmental > Terrestrial > Soil > Palsa > Peat permafrost | place: Sweden: Abisko...
ATGGCCGCCTGCTACGCCATCCACAAGACGCTGTTCGAAGCCGCCTACCCCTTTGCCTACGATCTCGCGGAGCTCGGCCAGTACTACCTGGCGTACCGGCGTCTGATGGAGCATTGGCAGGCGACGCTGCCGGGGGCGATTCTGTGCCTGAGCTATGAATCCCTGGTGGCCGATCAACTCGGCCAGACACGCCGGCTGCTGCAGTTCTGCGGCCTGGAATGGCAGCAGACGTGCGCACAGTTTCAGCACAATCCGGCAGCCACCACCACCGCCAGTGCGGCGCAGGTGCGCCAGCCGATCTACGATTCCTCGGTATTGCAATGGCGGCATTACCAAACGCAGCTCGCGGCACTGAGCCGTGTACTCAGCGCCGGCGGCCTGCATGTCGATTGAAGGCAAATCCATCGACTATGTCGCCGAGCACGAACGCCACGGCCGGGTCATCGATCAGGGGCCGTTCTGGTTCCTGGGCAATTTTCAGTTCTTCACCATCGCCATCGGCTTCGTCGGACCGAGCATGGGCCTGAGCTTCGGCTATACGGCGCTCGCCGGCGCACTCGGCATTCTGTTCGGAACCGTGTTCGTCGCCTTTCACGCCTCTCAGGGACCGGAACTCGGGCTGCCGCAGATGATCCAGTCGCGCGCGCAATTCGGCTTTCGCGGCGTGGTGGTGGTGCTGATCGGCACGTTATTCACCTTCGTCGGCTTCAACGTCGCCGACAGCGTGCTGAGCGCGCGCGGCCTCAACGGCATCCTCGGCTGGAATGAAAGCATCGTCACACTGCTGGCGGTCGGCAGCGCCACGCTGCTGGCGATCTACGGTCACGACTGGCTGCACCGCGTGTTCCGCTGGTGCTTTCTGCTGTGCATGCCGCTGTACACACTGCTGACGCTGGCCATCCTGGCCGGCAGGATACCGGCGAGCCACCCGGTGGTCGGACACTACAGCTGGGTGGCGTTCTGCGGCCAGTTCGCCGCCAGCGCCAGCTACAACATCACCTACGCGCCTTCCGTATCGGATTACTCGCGCTACCTGCCGCGGCGTACGCCGCGGCGAGCGATCATTGCAGCCGTGTTCATCGGCGCATCTTCATCGGCGATCTGGTTGATTGCCCTGGGCGCGTGGCTGGCGACGCGCCTCGGGGCTGCCGACGGTCTGGTAGCGCTGCATGATGCGGGCAATGCGGTATTCGCGGGCTTCGGCGTGCTCATGTCATTGGCTTCGGTGACGGCACTGGTGGCGACCATGGGCCTGAACGCCTACAGCGGCATGTTGACGGTGGTCACCGGGCTGAATTCGCTGTGCCAGATGCAGCCGAGCCCGCGTCTGCGGGTCGTGACGATTGTCGGCCTGGGCGCGCTGTCGGTGGCACTGACCCTTGCGATCAGCGCCAATGCCATAGCGCTGCTGTTCGCGGTGCTGACGATCATGCTGTACCTGCTGGGTCCATGGACCTCGATCAATCTGATCGACTACTTCTTCGTGCGGCACGGGCGCTATGCGATCACGCAATTGTTTCAGCCGCACGGCATCTACGGCTCCTGGGGCGCGCGGGGACTGCTGGCCTACCTGATCGGCTTCGCCGCGACCTTGCCCTTCTTTGTGCTGCCCGATCTGTACATGGGGCCTGCCGCCCGTGCCCTGGGCGGTGTCGATGTCGGCTGGCTGGTGGGCCTGCTGGTCGCCGGCGGCGTATATCTTTGGCTTACGCGCTCCTTCGATGCCAGCCGGGAGGCCCCGGCCATCCTCGCCAGCGAGCGCCTGCTCGCGGGACGCTGAACCATGGCCAACGTCGATCTGCTGGTCGTGATCGCGTATATGGCCGGAATCCTCGCAGCCGGATTCTGGGCGCGACGCAAAGCCACGACGCAGGATCAGTTCCTGGTTGCCGGCCGTTCGGTCGGTCCCTGGCTGTATGCGGGCACGCTGGCGGCAATCGTGCTCGGCGGCGCCTCCACGGTCGGCGGCGTCAAACTCGGCTACCAGTACGGCATCTCCGGCATGTGGTTCGTCTTCATGCTCGGTCTGGGCATCATCGTGCTGAGCGCCGTGTTCGTCGAGCGCATCCTCGGGCTCAATCTCTATACCGTGCCCGAGCTGCTCGAGCGCCGCTACAGCCCGTACGCGCGCATCGCCGGCGGTGTCGTCATGGTCGCCTATGACCTCATGGTGAGCGTCACGGCAACGATCGCGGTGGGATCGATCATGGAAGTCATCGTCGGTATCCCGCGAACGTCCGCGATACTGATCAGCAGCGCCGTCATGGTCGCCTATTCCGTGCTCGGCGGCATGTGGTCGCTGACCCTGACCGACATCATCCAGTTCATCATCAAGACGGTCGGCATCCTGTTCATCCTGCTGCCCGCGGCGATATGGCACGCGGGTGGTCTGTCGGCCATGCACGCCCGGCTGCCTGGCGAGTTCTTCTCGCTCACGCACATCGGCATCGGCAAGATCGTCTCGTTCTTCGTGCTGTATTTCTTCGGCATCATCATCGGTCAGGATGTCTGGCAACGCGTATTCACCGCGCGCAGCGTCAAGATCGCCCGCAACGGCGGCATCGGCGTGGGCTTCTACTGCCTGTGCTATGCATTAGCCGGCGCGCTGATCGGCGCGGCCGGCCGGGTATTTCTGCCCCCGCTGGCCGATGCCGACGCGGCGTTCGGACAGATCGTCAACGCGGTGCTGCCCGTGGGTCTGCGCGGCCTGGTGCTGGCCGCGGCGCTGGCCGCCATCATGTCCACGGCCAGTGCCTGCCTGCTGGCCGCCTCCACGGTGCTGCTGGAGGACGTGTATCTGCGGCTGCGCGGCCGCGGCAACACCGGCTCGATAGCCCAGAGCCGCGCCGTCACGCTGGGGCTTGGCGTCGTCATGATGGGTCTGTCCTGTCTGCTGCACGACGTGATCGCCGCCCTGACCGTCGCGTACGATCTGCTGGTCGGCGGGTTGCTGGTGGCGGTGGTCGGCGCCATGATGTGGCGACGCGGCACCACGGCCGCAGCGCTTGCGTCTATCGCCGTGGGCAGTATCCTGGTGTGCATTCTGCTTGCCGTGCGCGGCATCGATTCCGATATGCCGATCTATGTCGGTCTCGGGGGGAGCCTGATCGTCTACCTGGTCGTCAGCCTGGGTGCCAATGCCGCATGAATGAAAAATTCTATACCAGGCCGGATGCGGTCTCTGCGACCGACTACCAGCCGATGCAGCAGCCGCGGTTCACCGAGATAGCGACGTTCATGCGCGCTCCGTTGGCGAGCAGCCTCGAAGCTGTCGACATCGGCTTGATCGGCGTCCCGACCGATCTGGGCGTGACCAACCGGCCCGGCGCTCGCCACGGCCCGCGCGAAATCCGCAACGCCTCGAGTCTGATGCGCTCGTTCAACCTCGGCCTTGGCATCAATCCCTATGATCTGTGCCGGATCGCCGATCTCGGGGACGTACGCCTGTCTCATCGCTACGACCTGGAAAAGCAGGTCGAGGACATCGAGGCCTTCTATCGCAAGGTACACGCCGCCGGCGTGCTGCCGATCAGCGCCGGCGGCGATCACTCCATCACCTACCCGATCTTCAAGGCGATAGCGGCCGATGAACCCATCGGCATGGTGCATATCGATGCGCACTGCGATACCTGGGGTGAATTCTACGGCTCCAAATTCACCCACGGCGCGCCATTCCGGCTGGCCGTGGAGGCGGGATTGCTCGATCCCAAGCGCACCATCCAGATCGGCATTCGCGGCGGGCAGAACTTCATGGATGGCATCGAGTTTTCCCTCTCTCACGGCATGCGCGTGGTGTTCATCGAGGAATTCAGCGCTCTCGGCGTCGAGCGCGTGATCGAGGAGGCGCGCAGAGTGGTCGCCGATGGTTCGACCTACATCTCGTTTGACGTCGACGGGCTGGATCCGGTCTATGCCCCGGGCACGGGCACGCCCGAAATCGGCGGCATTACCACGCTGGAGGCGCAGCGTCTGCTGCGCGGATTGCGCGGCCTGAATCTGATCGGCGGCGATGTCGTGGAAGTGGCGCCGCCGTACGATCAGACCGGCAATACCGCACTGGTCGGCGCCACGCTCATGTTCGAGATCCTGTGCCTGATTGCCGATCGTCATTTCGGCATCGAACGCCCACCGCAGTCGAGCTCAACGCCCTGAAGGCTTCGGGACCGCGGCGCTCTCCTTGGCCACCAGCCATGTCACCAGCGCAATGACCTGGTCGGGACCGCCGGCGGACTGCACGTCCAATCGATACTTGCCATTGACGATGATCGTCGGCGTGCCGTCGACGCGGTAGTCCTTGATCAATTGATCGGCCTGGCGCATGCGCGTATCGACGCCGAAGGAATTGGCCGTGGCCACGAAGGTCTCCGGCTTGATGCCGGTGGCGTGCGCATAAAATGCGGCCGCATCCTGGATGCCGGGCGGGGGCACCTTCAGCCGCTGCGTGCGCGGGTCGGAAATGGCGAGCTCGCCGGTTTTCCAGACCGCATCGAACATGGCATCGTGGGTGCGCTGGTCGAGCCCGAGAATCTGCGCCGCATAGAATGCGCGTTGAAACATCGGCCAGTCCTCGTCCGGCCGGAAGGCGGCGGGGATGAGAACCAGCACGGCATTGGCAGGCAGGCTCGCCTTGAGCCGGTCGACCACCGGGTAGAAATGGTTACACGCCGGACAGGCGTAGGAAAACACTTCCGTGACCTCGATCTTCCCAGGCCCCACCGAGGTCGGTTGTGGCGGGTCGATCAGATAGTAATTGACACCCTGCTGCCAGTCCGTCGCAGCCTGCGCGCCCGCGCATAGCCCCAGCGCCAGCCCCAGGCCCAGCAACACCCGCGCCAGGATGGTCTTTCGCGCCAGTTGGACTTCACCACGTGTTCGCATTTTATTCTCCAGGCAAAAGCACTGAATTCACCATGGCCAATGGTACCGCACCGCCACTGTCCCGCGCGGCAGGGCTAGTGACCGGGCGGGTTCGAAACCTGCGGCCCGGCGGGCTCGAGCCCCTTGGAATACAGGATGCGCCCGTCGGGCGTGACCAGAATCGCATCGACGTCGTCGAGCTGGTTGTAGATTCTCATGGCCTCTTCGGGTCCGAGCACGAACGCCGTTTTAGACAGGCCATCGGTGCGCGTCGCCGTCGGCGCGATGACGGTGGCACTGCGTACTTTGCTGGCGGAGTGCCCGGTATGCGGATCGATGATGTGGTGGTAGCGCACCCCATCCTCGTCGAAGTAGCGCTCGTAGTCGCCCGAGGTCGAAAACGCGGCGTCGGTCAGCGGCACGCGCGTGATCACCTGATCGGGATGATCCGGATGACGTATGCCGATGATCCAGGGTTTGCCGAAGCGATCACCGAGCACGCGGCTGTCGCCGCCGGCATTGACCAGCGCGTGGGTGAAACCGCGCGCGCGCAGGATCTCGATGCCGCAGTCGACCGAGTAGCCCTTGGCGATGCCGCCCAGATCGATGCGCACGCCCGGTTGCGAGAAGCGCACCGTGCTGGTCGCGGCATCGAGCAGTACGTGCCGGTAATTCACCGCCGGCAGAGCGGCCTGGATCTGCTGCTCCGTCGGTCTCTTGCGCTCGCGAAAATCATACATGTAGCCGACACTGGCGTAGGTGATGTCGAATGCGCCCTCGGTGATGCGTGAATACTCGAGCGCCGTGGTCAGCAGCTTGAACAGTTCCGGGCTGATCTTCACCGGCTGCTGCGCGGCCAGATCATTGACCCTCGAAACTTCACTGGTGGGCTTGTAGACGCTCATGGTCTCATCGATGTGCCGCATCTCGTCCATGACCGCATCGATGGCCTGCTCGCCGTGCTGCTTGTCCTTGTCCTCGGCCCAGAGCTCCACGAAGATGCGTGTGCCCATGATGCCGTCGACCCCGCGTGACAGCCACGCCGCCTGCGCCGGCGTCGCCGCCAGCGTCAGCGCAGTCAGCAGCAGCAGCCAGGGCGCGCGCTCGTGTGCTCTCATAGGTCGCGCATGATAGCGCCGTCCTCGAGGCCGGCGGCCTCGAGCAGGCCCTTTTGCGCCAGCCAGTCGCGATTGAACAGCCGCGAAAGGTACTTCGAGCCGGTATCGCACAGCACCGTGACCACGGTGTGGCCCGGACCGAGATCGCGCGCCACGTGCACGGCCGCCGCGACGTTGATGCCGCTGGTGCTGCTGACGAACAACCCCTCCTCGCGCAGCAAGCGGTAAACGTAGCGCACCGTCTCGGCATCCTCGATGTGCACGGCGTCGTCGATCGGCGCATCCTGCATATTGGCGGTGATGCGGCCGATGCCGATTCCCTCGGTGATCGAGCCGCTGCCGGTGGCTTTGACCACGCCGTTGCGGATGTATTCATAGAGCGCACTGCCGGGCGGGTCGGCCACGACCGTGCGCACGCTGCGCGTGCGCGACTTGAGATATTCCGATACGCCGGCGAGCGTGCCGCCGGTACCGCTGGCGGCGACGAATGCGTCGATGCGGCCGCCGGTCTGCTCCCAGATCTCCGGGCCGGTGGTCTCGACGTGGGCACGGCGGTTGGCGGTGTTGTCGAACTGATTGGCCCAGATCGCGTTCGGCAGCTCCTCGGCCAGACGGCCCGCGACCTTCTGGTAGTGGTTCGAATCGCTGTACGGCACGGTCTTGACGCGCCGCACCTGTGCACCGAGCGCCTCGATCAAGGCGTACTTCTCCGGCGACTGGTTGTCGGGCATCACGATCACGCAGCGATAGCCGCGGGCATTGCAGATATGTGCCAGGCCGATGCCAGTATTGCCCGCGGTGCCCTCGACCACGGTACCGCCGGCCTGAAGTATGCCGCGACGCTCGGCGTCGAGCACGATGGCGCGCGCGGCGCGGTCCTTGACCGAACCGCCCGGATTCATGAACTCCGCCTTGCCATAAATCTCGCAACCGGTCTGCTCGCTCACGCGCCGCAGGCGAATCAGCGGCGTACGGCCGACGGCATCGACAAAATCCTGCACGATTCTCATGCCTGCCGTGTCCCCAAGGATTCAATCCAGGCCGCGGCGCCTGCGGCGCGCGCGGCGATCTCCCCGACAATCAGCAGTGCCGGTGCTTCGATGGCGGCGCTGCAGGCGCGCTGGGCGATGTCATGCAGTGTCCCGGCCAGCACACGCTGCCCAGGCAGGGTCGCGCGCTCGACGATGGCCACGGGACGCTCACGCGACGCGCCTTGCGCGAGCAGGCGCTCGACGATGCGCGGCAGTTGCGAGATGCCCATGTAGAACACCACGGTTTGTGCCGGCGCCGCGAGCGAGCGCCAGTCCAAGCCTTCGGCCCCCTCGCCCATCGCCGTGACAAACGTGACCGACTGGGCCACGCCGCGCTGCGTGAGCGGCATGCCGGTCGCCGCCGCCGCACCCAACGCCGCGGTAATGCCGGGCACGACCACGACCGGGATGCCGGCGGCCGCGAGCACATCGATCTCCTCGCCGCCGCGGCCGAAAATGAACGGATCCCCACCCTTGAGCCGCGCCACCCGCAGACCGCGGCCTGCATATTCCAGCAACAGCGCGTGAATGCGCTGCTGCGTGACGCGATGCTGACCGGACTGCTTGCCGACGAACACACATTCGGCATCGCGTCGCACGCGCTCGAGGACCGCATCGCTGACCAGCCGATCGTACAGCACGACGTCGGATTGCTGCAGCAGTTGCAATGCCCGCAGCGTCAGCAGGTCGGGATCTCCCGGACCGGCGCCGATCAGGTAGACCTCGCCGCGCAGCGGCGTGGCGGCGGCTTTGAGCTGCGCGGCGAGCAGCGCTTCGGCCTCGGCGATGCCGCCGGCATACACTTTGGAGGCGATGTTGCCGGCGAACAGAGCATCCCAGAACCGGCGGCGTTGATTGATGTCGGGCAGCGCGCGCTGCACCTGCGCGCGGGCGCGGCCGGCCAGACGTGCCAGCTCTCCGAGCCGCTCGGGCAGCAGCGCCTCGAGTTGAGTGCGTATGCGCCGCACCAGCGTCGGCGATTGTCCGGAGCTGCCGATGGCGACGATGACCGGCGAGCGATCGACGATCGCCGGCATGACGCACGAGGATGCGCCGCCGTCGTCGACCACATTGACGAATATGCCGCGCGCCAGGCCCGCGGCGGCAACCGCGTGATTGACCTCGCTGCTGTCGGTCGCAGCGATGGCCAGCGCGACACCCTCGAAGTGCGCGGGCTCGAATCGCAGGCTGCGATACTCGATGCGTCCGGCATCACGATACAGCGCCAGTTCGGGATGCAGCGTTGGGGCGATCACGCGCACGCGCGCGCCGGCCTTGAGCAGCAACTCGACCTTGCGCATCGCGACCGCGCCGCCTCCGACCACCAGCGTCAGTCGATCGCGCAGATCGAGGAATACGGGCAGGTAGTCCATCGCTGGGACGGCGCAGACTATGCGCCCGCGCGCGGCAGCAGCGAGTCAGCCGACCGCGGCCGTGCGCTTGCGCGGATGCAGCCCGCATTCGCGCGAATCGGCCTGTTCCCACCACCAGCGCCCGGCGCGATGTCCCTCGCCCGGGGCGATGGCGCGTGTACACGGCGCGCAGCCGATGCTCGAATAGCCCTGATCATGCAATGGGTTGTATGGCAAATGATGGGCGCGAATATAGGTCCAGACGTCACCGTGCGTCCAATCGAGCAGCGGACTGATCTTCTGCAGGCCGTACTGCTCGTCGCGGGCGATCGGCTGCGCCTTGGCACGCAAATCGGACTGCTCATGCCTGACCCCCGTGACCCAGGCCCGGTAGCCGGCGATGGCGCGCTTGAAGGGCTCGACCTTGCGAATATCGCAGCAGCTCAGACGCGCGCCCAGACTGTCATAAAAGCCGTTGATGCCGTGCTCACGCACATAGCGCGCAATGGCCTGGGCGTCGGGACTGTAGAGCGGCAGGCGCCGCTGGTAGCGTTGCTCCAGGCGCTCGAGCAGGGCCAGAGTCTCATTGGGCAGACGGCCGGTATCGATGCTGAATATGTCTATTTCCCGCACCTGCGTGCAGATCAGATCGGTCAGGACCATGGCCTCCGCACCCAGGCTGCTGGCGTAGACCACGCGACCGAACTCGGCCACGGCCCGGTGCAGCAGCGCCACGGCGGCATCGATCTTGGAAGCTTGAAAGGCTGGGTGGACCATGACAGCGAGCATTGTGGGTGCTGCTCTCATGACTTTGGTGTATGAGCTTAATGCCGCGCCGTGACAATGCATGACCTGCGAGGGGCCGCTTCGCGGCATCATCTGCTGGCCATGAGCTCCCTCGATCTGCGCCGTCTGCGGCAAAATGAGCATGTTCGCGCCCTGACGCGCGAGGTGCATGTCCAGCTCGAGCAGCTGATTCAGCCACTGTTCGTCGCCGAGAGCCTCATCGCCCCGGAGCCGGTTCCGGGGTTGACCGGTGTTCACCAGGACACCGGCGATTCGCTGCTGCGTCAGGTCGAGCAGGATCTGTCCGCCGGCGTGCGCAAGTTCCTGCTGTTCGGCGTGCCGCGGGCTCGCGCCGAACACGATATCGATTGGTCGTTCACCGCCGGCCAGATTCGCGCGCTCAAGCAGCGCTTCGGCCACGACATCTGGCTCGCCGCCGATGTCTGCCTGTGTTCCTCGACGCCGCACGGACACTGCGGCGTGCTCAATCTCGAGGGCGATCATGTCGACAACCACGCCAGCGTCGCCGAGCTCGAACAGGCGGCGCTGAGCTATGCTCAGGCTGGCGCCGACTGTGTCGCTCCCAGCGACATGATGGACGGACGCATCGGCGCCATTCGCTCGCGGCTGGACTCAGCCGGGCTCGAGCGCACCATCCTGATGAGCTATGCGGTCAAGTTTCATTCGACGCTGTACGGACCATTTCGCGTGGCAGCCGGTTCGGCACCAAAGAGCGGCTCAGCGCTCAAGGATCGCGCCAGCTACCAGCTCGATCCGGCGAGGCCCAACGACGCCCGGCAATGCGCGCAGCGCGATGCCGACCAGGGCGCCGATATCCTGATGGTCAAGCCCGGGTTGCCGTACCTGGACATTCTGCGCGAGCTGTCCGCCGCGATTCCCAAGCCTTGGGCCGTGTATCACGTCAGCGGCGAGTTCGCGGCGCTCGAGGCCCTGTGCGCGCAGGGCCTGGCCGCGCGCGCGCCGCTGCACCGCGAAATCATGACTGCCTTCAAGCGCGCCGGGGCCTCGATGATCATCACCTACGGTGCGCGCTTTGCGCGCGAGTGGCTGGCGGCATGAGCGCGGGAGCGGGTCTGTCCGAGCAATTGTTTGCGCGCGCGCAGCGCGTCTGTCCCGGTGGCGTGCATTCACCCGTGCGTGCCTTTCGCGGCGTCGGTGGCACACCGCGCTTCATGGTCGGCGGCCACGGGGCCTGTCTGCGCGACGTCGATGGCCGCGAATACGTGGATTTCTGCATGGCTTTCGGGCCGCTGATCCTCGGCCACGGCGATGCGCAGGTGCGCAGCGCGGCTGAGGCCGCGCTCGCGCGGGGCTGGAGTCTGGGCACTGCCGAGCCCTACAGTCTCGAGCTCGCGGAATTGATCACTGCCCAGATTCCCTGGATCGAGAGCATTCGCTTCGTCAATTCCGGAACCGAGGCCGTCATGTCCGCCTTGCGCGTGGCGCGCGGCGCCACCGGCCGCTCGAAGATCCTTAAGTTCGAGGGTTGCTACCACGGCCACAGCGATTCGATGCTGCTGCGCGCCGGCTCAGGGCTCGCCGAGGCGCCGCTGCCCGACAGCGCAGGCCTGGCACCGGATATCGTCCAGCAGACGCTGATCGCGCCCCTGGACGACATCGCCTCGCTCGAGCTGCTGTTCGCCAGCCACGGCGCGCAACTCGCGGCCGCGATCATAGAGCCGCTGCCGGCCAACCATGGCCTGCTGCCGCAGCGGCTGGAATTCCTGCAGGCGCTCTCGCGCCTGACGCGCGCGCATGGCGCGTTGCTGATTTTCGACGAGGTCATTTCCGGTTTTCGCGTCGGCTTCCAGGGCTATGCCGGGCTGAGCGGCATCCACCCGGACCTCGCGACCTATGGCAAGGTCATTGGCGGCGGCTTTCCGGTTGGCGCCTACGGCGGCCGGCGTGAACTCATGAAACTGGTCGCGCCCGCCGGACCGGTGTACCAGGCGGGCACGCTCAGCGCCAACCCGCTGGCCATGTGCGCCGGACTCGCCGTGCTGCAGCGGTTGCTGGATGGCCGCATCTATCTGCAGCTGGAAGCGCTCGGAGCACGGCTGGAGCGTGCGCTCGGGGAAATTCCGCGCCTGGCGATGCAGCGGGTCGGCTCGATCTTCTGGTTCTGCGCCTCGCAGCACGGCCGGCCCGTCACGCCCATACGCAGCCCGCGCAGCTTTCCGGCCGACGCCAAGGCGAGCTTCGCCGCGCCGTTCCATGCGCTGCTGGCGGGCGGGATTTATCTGGCGCCGAGCGCCTTCGAAGTGGGCTTCCTGTCGGCGGCGCACACCGAAGCGCAAGTCGATGAACTCGCCGCGGCCTTGCGGGCACAGTTCCAGTCGTAACGCCGCTAATCGGCGCGCGGCGGATGCTGCGTGAGCTGCGGCTGTATGGCGGTGTCACCGGCCGTGTGAACCACGCCCTCGGGCGTGGGGGCCTCGACCACGGCGGTCAGCAGCTGCAGGCTGTGCGCGGCGACCTCGACCTGTGGTCGATCGAGATCCCGATCCGCCAGCGCCGCATTGGCCGTGTCCAGCCGCAGGGTCCAGCGCAGCTGCGGCTGCGGCAATTGAAAGGCATGTGCGTCCGGCGTGGTATTGGTCAGCAGCAGGCTCACCTCGGCGCGTGCCTCGTCCAGACGCAACGCGCGGCGCACGCACAGCAGACGCCCTTCGGTGTACTGCCAGTCTTCGGTCCGCATGACATCGCCATTCTCATCGAACCATTCGATGTCGCGCACCTGCGGCAGCGGTTCCAGCACACCGTGCTGGAAGTAGCTGCAGCGCAGGGTGCAGTGATCGCGGCGCAGCTGCAGCAGCCGCGCGAGGAATAGCTGCTGTTCCACACCCGAGGCCGACTCCGCCTGCGCCCAGTCGAGCCAGGAAATCTCGGAGTCCTGGCAGTACGGGTTGTTGTTGCCCTGCTGGGTATGGCCGAATTCGTCGCCGCTGAGCAGCATCGGTGTACCGTGGGAGAACAGCAGCGTCGCCAGCATCGCCCGCTTGACGGCTTCGCGCACCGCCGTGATGGCTGCGTCATCGGTCGGCCCTTCGACCCCCCAGTTGTGGCTGGCGTTGTCATCGGTACCGTCACGATTGTGCTCACCGTTCGCCTCGTTGTGCTTGTGCTCGTAGCTGACCCAATCCTGCAGCGTGAAGCCATCGTGCGCGGTGATGAAATTCAATGACGCCCAGGGCCGGCGCCGGGCGTGGTCGAACAGATCCGCCGAACCCTGCAGCCGCGCCGCGAGCGCGCCGCGCAGCGCGGAATCCCCGCGCCAGGCCCGGCGCACGTCGTCGCGGTATTTCGAGTTCCATTCCGACATGCCCGCCGGATGATTGCCGAGTTGGAAGCCATCAGGGCCCAGATCCCACGGCTCGGCGATCAGCTTGACGGCGGCCAGTGTCGGATCCTGCATGAGGGCATCGAAAAACCCCGAGCCCGGATCGAAGCCGCCCTGTTCGCGTCCCAGCGTCACGCTCAGGTCGAAGCGGAAGCCGTCGACATGAAATTCATTGACCCAATAGCGCAGTGAATCCAGCGCCAGCTGGATCACGCGCGGGTGCGAGAAATTGAGCGTGTTGCCGCAGCCGCTGTAGTTAATGCAGCGCCGGGAATCCTGCTCCATCGGGCGGTAGTAGGCGGCATTGTCCAGGCCGCGCAGACTCAAAGTCGGACCCAGCTCGCTGCCTTCGCAGCTGTGGTTATAGACCACATCCAGCAGTACCTCGATGCCGGCGGCGTGCAGCGCCTTGATCGCGCCCTTGAGCTCAGCGAGATTGCCGTCGCACAGATAGCGCGGTTCGGGTGCGAAATAAGCCAGCGTATTGTAGCCCCAGTAGTTGATCAGCCCGCGCTCGACCAAGGCCCGGTCCTGCACATAGGCATGAATCGGCAGCAGCTCGATGGCCGTGATGCCCAGCCGCTCGAGATGACAGACGATATCCTCATGCCCGAGCGCGGCGGCGCTGCCGCGCTGGCGCTCGGAAACGGCTCCGTGCCGCATGCTCAGGCCGCGCAGATGGGCCTCGTAGATCACGGTATCGGCCCAGGGCGTTCTGGGCGGCCGATCCGCGCCCCAATCGAACCGGTCGCCCGTCACGACGGCTTTGGGCATGGCAAAGGCGCTGTCGCGGCGATCGAACGACAGATCTGCGCGCGGCGAGGTCACGCGGTACCCGTACAGTGCATCGCTCCAGCGCAGCGAGCCCGCCAGCGCCCGCGCGTACGGATCCAACAGCAGCTTGTTGCCGTTGTAGCGATGGCCCTGCTCCGGCGCGTACGGGCCGTGCGCCCGGTAGCCGTAGAGCTGGCCCGGCGACAGATCGGGCACATAGGCGTGCCAGATGCCATCGGAGCATTCCGGCATGGGCAGTCGCCGCAATTCGTTGCGCCCGCTCGAATCGAACAGGCACAGCTCGACCTGCTCGGCATGGCCGGCAAAGACCGCAAAATTAGTCCCGCCCGCGTCCCAGGTTGCCCCAAGCCGATGCGGCACGCCGGCCAGCGCGCGCTTGGGCAAATCAGAACTCATGCTGCGCCGGCCGCCGCGAATCGCTCAGCCTCCATGACGCAGCAATATGGTGGCCAATGGCGGCAGTGTGATCTCCAGCGAGAATGGCTGGCCGTGGCTCTGCCCGGAGCTGGCCTGGACCCAGCCGCCATTGCCGAGATTGCTGCCGCCGTATACCTCGGCATCGGTATTGAGTATTTCGCGCCAGCCGCCGGCGCGCGGCGCCCCGATCCGGTAGTGCAGGCGCGGTACCGGCGTGAAGTTGCACACCACGATGACCGGCGACGTATCGGCGTAGCCGCTGCGGTAATAGGCGAATACGCTGTTGTTGCGGTCATCACCGATAATCCATCGGAATCCGGCACTGTCGCAGTCTAGCGCGTGCAGCGCCGCTTCGGTGGTGTAGACATGATTCAGATCGCTGATCAGGCGCTGCACGCCCCTGTGCAACGGATGCTCCAGCGCCGCCCAATCGACCTGGCTGTCGTGATTCCATTCCCAGTCCTGCCCGATCTCACCGCCCATGAACAGCAGCTTCTTGCCCGGCTGCGTCCACATGAAGCCGAAATAGGCGCGCAGATTTGCAAACCGCTGCCAGGTATCCCCCGGCATGCGGCCGATCAGCGAACCCTTGCCGTGCACGACCTCATCGTGCGACAGCGGCAGCACGAAGCGCTCGGAAAACGCGTACAGCAGGCCGAAGGTCATGTCGTTGTGGTCGTAGGCGCGGTGCACCGGATCGTGCGCCATGTAGCGCAGCGTGTCGTGCATCCAGCCCATGTTCCACTTGTAGGTGAAGCCCAAGCCCCATTCCTGCGTCGGCCGTGTGACCCCGGGCCAGGCCGTGGATTCTTCGGCGATCACCATCGAGCCCGGGAAGCGCTCTGCCACCGCGTCATTGAGGTGTCTGAGGAAATCGATCGCTTCGAGATTCTCGCGCCCGCCATAGCGATTGGGAATCCATTGTCCCTCCTTGCGGGCGTAATCGCGGTACAGCAGCGATGCCACGGCATCGACCCGCAGCGCATCGATGTGGTAGCGCTCGAACCAGTGCAGCGCGCTCGATATCAGGAACGAATGCACCTCGCGCCGCCCGAGGTTATACACCGCCGTATTCCATTCCTGGTGAAACCCTTCACGCGGATCGGCGTGCTCGTACAGCGCGGTACCGTCGAAATAAGCCAGACCGTGCACATCGGTCGGAAAGTGTCCGGGTACCCAGTCGAGAATGACGCCCAGACCGGCGTTGTGACAGCGGTCGACGAAACGCGCGAACGCCGCCGGCTCGCCGAAGGCCGCGTGCGTCGCATATTGACCGAGCACCTGATAGCCCCAGGAGCCGCCGAACGGGTGCGCCATGATCGGCAGCAGCTCGATGTGCGTGAACTTGAGCTCTCTGACATAAGGGATCAGCTGTTCGGCGAGCTCGTCCCAGTTCAGCCCGCGCCAATCCGGCCCGGTGCGCCGCCACGAGCCAGCGTGCACTTCGTAGATCGAGACCGCCTGATGCAGGTGCTGCCCGGCCGCGGCGCGTGCCTGCAGCCAGGGGGCGTCGCTCCACACAAACGGTGTCGGGTCCGCCACCACCGAGGCGGTGCGCGGCGGGGCTTCCGCCTGCAGCGCGACCGGATCGGCCTTGAGTGGCAGCAGTCCGTGCGGACCCAGGATCTCGTATTTGTAGACGGTGCCCACGGGTAGCCGGGGAATGAACAACTCCCAGACACCGGCCTCGACCCGCTTGCGCATCGCGTGGCGCCGGCCGTCCCAGCCGTTGAAATCGCCGACCACGGAAACACGCCGCGCATTGGGCGCCCAGACCGCGAAGCGCACGCCAGCGATGCCGGCAATGCTCATCGCCTGTGCGCCCAGGCAGCGCCCGAGTTCCAGATGATTGCCCTCCGCCAGCAGATAGACGTCCAACTCGCCCAGCAGCAGCCCGAATGCATACGGGTCCTCGGTGACGTGCGTCACGCCCCCGGGCCAGTGGATGCGCAGGCGATAACTGGCGCGCGCGGCCAGACGGCCGGCATACAGCCCCGGGGGTTGAATCGGCACCATCGTCGCCAGCAGCTCATCGTCGGGACCGATGATTTCCACCGCCTCGGCAGGTGGCACGAACGCCCGAATGACCAGGCCCCGGGCGTCCTCGTGCGGCCCGAGCACGGCAAAGGGGTCCTCGATGTTGCCGGACTGCAATGCCGCCGCGGCCGCGACCTCGATCGCCAGCCCCGGATCCTTCAAACGCTCGCCGATCATGATGGTGCGTTGCCTTGTTGCGAATTAAAGTTGCGAATCAAAGGTGAGAAACCAGCTGCGCCAGCCCGTGCAGCGGCACGCCCAGCAGGCCGGGTCGATTCGCCGCCTCATAGCTGATCTCGTACGCCGCCTTCTCCAGCAGAAACAGATTCAGCAGATCGCGCGCACTGTGCGCACTGCTCCAGTGATGCGCGAGCGGTGCAGCGGCCTCCTGATAGGCGGCAACGAATGCCTTGCTTGAAGTCTGGCGGAAACGCTCGACGATACTGCGTTTGCGTGCCAGCGTGGTCTCGTCCTGCCCGGCGCCGCCCGCCGCGACGATGGTCGCCGCGGCATAGTCGAATGAGCGCAGCATCCCGGCGACATCGCGCAGCGGGCTGCTGAGCGTGCGGCGTTCACTGAGCGCGCGCCCCGGCTCGCCCTCGAAATCTATGAAGAAGACATCGCCCTGGGCCACGAGCGCCTGTCCGAGGTGCAGATCGCCATGAATGCGCATCGCCAGCGAGCCCAGCCCGGCCTGCGCCAGCACCTCCGGCAATTCCAGCGCATGCGCGCGCGCCGCCTGCAGTATCTCGACACTGTGCCGCTCCTCGGCACTGAATTGCGAGCGTGCATCGAGCAGCGCGTACGCCTGCTGTAGCTGCGAACGCGCCGCGGCAGCCCAGCTGCCGCATTCCTGCGGCCCGCTCGCGTGCGGGGCAAACCCCGGCTGATCGCTCGCCTGACCGAGCACGACATGCATTTCACCCAGGCGCTGGCCGAGCATGCCGGCGGCTTTCTGGAAGCGCGCGATGGCCTCACTCTGTTCGGGCAAGGGCGCGCCGGAGGGCATCACCAGCACCTCCTGCACCGTGCGCTCGAGCAGATTCTGCGTCCAGCTCCAGGCGTCGCCCTCGTTGTAGATGAATCCCTGCGCCACGCCGAGCACGAACGGCACGCCGTCATGGCCCAGGCGCGTGATCTCACCGAGCATCGGTGCGATGTTGGCAAAGCCGTGCTCGGTCAGATAGCGGCCCATCTCCGCTTCCGGGTGCGCTCCGGCGTGGATGCGTCGAAACAGCTTGATCATGACCTGGCCGCCGACGATCAGGGCGCTGTTGGACTGCTCCGCCGATGAGCGGCGCACTTCGGGCTCCGGACCGATGTTGATCGAGGCAAAGCGCGCGGTCGGGTTGAACTGCAGCTCGCCGCTGTCGGTGGCCACGCGCGCACTGCCGGCCATCAGTTCGATCAGCCGGCGCGCAAAGCGGTCGAGCGCAAAGGCATCGGTCAGGTAGCCCACGCGCCGCCCGCGGCGTACCCGCGCCAGCGCCAGCTGCTGCGGCAACGCACCGGCCATGGCGTCTTCCGAGATGAAGCCGAAGGGCAGCAGATAGCGGTCGGTGCCGCGTTGCATCTGCGCCTCGATCTCGGCCAGCAGCACCGGCGGCTCGATACCCGGCACCGCCGCCACATCGACGATGCGCGTAGCCAGCAGCACCTGGTCCTTGCCGGCAAACCAGCGCCGCTTGGGCAGGTAGGCGGGCAGCACCTCGCGCTCGAGAATCGAACGGATCGGCTCGGCCAGCAGTTCCTCGAGCGAGCTGCGCACCACCAGCGTCACGAACTCGGGCATGGGCTGCGGCGCCGGCACGAACCAGGTCGGCATGCGCGAGAGCGGTGCCAGCACGAACCAGTAAAAGCCGTACGGCGGCAGCGTCAACAGATAGGGCAGCTGTCCGATCGGCGGAAACGCGGCACCGCCGAGCATCTCCACCGGCACGCAGCTCTCGTACTGGCTCAGATCGAGTTCCACCGCCTGGGCGAAGCGCGACACGTTGGCCACGCACAGAATGGTCTCGCTGCGGCCATCCGCGCCATCTGCAGTGTATTCGCGCAGATACGCCATGACGCGCCGGTTGCTCGGATACAGCAGCCGAAATGTGCCGCGACCGAATGCGCGCTGCAGGCGTCGTATCGACAACATGCGCCGCATCCAATTCAGCAGCGAATGCGGGTCGCGCGATTGCGCCTCGACGTTGATCGCCTGGTAGCCGTACAGCGGATCCATGATCGGCGGCAGCACCAGAACCGCCGGATCGGCGCGCGAGAAGCCGCCATTGCGATCGCTCGACCATTGCATCGGCGTGCGCACGCCGTCGCGATCGCCCAGATGGATGTTGTCTCCCATGCCGATCTCATCGCCGTAATAGAGCACCGGCGCCCCGGGCATCGACAGCAGCAGCGAGTGCAGCAACTCCACCCGCCGGCGATCGCGCTGGACCAGCGGCGCCAGTCGCCGCCGGATGCCCAGGTTCAGGCGCGCGCGGCGATCGGCGGCATACTGCTGCCACAGATAATCGCGCTCCTTGTCGGTCACCATCTCCAGCGTCAGCTCATCGTGGTTGCGCAGAAAAATGGCCCATTGCGTGTTGGCCGGAATCTCGGGTGTCTGGCGCAGTATGTCGGTGATCGGAAAGCGGTCCTCCTGCGCCAGCGCCATGTACATGCGCGGCATCAACGGGAAATGGAACGCCATGTGGCACTCATCACCGTTGCCGAAGTACTGCTGCACGTCCTCGGGCCACTGATTGGCCTCCGCCAGCAGCACGCGATCGGGAAACGCGGCATCGACCTCGGCGCGAATGCGTTTGAGGATGGCGTGCGTCTCGGGCAGGTTCTCGTTGCTGGTTCCTTCACGCTCCACCAGGTACGGCACCGCATCGAGCCGCAGCCCATCGACACCCAGCCCGAGCCAGTAGCGCAACACCGACAGCATCGCCTTGAGCACCTGCGGATGGTCGAAGTTCAGATCCGGCTGGTGCGAATAGAAGCGATGCCAGTAATAGGCGTTGGCGACCGGATCCCAGGTCCAGTTGGACTTTTCGCTGTCGATGAAAATGATGCGCGTGCCGGCGTAGCGCTGATCGGTGTCCGACCAGACGTAGAAATTGCGCGCCGCCGAGCCGGGCTTGGCCGCTCGCGCGCGCTGAAACCACGGATGCTGATCAGAAGTGTGGTTGATGACCAGTTCCGTGATCACCCGCAGGCCGCGCTCATGCGCCGCGGCAATGAACGCGCGCGCATCAGCCAGCGTGCCGTAGTCAGTATGCACGCCGCGATAGTCGGAGATGTCGTAGCCATCATCGCGGCGCGGGCTCGGATAGAAAGGCAGCAGCCAGATGGTGTTCACGCCGAGTTCGGCGATGTAATCGAGCTTGGCGATCAATCCCGGAAAATCGCCGATGCCATCATTGTTGGCGTCGAAGAATGACTTCAGGTGCAGCTGATAGATGACCGCGTCCTTGAACCACAGCGGATCGCGCACGTGCGCCTCGGCCGCGCGCGTGCCGCGCAGGCGGCCTTGATTCCTGGTCAGTGAGGGCTGGTCCATGCGCCGCTACGCGGGACTGTGCCAGGGCTGCACGCGGAAGATGGCGCACGGCATCTCCTGCGGCACGAATCGCCAATGCTGGATCTTGCCGTACCAGTTGAACTGGGTGCCGCGCATGAGCTCCTGTACGCGCAGCGCGCCGTGGTCCGGCAGCCCGAATTCCCACAGCGGCACTTCCAGCTGCGTTTCCTGGACGTTGTGCGGATCAAGGCAGACCGCGACCAGGATGAAATTCTCCAGGTCCGCAGTCGACTTTCCATACCACAGCACCTGTTCGTTCCCGGCATTGTAGAAGCGCAGCGAATGGTGGCTTTGCAAAGCCGGATTGCTGCGGCGGATATG
>Ga0302324_100010064_pt1 | contig 19642 bp, 20 predicted proteins | sample Palsa_T0_1_FD_201949 | JGI IMG/M metagenome (GOLD analysis project Ga0302324, IMG submission 201949) | Peat permafrost microbial communities from Stordalen Mire near Abisko, Sweden - Palsa_T0_1 | ecosystem: Environmental > Terrestrial > Soil > Palsa > Peat permafrost | place: Sweden: Abisko...
CCCTCCGTCCCGCCGGTGCCCCGGGCGCCGGTGGCCCCAGCGTGCTGAGCGGTTACCTGTCGGCCGTATCAGGGGCTCGCGCCGATCCGCCCGGCCTGCTCGCGGTGCTGGTACCCGCCGGCGGGTCGCAGCTGGATCAGCCAGACCTTGACCCCTTCCTGCCGGTAGGCGCGGCCGCTGTGCTCGCCGCAGCAGAGATGACGGGCACGGCGGGCGAGGTTGCCGAGGCTGCCAGCTGGCTGGGCTCCGGTGCTACCAGGGTGCTGTTCGTCGGCACCGGCGACGGAGCGCCGCGCGCGCTGCGACGGGCCGGGGCCGCGCTCGGCCGCCGGACGGCGCGGGGAAAGGCCGTGAGCGCGGCAGCGATCGACGGCCTGACCGACGAAGCCGTGCAGGCGTTCGTGACGGGGATCTTGCTGGGCTCTTACGCCTTTTCCCTGAAATCCGCTCCTTCCCTGGAATCAGCTCCCGGCGGGGAACGAGGCGGCGAGGTGATCCTGCTGACCGACCGGCCAGCCGACTACGCCGCAGCGGCTGGCCGGGGCGTCACCATCGCGGAGGCCGTGGCGCTCGCGCGCGATCTCACCAACATGCCATCGGCGCTCAAGTCCCCGGAATGGCTCGCTGGCCAGGCCGCGGCGGTAGCAGCGCGAACCGGCCTGCTCTCGCGGGTCTGGGCCGAGGGCGAGCTGTCGGCAGCTGGCTTCGGCGGGATCCTCGCCGTGGGATCCGGATCCGCGCGGCCGCCCCGGCTCATCGAGCTCAGTTACGAGCCGGCCGGCTGGGACACGCATGTCGTGCTCGTCGGCAAGGGCATCACCTTCGACAGCGGCGGCCTGTCGCTGAAGCCCAACGACGGCATGAAGCTGATGAAGACCGACATGGCGGGCGGCGCGGCTGTGATCGCGGTCATGTCGGCGCTGGCCAGGCTTGATGTCCGGGCGAAGGTTACCGGGCTCGTCCCGGCGGCGGAGAACATGCCGTCCGGCTCGGCGTACCGGCCGGGGGACGTGATCACCCAGTACGGCGGCCGTAGCGTCGAGGTACTGAACACCGACGCGGAGGGGCGGCTTGTGCTCGCCGACGCGATCGCCTACGCGGACGCCGAGCTTGACCCCGGCGTGCTAGTGGACATCGCTACCCTGACCGGCGCGGCCAGGGTTGCCCTGGGCACCGGCATCGGCGCGCTGTATTCGACGGACGACAGCGTTGCAGCGGCCCTGCTCGCGGCCGGCCAGGCGACCGGCGACCGGCTGTGGCGAATGCCGCTGCCGGCGGACTACCTGGACGCGCTCGATTCGCCGGTGGCCGACCTGGCCCACGTGGCCCGCGGCGGCGCGGCGGGCGCCAGGGCAGGGTCCATCGCGGCGGCCCTGTTCCTGCGTGAATTCACCGGCGGGCGGCCCTGGGCCCACCTCGACGTGGCCGGCCCGGCTCGCGCCGCCGCCGATGATGGGGAGATCACCAAGGGCGGCACCGGATTCGGCACCGGGCTGCTGCTGAGCTGGCTCGGCGGGATCTGAACCCTCGGCTCGGCCGGATCTGACCTTCGGCGGGACGGGATCTGACCCTCGGCGGGATCTGCGGGGTCTGACCAGGAAACCTGTCAGGGAGCCTGCTTTACGGCGGTGAGCAGGCCGTTGCCGACGGGCAGCAGCAAGGGCACGAGCCGTTCGTCCGCCCTGACCTGATCGCACAGCTCCGCTGCGGCGGCGATGTCCGGGTCGGCCGCGGCGGTGTCGTCGATCTGATCACGCCACAGCGCGTCGGCCACCCGGCTGCGCCACAGGGCATTGTCAAATGCCATGATTCCGCCTGGCCGCAGCAGCCGGAGCGCGGCGTCCAGGTAGTCCGGATACTCCTGCACGTCCGCGTCGCAGAACACCAGGTCGTAAGCACCGTCGGCGAGGCGGGGCAGCACCTCCAGCGCGCGGCCGCCGATCAGCCGGTAGCGGCTGGCAGCGAACCCGGCGTCCACGAATGCCTTGCGGGCCAGCCGCTGATACTCGGGCTCGGAGTCGACGCTAGTCAGGACACCCCCCGGACGCATGCCGCGGAGCAGCCATACGCCGGACGTGCCGCAGCCCGTGCCGATCTCCACGACCGATCTCGCGCCGATGGCGGCGGCGATGAAGCGCAGCGCCGCGCCCGTCGCGGAGCCGACCGGCACGGTGCCGCCGACCTCGGCTGCGCTGCGGCGGGCCGCGAGCAGCACGTCATCTTCGGGGAGAAACTCCTCGACGTAGGTCAGGGTCTCCTCTGCGCTGGCGATGACTGCCTCCGTGAACGCTGGCCGGCTCTCCGTCCGCAGCCTAGCGTTATGCCAGCTGGGAGGGGAACTAGCGAGGCACGCTGCGTCGTTGTTCCTGACATCGGGCGACGGCGACGGAAGTCCGGGCGCGATGCCGGTGTTGGGGTAAGAGAGCAGTCAGAGAGCAGGGAAAACCGTGGACCGTGCTGAGCCCCGCGAAGCCGAGCAGGCTGAGTGGACGCCGCCTAGCTGGGAGGAGGTGGTCCGGGATCACTCCGCCCGCGTCTATCGCCTCGCCTACCGGCTGACCGGCAACTCGCACGACGCGGAGGATCTGACTCAGGAGGTCTTCGTACGGGTCTTCCGATCGCTCTCCGGATACACGCCGGGTACGTTCGAGGGCTGGCTGCACCGGATCACGACCAACCTCTTCCTCGACATGGCCCGCCGCAAGCAGCGAATCCGGTTCGAGGGACTCGCGGAGGAAACGGCGGCACGGCTAGGCGGCAACGAGCTCACTCCCGACGAGGCATTCGACGAGCGTCACCTGGACGACGACATCCAGGCCGCGCTCAAGGCACTCGCCCCCGAGTACCGGGCGGCGGTGATCCTCTGCGACATCGAGGGACTGTCGTACGAGGAGATCGCCAGCACGCTCGGCGTCAAGCTGGGGACTGTGCGCAGCCGTATCCACCGCGGTCGCGCGCAGCTCAGGAACGCGCTTGAGCACCGGCGGCCGCGTCAACCGGCCGCTGCGTCCCCCCGGCCCCAGCTGCCCGCTCCCTTGCCGCAAGGCGGCCCGTCATGAGTCATCTCGGGCAGCGGCTCTCCGCGCTGATCGACGGCGAGCTCGACCACATGGAGCGCGACCGGGTGCTCGGCCACCTGGCCAGGTGCGAGCCGTGCCGGGCGGAGGCCGTCGCGCTGCGGATGCTGAAGCGGCGGATGAACGCGCTCGGCGGGGCGGCAGCTGACTCGGCGCTAACTCACCGGCTGATGAGACTGGCAGAGCGGAGCGATCCGCTGGGAGGTGCCCGCGCGATCGGGCCATCGGACTGGCTCTGGGCGGCCACCGGGCCGGCCGGTCCCCGCGAGCTGCGGCCATCTCGCCTCGCCGTCGCCGGATGCTTCGCATTCCTGCTGCTCAGCGTGGGGGCGGCCGCCTTCGCAGCTGGCGGAGGCTCACAGCCGGGCCCGCAGGTCACCCCGGCAGTCGACGTTTACATGATCCAGCACGAGATCATGACCGGCGTGGTGCCGGTATCGCGGCTCAGACGGCTGTCATCCGCCTCGCCGATAGCTGCGCCGCACGGACCGTGAACGGCCCGCTGTCCTCTCCCGTGCGACTGGCCGCCGGCGCAGCCGTGCTGCTCGGCCTGCTCGGTGCAGCGCTCGCCATGCTGGCCCTAGTCGACGCCCCGGCGGGTCCCGCCGCCCTGGACCGGGCCGGGCCAGGTCCGGTCCAGGGCGGGGCCGGGCCGGGCACCGGGGCGGCGCACCGCTCCAGCGCGGCCGACGCCAGTTCCCCGGTCGGCCTGCGATTGCTTGCCGAGGCCGCCGCGGCCGGCGTGGCCATCTCGTACGAGGGCGTGCAGGTCGTGGCCTGGTGGGGGCCCGGCGGCTCGAGCGCGACCGTTGTGCACGTCTGGCACGAGCGCGACCGCAGTATCCTGGCGCAGGTCACCAGCATCGGCTCGCCGCCGTCAGCGGCCGCACCGGAGCCCCTGGCGGCCGAGGCGCAGGACTCCGGCGCCGTGCTCGCGCTCTCGCCGCGGCTGCTGATCCTGATCCGGGCCAACTACCACGTGGTCGAAGCGGGCCACGGCTGGGCTGACAGCCGGCCCACCCGGATCGTTGACCTACTGCGGCCGGACGGCAGCCTGGCCGCGAGGTTCTGGCTCGATGACGTGACCAAGCTGCCGCTGCGCCGGGAGACCTTCGACTCCGGCGCGCGCATGGTCAGCGAGGATGCCTTCATCAGTCTGCGGATTGGCGGACGCGGGCTGCGCGGCATGCCCGCCGCGGACTCCCGCGGCTGGTCAGCTCAGCTGGACTCGGCTCAGATCATCAGCCTCCGCGCCAGCGGCTGGCCGCTGCCGAGTTCGCTACCTGGCAATCTGCGCCTCGTAGCCGCGCACAGGACCATTACGTCGGCCGGCCCGGTCATCGACCTGGACTACTCCGACGGGCTGTCCGAGGTGTCGGTCTTCCTGCAGCGGGGGCAGCTGCCCGGCGCACTGCCCGGATGGCAGAAGTTTGTGGTCCATGGCCGCACCGTCTACTCCGCGGACCCCGATCGGCGGAGCCTGACCTGGTCCGCGCACGGGTTCGTCTATACCGTCATTGCCGAAGCCCCGCCGGCCACCGTCGACCAGGTGGTCGACGCCTTGCCGCACGACTCGGGATCAGGATTCTGGGGGCGGCTGGCGCGTGGCCTGCGACGCCTCGGCTCGTGGGCCAACCCGTTCCGATGACCAGGCCTATCGCACGCGATCCCGGGCAGGAATATCCGGGGAAGCCATAATTTTCCCGGCATTGGCCTGATCGGGAGGCGGATGATGTCAGAGGGGTTATGGCCTGCGGCGCCGGAGCCTCGGGCGGCGCCCGGATCGCTGGCGGCCGGGCCGGAGCCGCCGGGTGACCCGCCGCCGTTGCCGGGTGACCTGGTGTCCCAGGGCCGGCCGCTGCCCGGGATGCAGCCGCTGCCCGGGATGCAAGCGCTGGCCGGGATGCAGCCGGTGCCCGGGCAGCAGGCCCGCGGCGAGCTGGCGGCCGGGCCGGAGCCGCCGGGTGACCCGCCGCCGTTGCCGGGTGACCTGGTGTCCCAGGGCCGGCCGATGCCCGGTGAGCAGGCCCCCGGTGAGCAGCCCCCCGGTGAGCCGACGGCCGGGCCAGCTGGCCGGCGCGCGCCCGGTGGCCGGCGGCTCGCGCTCTGTGCGCTCGCCATCGCACTCGTGGCAGCCTTCGCCGGAGGAATCGCCGGCTACATCGCCGGAGCATCCCGCAGCGGGCTGGTGCCGGGATTCAGCCTTGGCACCGTGCCGCCCGCGCTCACCAATCGCCCGCCGGCCTCGGTGGCCGGCATCGCCGCCAGGGTCCTGCCCAGCGTGGTCATGATCAAGGTCGATGGCGGGCAGGGCACCGGCTCGGGCTTTATCATCAAGGGCGGTTACGTCATCACCGACAATCACGTCGTCACGCTGGACGGGACGGTGCGCCGCGCATCGCTGCGGGTCGTCTTCAACGGCGGCGGCGCCGCGGCGGCCACGCTGATCGGCGCCGACCCGTTCTCCGACATCGCGGTGATCCGGCCGCGGGTCTCCCGGCGCCTGCCTGCCCTGACGCTCGGCAACTCGGCGGGCGTCGAGGTCGGTGATCCGGTGATCGCCTTCGGCTCGCCGCTCGGCCTCGCTGGCACCGTCACCAGCGGCATCGTCAGCGCGGTGGACCGGCCGGTGCGGCCAGGCAGCGCGACGGGCGTGACCTCCGAGACGTTCATCAACGCGATCCAGACCGACGCGCCGATCAATCCCGGTAATTCAGGCGGCCCGCTGGTCAACGGCCAGGGACAGGTCATCGGGGTGAACGCGGCGATCGCGACGCTGGGCAGCGACGGGCCGGCCGGCCAGGCCGGCAGCATCGGCCTGGGCTTCGCCATCCCGATCAATCAGGCGCGGCTGATCGCGACGGAGATCATCCGCACCGGCAGGGCCACGCATTCCGTGATCGGCGCCGTGCTCAATACCGGCTACCGCGGGCATGGCGCCCAGATCCTCGCGACGGCGCGGCGCGGGATGCCCGCGGTGACCCCGCACGGTCCCGCCGCCAGGGCCGGGCTGCGGCCCGGGGACGTCATCGTGAGCTTCGGCGGGCATCCGGTTGGCAGCGCCAGCGCGCTCGTCGCGGCCATCCGGTCCAGGAACCCGGGAGCGCGGGTGATCGTCGTGTTCCTGCGCGACGGGGCCAGGCACGCCGCAGCGCTGACGCTCGGCTCGGCGCCGTCCTGACCGGCCGGAGGTTCGTGACCGCCGCCCCGGGCGTCTACAGTAGTACCGAGCGGACCGCAGTCCCGTGCGCCGAGCCTGGAGCGTTCAACGTGTTCGATTTGTCCATCACTAAGCTCCTGGTCCTCGCCGTCCTCGCACTGCTGATCTTCGGCCCCGACCAGCTTCCCAAGGTCGCCGCGCAGGCCGGCCGGGCACTGCGTGACCTGCGCCGGCTCGCCGACATGGCCAAGGCCGACCTGAAGGAGGGACTCGGGCCCGAGTTCGCGGACTTTGACGTGAATGACCTTAACCCGCGCAACTTCGTCCGCAAGCATCTCCTTGATGACCTCGACCTCGGCTTCGGCAGCGAGGCAGAACCGGGCGCAAGCTCGCCCGAGGCAGCCGCGGCGACGGCGGCCGCGTCCACCCTGCCGGCCGGCGAGAGCCCGCCCTACGACGCCGAGGCCACCTGACGTCAGACCGGGGTGAGGCCGAGCCGGCGGCCGGCCAGCCCGCGGGATCGGTTCGCCAGGCTTTCCGCGATCATGGAAAGCTGCCGCGCGGCCGCGGAATCGGGGTAGCTGAGGACCAGCGGCACGCCGCTGTCGCCGCCCTCGCGCAGCCGGACGTCAATGGGCACCTGGCCGAGCATCGGCACCCGGGTGCCGATGACCCTGGTCAGCGCGTCGGCCACGGCCTGGCCGCCGCCGGAGCCGTAGAGGTCGATCCGCTCGTCGCAGTGCGGGCAGGGCAGGTAGGACATGTTCTCGATGACGCCGACCACCTGCTGATGGAGTTGTGGCGCGAGCGCCCCGGCTCGTTCGGCCACCTCTGCCGAGGCAAGCTGCGGCGTGGTGACCACGAGCAGTTCGGCGCCGGGCAGCAGGTGACCGACCGATATCGCGACATCCCCCGTGCCCGGCGGCAGGTCGAGCAGCAGCACGTCCAGGTCACCCCAGAACACGTCGGCAAGGAACTGCTCAAGCGCCCGGTGCAGGATCGGGCCCCGCCATGGCACGGGCTCGTTGCCCTTCGTGAACATGCCGACCGAGATGACCTTCACGCCATGAGCTGACGGCGGCATGATCATTTTCTCGACCTGGGTGGGCAGGCCGGTCACGCCGAGCATCCGCGGCACCGAGTGGCCGTACATGTCGGCGTCGAGCACTCCGACCCGCTGACCGGATGCGGCGAGCGCCGCGGCGAGGTTGACAGTCACCGATGACTTCCCGACCCCGCCCTTGCCGCTCGCGACCGCATAAACCCTGGTCAGCGAGGAGTCCTTCGCAAACGGGATCTCCCGCTCCGGCCGGCCCCCGCGCAGCTGGCCCTGCAGGCCGCGGCGCTGCTCGTCGCTCATCACGTCAAGCTCGACGCGGACCCTGGCCACGCCGGGCAGCCGGGTGACCGCCGCTGTCACCTCCCGGGTGATGGTGTCGCGCATCGGGCAGCCAGCCACGGTCAGCCAGACGTCCACCCGGACGTTCCCGTCCGCGCCAACCGCGACGTCCTTGACCATGCCGAGCTCGGTGATGGGCCGGTGAATCTCGGGGTCGTTGACCCCGGAGAGCGCCTGGGTCACCTGCTCGATGGTGGGCGGCGACGTGACGGCCGAGGGGGTTGCCATGGCCCCATGCTACGAACCGCCGGTCCCCCCGTCGAATGGCCGGCGAGGCGTACGATCGGCTGGACGCGGCCGCGAGCAGAAACGAGCAGTCACGGAACTTCAGCAGATCGGCCTCCGGCATCCGGCCGCTGAGCTGGTCAGGAACATCCAGCGGAACCGGACGGGCATCCCGAGGCGGATGTTCGTCGCCGAGGGCCTGTACGAGCACAACATCGTGCTGGCGGCCGGGGTACGGCTGGACACGTTCCTGTGGTGCCCGGAGGCCGCTTACTCCGACGAGGCGGTCAAGCGCAGCGCCGAGCTGGCCGAGCGAGCGCGACGGGCATTCCAGATCTCGGTGAAGACGCTGGAGCGGCTGGCGGAGCGCCCGAACCCGGACGGCCTGCTGTCCATCGCGCAGCTGCCTGACTGGAACCCGGCGGACATCACGCTGGGGGAGCGCGCGCTCGTCCTGGTCGCGGACGGCATAGAGATCCCTGGCAACCTCGGGACGCTGATCCGCACGCTGGACGCGTGCGGAGCTGACTGCCTGGTGCTGACCAACCGCCGCACCCGGCTGACGCATCCGAAGGTGCTGCGGGCCAGCCAGGGAATGAGCATAAGGGTCCCGGCACTCGACTTCGACGAGGTGGCGGACGCCGCGGCGTGGCTGGCCGGCAACGGCTGCACGGTGTACCTGGCGGACACCGACGGCAGCCTCAGTTACCGCGAGGCTGACTACTCCGGCCGGACTGCCCTGGTGGTCGGCAGCGAGCGCTACGGCATCTCCCCGTCCTGGCATCAGCCGGGCTTCAGCCGGATCGGCATCCCCATGCTCGGCGTGGCTGACTCGTTGAACGTGGCGATCTCCGCGTCCGTGCTGCTGTACGAGGCGCGGGCCCGCAAGAACGGGTGGTAAGCCGCGTGCCGGCCGTCCCCGGCGCGCGGCCGCTTGGTAATCTCCGCGGCATGCACGCTGCCGGACCGGCTCAGCCGAGAGCGGACCGCGGCGCTCGGCCGCAGAAGCCGCGCCATGCCACGGCCTGATCGGTCCCGCAGATCCTGCCTGGCGGTCCCGGGCAGTAGCCCCAGGTTCCTGCGCAAGGCCCAGGACCTGGCCGCGGACGAGGTCTTCCTCGATCTGGAGGACGCCGTGGCACCTGGCGCCAAGGGGGACGCGCGGCGCGACGTCGTCGCGGCACTGGTCACGGGCGACTGGCGCGGCAAGGTCAGGGCCGTCCGGATCAATGACGTCACCACGCCCTGGGCTTACCGGGACGTGATCGAGCTGGCCGAAGGCGCCGGCCGGCACCTTGACGTCATCGTGCTGCCGAAGGTTTCCGGGCCGGAGCAGGTCAGCTGGCTTGATCTCCTGCTCGGCCAGATCGAGCAGGCCACGGGCTTGCCGGAAGGGCAGATCGGGATCGAGGCGCAGATCGAGGACGCGCGTGGGCTCGCGGCGGTGGACGTCATCGCGGCCGCGTCGCCCCGCCTGGAGGCGCTGGTGTTCGGGCCCGCTGACTTCATGGCGAGCGTCGGCATGAGATCGCTGGAGATCGGCGCGCAGCCGGCCGGCTACGCCGGCGGCGACGCCTTTCATTACCCGCACATGCGCATTCTGGTGGCCGCGCGGGCGCATGGCCTGCAGGCCATCGACGGGCCGTATGCCGCGATCCATGACACCAACGGGCTGGCCAGGGCCGCGGCCAGCGTCGCCGCCCTGGGATTCGACGGCAAATGGGTGCTGCACCCGGGCCAGATCGAGACGGTGAACGCGGCGTTCTCGCCCGGCCAGCCGGAGTACGACAGGGCTGAGCTGATCCTGGAGGCGTATCAGCACTACACGACCGTCGAGAAGCGCGGGGCGGCGATGCTCGACGGCGAGATGATCGACGAGGCGTCCCGCAAGCTCGCCATGGTCGCCGCGGCCCGCGGCCGGGCGGCCGGGCTGGAAAGGACCCAGCGGTTCGAGCCGCCCGGCTGAGGCTGCACGCGGACCCGTGCTACGGTCCGCATCAGGAGGGACCTGAATGACTATTCAGCCACCAGCAGGCGCCACCGCACCCCCGGACGTGATCTACGTCATCCGCCACGGCGAAAAGCCGGCTGATCCGCCGGTCACCGGCCCCGAGCAGTTCCCGCCGCCAACTGGGCCGCCTTTTGGCGTTGACGATCAGGGCAATCAGGACGCGCATTCCCTGCTGCCCAGGGGGTGGCAGCGCTCTGGCGCGCTCGCCGTCCTCTTCGATCCCGCCCTCGGGCCCTTACAGGCAGGGCTGCTAGCCCCCGCTGCCTTGCTCTCACCTTCGTACGGGAGCCAGGACAAGACAGCCGGGCACCGGACGTACCAGACGATCCAGGGACTCAGCGATCGTCTCGGGCTGGCGATAGTCTCCGGCTTCGCCGAAGGCCAGGAACCCCAGCTGGCCGCCAGCGTGGTCAGCAGCTACTCCGGCGTCGTATTGATCTGCTGGGAACACAACCACATCCCGGCGCTCGCCCAGTCGCTGCCGGCTGCCCCGGGTACGGTCATACCCCCGGCATGGCCAGGTGACCGCTTCGACGTGATCTGGATGTTCACGCTCGTCCCCGCAGCAGCCTCGATCCAGTATGCCTTCAGCCAGATCCCTCAGCAGCTGCTGTCCGGAGACAGCGACACGGTCATCGCGGCGAGCTGAACCCGGTGCCGCCCCCGCGGCCCCTGGGCATCTCGGTCGGGTTATGAACGGAACCGCCGCTCGCTACGTGTTGGGGAGTGTGGGCCGGCGGTGTGAGCCGGCCGGCGATGCGGGAGCGGGAATGGTGATGGAGCGCGCAGGGCTGCGGCTAGGCCGTCGGCGGCAGGCAGGGCTGCGGCTGGCCGGGGGAGGGCTGCTGGCCGCGACAGGTGCGGTCCACCTTGACTTGTACCTGACCGGCTACCGGTCGATCCCGGTGATCGGCTGGCTGTTCCTGCTCCAGGTGATCGCGGCGTTCGTCCTCGCCGCGGCGGTGCTGGTGTCCGGCAGCAGGCTGGCCGAAGCGGCGGGCGCTGTGTTTTCGCTGGCTACTCTCGGCGGGTACCTCCTGTCGGTGCGGATCGGCCTGTTCGGGTTCACCGAGGTTCGCACCACGGCGGGGATCGCCGCCGGGGTGATCGAGATCGCCGCTTTTGCGGCGCTGGCTGCCCTCGCGGCGGTCCCGGCTGCGGGCCGCCCGCCGGCCAGTCCAGCCGCCCTGCGCGTCGCGTCGCTGCCAGCCCGGCTGCAGGCGGGCATTCCGGGTGCCCGCGCGGCGATCACCGGCGTGTCCGTGGCCGCCCTGGTGCTGCTGGGCGTCTTCGCCGCGGCCGCGGGCGTCCAAGGGACGCCTGCCGCCGGCGGCGCCCTGAAGGCCGTGCCGGTCGCCGGCGTGACCGTGCTGGCCAATGCGAAGGGATTCACGCTGTACTGGTTCGCGCCGGACACGGCGACGACGTCGAAGTGCACCGGGTCGTGCGCCGCGTACTGGCCGCCGGTGAAGGGACCGGTGACCGCCGGGCCCGGCGTGACCGGCAGGCTCGGGACGATCAGGCGGCCCGGCGGTTCGGTCCAGGCGACCTACGACGGTCACCCGCTGTACACCTATATCGGCGACACCGCGCCCGGTCAGGCCCGCGGCAACAAGCTCAACCTGAACGGCGGCCTGTGGCACGAAGTGACCGCATCCGGCTGAGCCGCGGTTCGCCGCAGAGGCGCTCGCCAGCGTTGAGCGTCAGAATTAGTGACTGGGCAAGCCGCCGCTATGGAGTGAGGTCGGCCGGCAAGATGAGGTATTTCCCAGCCGCTTCAGCGGCGTTGTGAGATCGGTCGTGTAGACGCCGCGGATGATCAATCGAGCGCGTCCAGCGGCGACCGCCCGGCTGGGGCGCTCGCCGAGCCCGGCCTCATCGAAAGCGATGACCGGCAGGTTCCGGGACGCCCGTTTCATGGTCGCAACTGTGTCGTAAGAAGGTCGAACTGGCAATCAGCGTTAAGTAATCAGCACGAAGAGGCTTCATCTGTCAGATAATCAAATCCGGTTCGCCCCGGACACGGCCACGACGTCGAAGTGCACCGGGTCGCGCGGATCCTGTCAGGCGCTGAGCAGGTCGAGCGCGTTGGTGCCGTCGTTGACGAACAGCAGGCCCTGGCCGTCGGCCGGCGTGGTTACCCCGAAGAGGTCACCGGCTCCGTGCTGAACCAGGGTCACGGTCGCGACCTGGCGGCCGCCGGGGGTGATCTCGACCGCGTTGCCGTTATTGCCGTTGACCGCGATCAGGTCACCGCCCGGGGCGAGGGTCAGGCCGAGCGGGCCGTCGAGCGCTCCGCCGCTGGTCAGGACTCCGCTGCCGGGCTTGGCCGGCGATTTCCTTGTGACCGCACCGGGGATGGCCGTGATGCTGTTGCCGATGGTCGAGACGACGTAGAGAGTCCCGTCGCGCCCGAGGGCCAGGCCGGTCGGTCCCTCGATGAGCGCTGCCTTGTTCTGCTGCCAGGGGAATCCGCTGCCCACTACGGTCACGCCCGTCATCCGGGCGCGGTTCCCGGGGCGAGCGAGACGTCGAGGCGCACGACGTCGCACAGCCCCGATGGAGGCGGTACCGAATCCGGGCCGCCCGCCCGGCTGAGCACGTCCGAAAGGAACAACTCGGCGTGGCCGGGCCCGGCCCGCATGGTCATGTCCCATGGCCCGTTGATGTCCTGGTTCACCCAGGTAGCCGCGGGCGTCCCGTGGTTGTTCAGCACGATGAGGCAGCCGGCCGGGTTCATTGCAGGCAGGGCGCCGCCGCTGGCCGTGGGCAGGCTGCCGGCGACCACCCAGCCGCCCGGCAGCACCTCCAGCCCGGTGGTCAGCCCGACCCCGCCCGGGCACTGATCCGCCGACGGCAGCGCGCCCAGGCGGGCGAACGGCTTTACCGTCCCGTCGGGGGAAATCTCGACGATGGTGGTCCCGGTGCCCTGCACGTTGGCCCTGTCGTTGAAATTGCTCACCAGGACGTCACCGCGGACCAGCCCGCCCGTCGTCTGCGGCACGACCGTGATCCCGTAGGGGTTGACGTCACCGTTTGCGGGGACGGTGCTGGCGATCTGGCTGCCGGTATGGAACCGCAGCAGGTAAGGCCGCACCGCGGCCTGCGCAGCTGACGCGGGACGTGCGGCAGCGGGACGCGCGGCCGTGGAGCACGCGGCCGCCGCGAGCATGACAGCCGCAATCCCCGGCAATGCCCGGCAGCGGCACGCTGACCATCACCATCAAGCCGTAGAGCCGAGCGGCGGGCCCTGTCCCCGGCAGGGATCGGGCCCCGTCCCGGCAGGGATATTCTGGCTAGTCAGCTCGGCGGAGCGCGCCGCGGATCAGCCCGGCGAGCCCGGCGGGCCAGACGACCTCCGTTGTGGTGTCCAGTTCCGCTAGCGTCCACCATCGCCACGCAGCGATGCCATCGGCGGCGTGCATCGCGGCCACATCCCCCAGCTCGCGGCAGGGCACATCGATGCGCGCCAGGAACAGGCACTCTTGCTGCCGGATGATCCGGCCCTCGTGCCGCAGCGTCCGCACGTTCCGGTGAATCTCGCCCAGCAGGACCACGTCGTCCCAGCCGGTCTCCTCCGTGAGCTCCCGGCTCGCCGCGGCCGCAGAGGACTCGCCCGGGTTCAAGCCTCCGCCGGGAGTGGCCCAGTACCGTCCGTCGGGCGGGTCGTCGTCATATCGCAGCAGCAGGACGCGATCGCCCGGGTCGAGCACGATGACCCGGCCCGCGCGCCGCGACGGCAGCCCGGCCGCGTCCGGCACCGCACCGAGGCCGGGGCGCTGGGGCAGCACCCCCCAGCCAGCCAGCGCCTCGGTCAGCCCGCTGGTCAGCTCGCCTCTGGACTCCATCAGCGCCATCAGCTCCGGGTCCGCCCAGCACGCGTCGGCGGCGTCGTCGGCTGCCATCAGCTCGCCGCCGGCCGGCACCGCGACATAATCCCGGATGTCGAGCACTGCGCCGGCCAGGCCGGGGCGCTCGACGGCGCCGAGCAGCCGGCCCACGGCAACCACCAGCCCGGTCTCCTCGCGAACCTCCCGGACCAGGGCGCCGACGTCGGACTCGCCGGCCTCGATCCGGCCGCCCGGGATCGACCACAGGCCCGCGGCGGGTTCGTGACCGCGCTTTATCAGCAGCAGCCGCCCGGCCTCGTCCTTGATCACAGCTCCCACGCACGGGATTCTCCGCACGGTCATGGGTTCCAGTATCCCGCCTGGCCCGTGTGCGCGGCGATGTGTCACGGACCCTGATGCACCGCCATGACCTGGAACGACGGACGAACCCGGTACTTGACGTAATCGAATTGAGCAGTAACTGTCGGTAGTCATGAGAAGCCAGCCCACCTGTCCCCGCTGTGCCGGCCCGGTGCACGCGCCCAGCGAGTCATCCGGCGGCTGGCGATGCGGCCTGCATGGCGAGGTCGATCCGCTGCGGCCCGCCTACGGCCCGTCCCGGGAGGGACTGTCCGGCGTGCTGCGCGGTGCAGCCGTCCCGGTCTGGCTGCCCTGGCCGCTCCCGCCAGGATGGCTGGTCACCGGATTTGCCGCCGCCGGGGACGAGCGCACTGGTTCCCGGGGCTGCGTGGTCGCGCTGACCGGGCCGAATCCGGTGGGCGGCCAGGGTGAGATGCTGATCATTGCCGAGGAGCTCGGGGTGGGCCTTGGCGCCAGGTTCGCCGGCCTGGACGGGCCCGACCCGGGGCGCGACTTCGCCGCGGGGCCAGTGGACGCGTCCGTTCAGTTCGGTCATCATGACTTCCCGCTGTGGCACGTGGAGGCGCCGAACCGGGCGGCGTTCGCCGGCGAGGTCATGGCCAGCTGGCTCTGGCTGGTGATGTGGCCGGACACGGCCGGGATGCTGCTGGTGGAGCCGCTTACGCTGCGTGACCTCCGCGACGGCGGCACGGTTCCCGACCTGCCCTACGGCGTCATGTCCCCGCACCTGCCCGGCTAGTCTCCGGTAGGTGCGCGCCGACCTGCACTGCCACAGCACCGCATCGGACGGTACCTGCCCGCCGGCGCAGGTGATGGTGCGCGCGGCCGCGGCCGGGCTGGACGTGATCGCGCTGACCGATCATGACACGGTCAGCGGGCACGGCGAGGCGCGGAGGGCGCTGCCGCCCGGGCTGACGCTGGTGCCGGGGATCGAGATGTCCTGCCGCCTGGCGGGTCACAGCGTGCACCTGCTCGGCTACCTGTTCGACCCGGCTGACGCGGACCTCGCCGCGGAATGCGCGAGGATCCGCGAGCACCGCTCAGCCAGGGCCCGCGCGATGGTCGCCCGGCTGGCCGAGCTCGGCGCCCCGGTCACCTGGGAGCAGGTCAGCTCGATCGCCGGCGGCGGCGTGGTGGGCAGGCCGCATGTCGCCAGGGCGCTGGTGGCGGCGGGGGTGGTCGGGTCGCTGGACGAGGCGTTCGGCCCGGAGTGGATCGGCGCTGGCGGGCGCGCCCAGGTGCACCGGTACGCGCCAGACCCGGCGGCGGCGATCGCCCTCATCCGCGCGGCCGGCGGGGTGGCGGTGCTTGCGCACCCGCGGGCGGCGGCCCGCGGCTGGCTGATGCCGGACGAGCAGATCACCCGGCTGGCGGCGGCCGGGCTGGCAGGCATCGAGGTCGCGCATCCGGCACACGATCATGCCGAACGGATCCATCTGTCCACTCTCGCCGCGAAGCTCGGACTGGTCGCGTCGGGCGGCAGTGACGATCACGGGGCATCGACCGGCTACCGGATCGGCTGCGATACGATCGCGCGTCAGGCGTATGAGCGGCTGGTCACGCAGGCCACGGGGGCCGCACCAGTGAGCGGGCGGTGAACCCGCTCTGGCATGACCCGGGGAAAGGCAGGCCGGCATGAATGCCCGGATTGATCAGGTTGTCTCGGCAGTGAACACCTGGATCGTGGGTGACGACGAGGAGGTCATCGTCGTCGACCCCGGCACCGACGCGGCGGCGGTGCTCGCCAAGGTGGGCGACCGGGAGATCATCGCGGTGATCTGCACCCACGGCCACGCCGGTCACGCCACCGCCGCGCCGGCGGTGGCCGAGCGGGACGAGGCGCCGATCGCGCTGCATCCCGCCGACCGGCTGTCCTGGCGTGAGGTGCACGGGAAGACGGACCCGGAGATTGAGATGGAAGACGGCGGCATCTTCGAGGTCGCCGGTGTCGCGCTTGAGGTAATCCACGCCCCCGGGCACAGCTCCGGCTCGGTCTGCCTGTACTGCGAGGACCTGGCGGCGGTCATGTGCGGCGACGTGCTGGCCGCGGACGGGCTGGTCACCAGTGAGGATGGCTTCTCCAGCTTCTCGCTCCAGATCAGCGCCATCGGCGAGCACGTGCTGACGCTGCCGAGCGGCACCAGGGTGCTGCCCGGGCACGGCAAGGAATTCACGGTCGCGGTCGCGGAGAAGAACTTCGACTCGTGGATCGCGGCAGGCCCGGCCTCGGTTTCCGACGGCCAGAACTGACCGCTGGTGGAGCAGCTCGGCTTCGAGGGGATGCCGCGGCGGCTTTACGCGTGCACCCCGACCAGGCTCGCCGCATGGCTGGACTGCCCGCGCCGGTACCGGATGAGCTACCTGGACCGGCCGCCGCCCGGAAAGGGACCGCCCTGGGCGCACAACAGCCTCGGCGCCAGCGTGCACAACGCGCTGGCCGGCTGGTGGCGGCTGCCGCTGGCGGAGCGGAGCGCAGCCGCCGCTGCTGACCTGCTGGAGCGCGGCTGGCTCACCGACGGCTTCGCCGACCCGGCGCAATCCGCCGAGTACCGGGCGCGGGCCAGCCAGATGGTACGGGCCTACGTGGCGCGGCTGGACCCGGCGGACGAGCCGGCCGGCGTGGAGCGGGTGGTGGCGACCCGCACGGACCTGATCGCGCTGTCCGGCCGGATCGACCGGCTGGACCTGCGGCGGGCCGCCGGGGACGAGGCCAGCGAGCTCGTCGTGGTGGACTACAAAACCGGCAGGCACCTGCTGAGCGTCGATGACGCACGGACCTCGATGCCGCTCGCGCTGTACGCGCTGGCCGCCGGGCGGGTACTGCGGCGGCCCTGCCGCCGGGTCGAGTTGCATCACCTGCCGACCGGCCAGGTGCTCGCCTGGGAGCACACCGCGGCGTCACTGGACCGGCAGCTGCGCCGGGCCGAGGACATCGCGGCCGAGTGCGCGGCGGCGGACCAGCGGTACCGAAGCGGGCTGCCGCCCGACCGGTATGACGAGGCATTCCCGCCGCGGCCGGGCGCCTGGTGCGGCTGGTGCGATTACCGGGCGCACTGCCCGGAGGGCATGCTGGCGGCCGAGCCGCGCCGTCCCTGGGATGCGCTGGCGCCCGCCGCGCCGGCAGACGAGGTGACGCTGGCGGCCGGCGGCCCCGCGTCGGCTGGCTCAGTGACCGCTGCCTCCGCGCCGGATAACCCAGTCGGCGGCGAGCCCGCGCCGGATAACGCCGGATAACTCAGCGGCCGGCGAGCCTTCGCCGGATAACTCCGTGGCCGCTGGGCCCGCGCCGGATAACTCAGCGGCCGGCGAGCCCCGGCCTGCCGGGGCCGCGCCCTGAACGGCGGCCTTGCGCCGCCGCTCGCTTCCCTCGGCCGCGTTCCAGAACGAGGTGAGCGTGCCCGCCGTCGTTTCTGGCGCCTCGATCGCGGGGGAATGCGCGGCGGCCGGGATGCAGACCCGCTCGGCGCCGAGCCGCCTGGCCATGCGTTCCTGCGCCGAGGGCGCCCAGGCGTCGTCGTTCTCGCCGTACAGGACCAGGATCGCCACGGCGGCCAGCGCGGCGAGCGCCGCGGTCTGGTCGGGGCAGTGCAGCAGGTAGCGCCCCATGGCGACCAGGCCCTCGGGAGCACTGCGCAGCATGCGCTCGCGCAGGAACGCGACGATGTGCGGCGGCACGCCATCGGCGATGGCCTGCGGTCCAAACTCGGTGTCCCATAGCTGGCTGATCCGCTCACTGCGGTGGGCTGGCCCGGCTTTGTCCAGATCCGCCAGCGTCGCCCGCAAGGCGGCCGCCCGGGGGCCGTTCAGGCTGCCAGGCCCGGAGCCCAGGAAGGTCAGTGAGGTGATCGGCGCCGTCTGCGCCAGCACCACCTGGCGCGTGATGAGGCCGCCGAGGGAATGACCCAGCAGGTGCACGCCCTGGCCGTCCTGGCTGATTGCCGTCGCAATGCCGGCCACGTCGGCGGCGAGCGCGTCTGGCTGGTAATGACGATGGTCGGCGGCACCCGGCGTCTCGTACTGGCCGCGCATGTCGATCGCCAGCACCCGGCGGCCTGCCACCGCGAGGGGCTGGAGCACCGCAAGGAAATCTTCCTTGCTGCCGGTGTAGCCAGGGACCAGCAGGGCAGGGCGTCGCTCGCAGACGCCGCTGCCGGGCATTGCCTCAAGGGCCGCGAATTCCCCGCGGCCGGTCTGGACTGTGACTCGACGCACCCGATCGGGCAGTTCGAGAGTCCTCGGTGTACTCACGGGGTGCCAGCTTACCCAGCGAGACTCAGCATAAATCGTCCATATCTTGGAGATTTGCTGGGAGATTCTTTAGCGCGGGCATCGCAGGCTCGGTTCTTACCGGGCTGCGGGGCTGCCGGAGCCCGCCGCGAGATTTCATGGAAGCTTCCCTGGCGGGCACCGCAGGCTCGGTTCTTACCGGGCTGCGGGGCCGGCCGAGCCGGCAGCCCGGGCCGGATCTGGGGCTGCGGCGCCGACGCCGCTGGCGGCACCAGGCTGGCCCGCCCCGCGGGGCTTGCGACCGCGCTGGCCGCGCCGCCGGCGGGTGGTGGTCGTCTGCTGGCCCTCGCCTGGTGGCGCCGCGTGCGCTGACGCCGTGCGGGCTGACGGGGTCACCGGCCCGGCCGCCTGGCCCGCCTCGCCAGCCGGAATCGGTGTCCCTGACCTGGTCCGGCGGCGGATCCGGCCGCGTCGTCCGGCGTCGCGGTCCGGGGAACCCGCGTTGTCAGCGGCGCCGCCCGCCCGGCCGTGGCCGTCGGCGCCCCTGCCGCTTTCGCCCCTGCCCCTGCGGCCACCGCCGTCGCTCCGGCCACCGCCGGGAGCGCCGCCGTCGCTCCGGCTGCCGTTGCCCCTGCCATCGGCGGCCGTGCCGCGGGCTGCCGAGGAGCGGATCCGGCCGGTCTCCCCGATGTCCTCAAGATCCTCGGCCTGCAGGCCGAGCCTGCCGCGCAGCGCACGGGGCAAGACTGCGCCGGCTGTCGGCGGTATGCCAAGCTCCGCGAAAAGGTGCTCGGAGGTGGAGTAAGTCTCCGGCGGATCGGGGTGGCCGAGGCTGAGCGCGTCGTTGATCAGCGTCCAGCGCTGCATGTCGCGCCAGTCCACGAAGGTGACGGCCACGCCGGCCCGGCCGGCCCGGCCGGTGCGCCCGATGCGATGCAGGTAGGCCATGTCGTCTTCGGGGCACTCGTAGTTCACCACGTGGGTGACGTCATCGACATCGAGACCGCGGGCCGCCACGTCGGTGGCGACGAGCACGTCGACCTTGCCGCTCCGGAACGCCCGCATGGCGCGCTCGCGCTGGCCCTGCCCGAGATCACCGTGCACGGCAGCGGCGGCGAAGCCTCGCTGGGTCAGCGTGACCGCCACCTGATCGCACGTGCGCTTGGTCCGGCAGAACACGATCGTGAGGCCGCGGCCCTCAGCCTGCAGCACCCGGACAAGCACTTCCGCCTTGTCCATCTGGTGCGCGCGGAACACATGCTGCTCGGTGCTGGGAACCAGCGATGTCGCGTCGTGCTGCTCGGCCCGCACGTGCGTCGCCTGGCGAAGATG
>Ga0302324_100010065_pt1 | contig 19641 bp, 11 predicted proteins | sample Palsa_T0_1_FD_201949 | JGI IMG/M metagenome (GOLD analysis project Ga0302324, IMG submission 201949) | Peat permafrost microbial communities from Stordalen Mire near Abisko, Sweden - Palsa_T0_1 | ecosystem: Environmental > Terrestrial > Soil > Palsa > Peat permafrost | place: Sweden: Abisko...
ATCGCACCGTCATTCGAGGCCATCAGCGGCCATTTGGCAATGATCCCCGTGGACGAACGCTGAGTGCCTAAGAAAATCCCAAAAGATCATTGCGGGAGCAGCGTTTTCCAGCGTTTCCACGCCTGATCGCGGGCTTTCTTGTTGGCATCGCTGGCGTCGGGCGCTTCGCCGGCGCGCATGAAGCCGTGCCCCGCGCCGTCATAGGTCACCGGCTCGTACGTTTTCCCCGCCGCCCTCATCGCGGAGATCGTGTCCGGAATTGTGGCGCCAATCCGCGCGTCGTTCCCGGCGTAGAAACCGTAGACCGGCGCCTTGATGTGCGCCATCGCTTCTTTGGCGGGCGGCGGACCGTAGAAGACAAACGCCGCGGAAAGATCGCCGCGGCTGGTTGCGAAGCGGAAGCTCTGTCCCCCGCCCCAGCAGAATCCTGCGACGTACAATTTGCCGTTCGCGGCGGGAAGCTTCAGGGCGTAATCCGCTGCGGCGTTCAGATCCGCGGTCACCTGGTCCGGATTCAATTTGCTCACCGCCTCGGTGACCCCTTCGGGGAAATCCTTGGTTCGGCCGCCATTCGGAGCCATGCCGCTCAGCAGGTCCGGCGCGACAGCGATGTACCCAGCTGCGGCCACTTCGTCTGCAAGTTCCTGCGCCCAGTCGCTCAATCCAAAGATTTCATGAATCACCAGGACTACCGGGCGCTTGTCTTTCGATTCCGGGTACACCACCAGGGTCTGCACGTCTCGGCCCTCGTGCTTCACCGTGACCCACTCGCTATGACGCGGCGATTTTGTGATTCGCTCCCGCGCCCAGGGCTGCGACCATTCCTGCGCGCCAACCGTTTGCGCGCCCAGCAACATCCCCATCGCCACAATCATTATTCCCGCGAATCGCTTCATGCCTCACCTCGTCCCCGAATATACCGAGCGATGTTAGTAGCGTCGAGGGACTCCAGCAAGGCTTTTTAGGTCACTTTTAAGTCAACAGAAAGCGAGCCGCGATCGCGGCCTGTGGGTTAGTTGGAAAGGCAATTCCACGATCGCTTCCGCGGTCATGGTCCCCAGCAAGCCCCGGATCCCGACTCCCTTCGCCCGCGCAGCACTCTAGGGGACGGAGTTGAGCAGTTCCCAGATTCGGGCAAGATGATGATCGTCGTGTTCGGCGACAAAATACAAATGGTCTACCAGCCGCATCGGGATTTTTAAACGCGGGTGGGTAATGGATCGGGGAAATAGTGACGGGTCCAATTCGTCCACACGATTTAGCAGCCCTTCTCTTGCCGCGCGGAAGTCAGCCAGAATCTGTTCCAGTGGGCGAGCGTTGTAGTTCGCTTCGTCGGTCTTTCGATTCTGCAGGTCTGCCACGGTGAGTTGGCTGCTGGCCGCCGCGTAATCGCCCACTCGCGCCAGCCACAGCGGCTCCAGGTCAACCAAGTGACCGGCGTGTTCCTGAGCGGACCACTTTTCTTGCGGTTTCCCGATCAGGACTTGGGAAGAACGCCCACGAAGCGCCTCTTCCAGTCTGGCCGGAGTGCCGCGCAAACGTGCGCGCACATTCGGATGCAGTTCCACCGGAAACGAAAATTCAAACTTGCGTTCATACCAGATGGGCACCTGACTCATAGATTTCCGCCGATCCGAAGGGGACACCTTCCGTAGATAAGATGCGCGGCCGCGCCACGCGACTCACGAATAACATCCGATATGTCGTGTGCTAACGACGGTCCATCCATCACGTTGACTTGCCCCTGAACACGGCCTAATATGCGTCGCCAGGGAGTCGTGCGCCAACCATGATCGGTCAAACCATCTCGCACTACCGCATCGTAGAAAAGCTGGGTGGCGGCGGCATGGGCGTCGTTTACAAGGCTGAGGATTCACGCCTGCGCCGGTTCGTGGCGCTCAAGTTCCTGCCGGACGACGTTGCGCGCGATCCGCAAGCACTCGCCCGCTTTCAACGCGAAGCCCAAGCCGCGTCGGCATTGAATCACGCCAATATTTGCACGATTCACGACATTGGCGAGCAGGACGGACAGGCCTTCATCGCGATGGAGTTTCTCGATGGCGAGACGCTCAAGCACCGCATCGCTGGCCGGCCGATGGATATCGAGTCGATTCTGTCCCTGGGCAGCGAGATCGCCGACGCGCTCGATGCAGCCCACGCCGAGGGCATCGTTCATCGCGACATCAAGCCTGCCAATATATTCGTCACCAAGCGCGGGCACATCAAGATTCTTGACTTCGGATTGGCCAAGCTCACCCCGACCGCACGGTTACTGGACGCGGTCGAGGTCGCCTCCGAGGCCACCGCGGCAGTCAACGAACATCTCACCAGTCCGGGGACCGCGCTCGGCACCGTCGCTTATATGTCCCCGGAGCAAGTGCTGGGCAAAGAACTCGATGCGCGAACCGACCTCTTCTCTTTCGGAGTTGTAATGTATGAGATGGCCACCGGCTCACTGCCATTCCAGGGTGGAACCTCAGCAGCAATCTTTGACGGCATTCTGCGCAAAGCGCCGGTAGCGCCAGTGCGGCTGAATCATGAGGTTCCCGCCGACCTCGAACGAACCATCAATAAAGCATTAGAGAAGGACCGAAGCCTCCGTTACCAACACGCTGCCGATCTGCGGGCCGACTTGCAGCGCCTAAAGCGCGATACCGACTCGGGCCGTTCCGCCGTGTCGAGCCTAGCGTCAGAAGCTCCAGCGTCCGGCTCTGAGGTCGAGCCGTCGCCTCACTCGGCGCCGACGGAACTTCCGCAGCGAACGAGCTCCGCGGCGATTCCCGCCGCGCAGAGCAGCGCGCAGCCCAGTGGGTCGGCCAGCGTGCCAGTCATTCCGCCAGTTTCGGCATCGCGTTCGCGGACCCTCTTGGTCGTAGCGGGAGTGGCGCTGGCGGCGCTGATTGCCGGCGGTATTTATCTTGGTTCGCACAAAGCGCACGCGATCACCGAAAAAGACTCGATCTTGATCGCCGACTTCGTCAACACCACCAATGACCCGGTGTTCGACGGTACGCTCAAAAAGGCGCTCGCGGTGGACCTGGAACAATCCCCTTACCTGAACGTCATTTCCGACGCCAAGGCCCGGCACACACTCACCCTGATGGGGAAACCAGCCGACGAGCGGCTGACGGTGGAAACCGCTCGTGAGATCTGCCAGCGGAACAGCGTGAAAGCCCTGGTCGCGGGATCCATCGCCAGCCTGGGGAGCCAGTATGTGGTGACGTTGGACGCCATCAACGCAGCCACCGGGGACACCCTGTCCGAAGTGCAAGGCCAAGCCGATAGCAAAGAGCATGTGCTGAAGGCTCTGGACACCGCCACCACGCAGTTGCGCGGGAAACTCGGTGAGTCCCTGGCTTCCATCCAGAAGTTTGACAAACCGTTGGAAGAAGCGACCACCTCTTCACTGGAGGCACTGAAGAGTTTCAGCATGGGAGATGTGAAGCACTCCGCCGCCGACGAGTTCGACGCCATTCCTTTTTATGAGCGCGCCATACAACTGGACCCGAATTTCGCCATGGCCTACGCGCGCTTAGGCGTGATTTATAGCAATCTCGGCCAAACCGATCTTGCCGAACAAAATCGGAAGAAGGCGTTTGAACTGAAAGACCGGGCCAGCGAGCGCGAGATGCTGTACATCAGCGCCCACTACTATGACGAAGGCACCGGCGAACTGGAAAAAGGGATTGCCGCCTACGAACTCTACAAGCAGACTTATCCTCGAGAAGTGACTCCCTACGCGAACCTAGCGGTGAACTACGCTTTCATCCTGGGCGAGTTTGAAAAGGGCCTGACCGCCGCGAAGGAGGCCATCCAGGTAGATCCCGATGAGGCCCGCGGCTATTTCCTGGCGGCGACGGCCTACCTTGGTCTGAACCGGGTGGACGAGGCTAAGGCCATATTGAATGCTGGGCTGCAGCGGAATCCTGGCTATGCCTACCTCCACGAGACGCTTGCGGTCGTAGCCTGCGCGCAGGGCGATATACCCGCCATGGAAAAGGAAGAGGCCCTCCTTGGCGATCAACCTGACTTAGCCATGAACGTGAATACCCGCCACGGCGACATGGCGGCCTCCCACGGACAGATGCAACAAGCACGCGACTTCTATGCGAAGAAGGGACAGGTGGCTCATCGCTTGCAGCTCAAGGATCCCGAAGCGGGATCGCTGAACGCGCAAGGATGGATGCTCGCCCTGTTTGGCTATCCCAAACAATCCATCGAAGCCGCCAACGCCGCTCTCGCAATTTCGCAGGGCTTCCTGGTGAAACTTTCCGCAGCGAGCGATATGGCAGTCGCCGGCGAGAACAAGAAGGCGCTTGAGCTAGCCTCTGAAGTTGCCAAGCAACGCCCGGAGGACACGCTCGTCCAGTCGGTTGGGGTTCCGTACGTGCAAGCCGTGGTGGCGCTGAACGGTGGTAACGCCAAGAACGCCATCGAGCTTCTGAAGTCCGCGGTGCCTTACGACAAGGCAACCCCCCAAGACTTGTATCTTCGAGGGATGGCCTACTTGAAGATGGGACAAGGAGCCGAAGCGGCGCAGGAATTTCAGAAAATACTGGCGCTGCGCAATTTTGCCCCGGCCGATCCTTTGATGTCGATGGCTCATCTTGGCCTCGGCCGCGCCTACGCCCTCACCGGCGACGCTGCCAAGGCCCGCGCCGCCTATCAAGACTTCTTCGCGCTCTGGAAAGATGCGGACCCCGGCATCCCCATCCTCGTCACGGCGAAAGCGGAGTATGCGAAACTGCAATAACCCAAAACATCGCCCATGATCGAACAGAACATCTCCCACTACCGCGTCATTGAAAAACTAGGCGGCGGTGGCATGGGCGTGGTTTACAAAGCCGAAGACACCCAGCTCGGCCGCTTTGTCGCCTTGAAGTTTCTGCCCGACGATCTCGCCCAAGATTCCCAGGCCCTCGAGCGTTTTCGACGCGAAGCCCGCGCTGCCTCCGCCCTGAACCATCCGAACATCTGCACCATCTACGAGATCGGCAAGCATGAAGCCAAATCCTTCATCGCCATGGAGTTTTTGGACGGCTCAACCTTGAAGCACCGCATCTCCGGCCGTCCGCTCGAACCCGGCCTGTTTCTGAGTCTGGCCATTGAGCTTGCCGAAGCGCTCGACGCCGCGCACTCCAAAGGCATCGTTCACCGCGATATCAAGCCGGCGAATATATTCGTCACCGAGCGCGGCCACGCCAAGATCCTCGATTTTGGTCTGGCGAAAGTGGTATCCGAGCGCGGCAAAGATAACGAAGAAGCCGACGCCACCGCGGGACCCACCGCCGGAGTCAGACCCGAGCAACTCACTTCGCCGGGCGCTGCGCTGGGCACGGTGGCGTACATGAGCCCGGAGCAGGCGCTGGGCGAAGAACTCGATGCGCGCACCGATCTTTTCTCCTTCGGCGTGGTGCTCTACGAAATGTGTACCGGCCACCTGGCGTTTGAGGGAGCCACGTCGGCGGCAATTTTCAATGCAATCCTCAACAAAGTCCCGATCGCACCAGTCCGGTTGAACCCCGAGCTCCCGCCGGAACTCGAGCGCATCATCAACAAGGCCATCGAAAAAGACCGCGACCTGCGTTATCAGAGCGCCGCCGATATGCGCGCAGACCTCAAACGCCTGCACCGCGACCGGGTTCCGTCCTCGAAACAGTTCGTCGAAGCGGCCGGGTCCGGCGTGGCAGTAGCGCCGGCCACCGAGAGCGCCAAACCTGCCGCCACCCCGAGCCTCGGCGGCAAACGGCTGCCACTCATCGGCGCCGCCGTAGTACTCGCGCTGCTCGTACTGACTTTCGTCAGCTTCCAAATCGGGGAGCGATCCGCCACCCGGCCCGTGCCCACGTTTCGCGAACTCACGTTCCGCCGGGGTGCTCTGATCGCGGCCCGGTTTGCGCCGGACCCGCGCTCAGCCATTTACAGCGCGGATTGGGAAGGCGATCCGGAGGCAGTCTTCATCAGTTCGCCGAATTCAACCGAATCCCGCGATCTCGGGCTGCCCCAGACGGAGGTGCTGGCGATTTCATCCGGCGGGCAAATGGCTGTCTTGCGCAACTTTCGCACCAGCGACAATGCCTTCAACCATGTCGGAACGCTGGCTCAACTTTCGATCGGCGCGGATGCTCCCCGGGATCTGCTGGAAGGCGTGGAGCAAGCCGATTGGACTCCGGATGGCAGCTCGCTCGCCGCGGTCCATGTCGTCGGCGGCAAGACCCGCCTGGAGTTCCCGATCGGCAAAGTGCTCTACGAAACCGCGGGCTGGATAAGCCACCTCCGCTTCTCTCCAAAATCCGATCGCCTGGCGTTCATCGACCATCCACTTCTCCGCGACGACGGCGGTATCATCAGCGTCGTCGATCTCGCCGGTAAGAGATCGGAGCTCACCGAGCGCTGGGCCAGTGCCTATGGTTTGGCCTGGTCGCCCTCCGGGGACGAAATCTGGTTCACCGCTACGGCTACGGGGTTCAGCCGTTCGCTTCGCGCCGTCAGTTTGTCGGGCAAGCTCCGCGAATTGCTAAGTGCCCCCGGGACGCTCACGTTGCATGATGTTGGCGCCGGCGGCCGCGCCCTGATTTCGCGTGACGCCATGCGTTCCGGCGTGATCGGGCTGGCGCCAGGGGAAACCAAAGAACGCGACCTGAGTTGGCAAGATTGGACAACCCCTTCCGCCATCACCGAGGATGGAAAGCACATGCTGTTTACCGAGGCGGGTGAGGCAGGTGGCGGCGAGTATGCGGTGTTCATTCGCGATACCAACGGCGGATCCGCGGTCCGGTTGGGCCAGGGATCTTCGCGCGCACTTTCCCCGGACGGCCAGTGGGCCTTAGTCTTACGGCAGAACATGTCGCCGCCAGACTTCGTACTGCTCCCCACCGGGGTGGGACAGCAGCGGACACTTCCCACCGGCAGCGTGAGTCCCAACCGTGGCGAATTCTTGCCCGATTTCAAAAGCATCTTGTTGGAGGGCCACGAATCCGGCCACGCTTCGCGCGTCTATGTGATGAATGTGGATGGCGGGCAGCCACGCGCCATAAGCCCTGAAGGGTTCCGCCTGCGGGGGCGTCCGCTGTCGCCCGACGGCAAACGCGTCGCTCTCGGAACCGGCGATGGAATTGCCTTAGCCTCCGTTGATGGGGGCGAACCGCAACTTTTGCGCGGTTCGCAACCCGGTGATCAGGTGGTGCGCTGGACGAAAGATGGACAGGCGCTGTTCATCGGAAGCCCTAACGATACTTCGTGTGCGGTGTCGCGTTTGGATCTGCAAGCTGGCACTCGCACACCATGGAAGACGTTTAGCCCCGCCGACGTGGCCGGTGTCAACGCCGCCGCATGTCCGCTCATTTCCGCTGATGAGCAGCATTACGTTTTCGGCTACACCCGCACCTTGTCTGATCTATTTCTGGTCGAACACCTGAAGTAGACGAACGCCAGCGACTCGGTAGTGTGCGGTGGGTTCGTTTCTGGTTTGCAAACCGACGGCCGTATTTGCGCTACTGCAGCTTCGCGTACTCCGTCTTAGCTTCCTTCAGGATGGGAATGTCGGGGTCGGCATCTTTCCACTTGGTGAAGAAGTCCTGGTAGGCCGTGCGAGCTTTGGCAGCGTCCCCAGAAAGCGCGAGGCTGCGAGCCAGCCCGAGCTGGCCCAGCGATACATAGGGCGCCGCGCCGAGAGCTGGTCGGTGATCGAGAAGTTTCTGAAACTCAGCCACCGCCTGCGGAGCCTGTTTTTCCCGGAGATACGCCAGACCTCGCAGGTAGGCCGGTATACCACCCGCGATGTAGCCGAACTGATAAGCCTCGGTCGAGCGCAATTGCTCAATGGCTTTGGCGCTATCGCCGGGCTGTAGTTCGACTCTGGCGCGAATCAGAGGAATGGCCAGTTTCTGGACCAAGGTAGCCAGAGGATAGCGCTTGCCGAGGTCCGCGGCGATGTTCTCGGCCTTCGCCGCTTCGCCGCAAGTCGCGAACACGAATCCCGCCAAGATATCCGCGTCCCGGTCTTTTCCGATGGGCATGGTCGCGGCGTTTTGTCGAGCCTGATCGCAATCGCCGAAATCCGCCTGAACTAACGCCAGCTGGCCCACATCGGACCACGCGACCTCTTGCAGGCTCTGATTTTTTTCCATTTCCAGCGCCCGCTGCATCACCTCATTCGACGTTCGCAGTTTCCCTTCACTTTGCATGGCGGACGCCTGCATTTCCAGAAAGCTGAATTCGCCCGGCCGACCCTTAGCCCAGGCTAACAGACGCTGAGCCTCATCCGGTTTTTCGTACGAGAGCGCGAGCCAATACGCACGCCAGTGGGTATCCTCTGAATTCGGGAACTGCTGCAGCGCTTTGTCAATCGTCTGCCGCGCCTCGTCGGACCGGCCCAACGCGGCATACGCGCCCACCAGAATACCGTACGCGCTGGCCGAGTTGGGATCCGCGAGCACGCTCTGTCGCGCAGCTTCTTCAGATTTTTCTTCCTCGCCGATCATCGCGTAGGTGACGCCGAGATTGTTGCCGGGAACGGAGTCGGAGGGATAGGTGCGCTGATAGAGCTCCAGAGTCTCGATCTCTTTGTCCAGTTCGCCGGTCACCGTCTCGTAGTAATGCTCGGTGATGTAGAGTTTTTCCCTTTCGCTGACGCGGTCCCTCAGTTCGTAGGCCTTGCTGATATTCTCTTTTGCCTTTTCGAACTCGCCACTGTTCGAATAAACGGTGCCCATGCGCGCGTAAACCCAGGCAAAATTCGGGTCCAGTTCCACCGCCCGGCGATAGAACGGCAACGACGCCATGGCGCTGCCCCGATCGAATTCCGCATTCCCCAGGGAAAAAGCCTTCAGCGCGTCGAGCGATGCCGTGGTCACCTGCTCGATGGGCAGATCGAAGCTCTGCACTGAGGCCAGCGACTCGCCCAGCGTTCCGCGCAATTTCGACGCGGCGCTGCCCAGCGCGGAGAGCACCTGCTCTTTGCTGGAAGCCTCCGCCTGCTGCTGCGCGAGGGAGTCGCCGCTCTGGCAGTTGACGGCGTTTAAGGTGAGCACGTACTGCGAGCCCAGGCTGGCGATGGATCCGGAAAGCATCGCCTTGCTGCCTACGCGCAGGCACAAATCGCGAGCCAGGTCGGTGGTGAGGCGCTCGTCGGGCGAGCGGCCCATGAACGTGAGCGTCTTCTGAATCCGCGCCGGGGGCACCACCCGCAAGAACGGAGATTGGTCCAGGTCCACGGCCAGCGCTTGCTTCAACGTGCCGTCGAACACCGGATCGCCGGTGGTGTTCGCGAACTCGGCAAGCACCACCGTGTCCTTCTCGGTGAGCTTGGCGGCGTGAACCGAGCGAAAGTACAGGCCGCCGGCGATCAACACCGCCGCCAGCGCAGCGGCCGGCACAGCAACTTTCCACAACATACTCCGCGGCGCAACCGCGGCGCCCGTGCCGGTTGCCGGCGCCTGCGATTCGGCAGCGACAGCGGAAATGGGAACAGCGCTCGACCCCGAAATCGGAGTGGATGCTGGGGAAGAGGTCTGCGAAATCGTTCCCGACGCCGCTTCAACCTTAGCGGAACTGGCCCCGGCGACGCGTCCCGAGTCACTGTCGCGCTTCAGCCGCTGCATTTCGGCGCGCATCTCGGAAGCATGCTGATAGCGAAGGTTTCGATCTTTTTCCAGAGCCCGGTTGATGATCCGTTCCAGTTCGGCCGGCACGTCCGGGTTCAGCCGCACCGCCGGCGTAGGCGTGCTGTCGAGGATGGCTTTGAAGATCACCGCCGTGCTGTCGCCGCGGAACGGCAGTGTGCCCGTGGCCATCTCATATAGCACCGCGCCGAAGGAGAATAGATCGCTGCGCGCATCCAGTTCCTTCGCGCGGGCCTGTTCCGGCGACATATACGCCACGGTGCCGACCGCGGAACCGGGGCTAGTGAGATCCCGTTCGTCGTATGCCGCGGTCATCGTGTTTTCGGACCCAGCCTGGTTCGAGGAACTGCCCGCGGGCGAGACTTTTGCCAGCCCGAAATCCAGAATCTTGGCGTGACCGCGCTCGCTAACAAAGATATTGGCGGGCTTGATGTCCCGATGAACGATCCCCTTCGAGTGCGCAGCGTCCAACGCATCGGCGATCTCGATTCCCAGCGACAGCAGGATTTCCATTTCCAGCGGGCGCCCCGCAATGCGGTGCTTCAGCGTCAGCCCGTCCAGAAACTCCATCGCGATGAACCGTTGGCCTTCGTGCTCACCGATTTCGTAGATGGTGCAAATGTTGGGATGGTTCAGGGCCGAAGCCGCCCGCGCCTCGCGCCGAAAGCGTTCCAGCGCCTGCGGGTCTCGCGCGACATCCTCGGGAAGGAATTTGAGCGCCACAAACCGGCCCAGCGAGGTGTCTTCGGCCTTATAGACCACTCCCATCCCGCCGCCACCGAGCTTCTCGATGACCCGGTAATGGGATATTGTCCGGCCGATCAGTGGCTGGGATTCCGGCATACGCGGCGCTCATCTTAGAATGCGCTCCCCGCCAAGTCTAGATGTTTCAATCTGGGTGGCTGCGGTTGACTTTTATCGCCCCATGCGAACGGTTAGCGCCGCGTGCGAACGGACGCTATAATGTCCCGATGTCCAATCGGGCTTACCTCAGCGTATGGTGTAAGGACTTTTCGGAAGCGAACATGCTGGACTGCTTCGGCGCCATGCTGGGTACCGTACCTTTTTCCGCGACGCGGCCGGGTTTCGAACGTCTAATCGTGCGTGCCGTGGACGCCACCGAATCTCCGCTCTTCGAACATGACCTGCGGGCGATGCCGTTGAACGCGGAGGGCGTGGTGGAAATGGCTCGCGAGGGCTTGCACGACGATTCCGCCTTCGAGGCCTTGGCGTACTGGGACCTCTGGACATATCACCCGGACCGCTCGAAATGGATTTCCGAACCGCAGCCTCTGGAAATCTTTTGCTACGGGCCCGCGTACGATAGTGGTGTGGGGCAGGAATTCGGACACTTGCACGCCGATCTGGGTTTCGAGGACTTTTTCACCGGGCGCCTCGGCCTGCTGGGCCTTCACCGAAGCGCTCCGCAGCCGGCCGAAGATCCCGCGGAAGCCGCCTTTCTCGCGGAGATGGCCCACCCGGCCAAGCGCGGCGAATACCAGGACAAAACGCAGCAGAACATACGTGCCTTGATGGAGTGGGTGCAGCGGATCGGATCGAAGTTGCCCGTCGAAAATTTGCACCTGGGGTCTGAGGGAGAGGAAAATTTTGAAGCCCGCATGGACGAAATTCTGGCTGCCCGGTAGCGCGTCAACCGCCCTGGCGCCCGCTATCGCGATCGCCGCGCTGCTGTTGCTTGCGTCCTGCGGAGGCTCGCCCACATCCAATACCCAATCGAAACCCGCGGACGCGCCGGCCGCTCAGCCCGCCGCTCCCCAGGCGCCCGCGATTCCGCAGCCAATTCAGGATGCGGCCGAGGGTGCGCTGGGCCAGGAAACGGAAGTCTTGCTCTATGGGGACTTAGCGCTCACCGGAAAGCAACAGGTGCTGGCGATCAACCGATTAAAGAAGGCTGCGTCCCACGACATGCCGGGGACCTCCGTATCGCGCGCGGTCATCATCGAAAATGACGACAATCACTGGAAACAAGTTTTTCTGTGCGACGAGCATTTGAAAAACCCCAAAGGTTTCCTGGGAGGCGCTCCGCTCGCGCCAGTCGCCGGATGGCGGCTGCAATACGAACAACACGACGATACGGGACTGGTGATGTATTTTACTCCCGTGCAAAAACCTGAGGCGGGCTACATTACCACCACCGGCGTGCGCTGGAATCCCAAGGCCAGGCGCTACCAGGCGCTCGATCGCACCTTTCAGACTTTTATCGGCGAGGCGCCTGAGTTGGAGACCCCTCGAATGGAGTTGCAACACTAGATGAGTGCTGCCGCGCAAATTCCAAATACCCCGGCGGTCCAAGCGCAACCTTCCGGCTGGGATCATCTGAAGCGCTTGATTCCGTACATCATGCGCTACAAGGCCATGTCCGCCCTGGGCATTCTCACCCTGGTGCTGATGGGCCTGGTCGGTAACCTGGTGCCGCTGGTGATTGGAATTTTCACCGACGTGCTCGTCGGCAGCCCCGTCCCGTTCAAGAATCTGTCGCCGAATTTCCGCGCCAGCCTCAAATTTCTCTTCGCCTTCTACCAACCTTCCAGCCGCCATTCGCTGGCTCTGTACTGTTTGCTGTTGGTAGGGATCATCGCTGTGAAGGGCATCTTCTCCTTCTGGACTCGCTGGATTTTGATCGGTGTCTCACGAAACATCGAGTTCGATCTGCGCAACGACCTGCTCGAAAAACTGGTGACTCTGGAACCCGAGTTTTACGTCCGCAACCGCACCGGCGAATTGATGTCCCGCGCAACCAATGATCTGAACAACGTGCGCATGGTTTTGGGTCCGGGGATCATGTACACCGCCACCACCCTGGCTACGCTGATCCTGGCCGTGGCCGTGATGATCGAAATTTCGCCGATGCTCACCTTGCTGGTGCTGCTCCCGGTTCCGCTGGTGGCCATTGCCGTCCGTTACTTCGGCCAAATCATTCATCGGGTATCGGAAAAGGTGCAGGCCGCGCTCGCCACCCTCTCGGCCAAGGCTCAGGAAAATCTGTCTGGCGTGCGCGTCGTCCGCGCCTATGCCCAGGAAGACGCCGAATCGCGCAGCTTCAATGTCGCCAATCGCGAGTACGTTTCCGAAAACGTCAAGCTGATCACCGCGTGGGCGATGTTCTTCCCGCTGTTGCAGGCGCTCATCGGCGTGGCCTTCCTGATCGTGTTGTGGCAAGGCGGCCGGCTGGTGATGACCAATCGCATTTCCTACGGCGCGTTCAGCAGCTACTACTCCTACATGATCGTGCTGGTGTTTCCGATGATCGCGCTGGGCTGGGTTACCAATATTTTTCAGCGCGGCGCCGCGTCCATGGGCCGTCTGATTTATATTCTGGATTCGCAGCCGCGCATCCAAACGGAGTTCCCTGCCATAGCTGCCGCAGCGGCCAGCGCCGCTACGCTTGACGATGTAATTTCTGCGCACCCGAACGGCGACGGCGTGCTGGCCCATGAAAAAGCAGCGGTGCAGGTGCGCGGCGAGATCGAGCTGCGCAATCTCACTTTCGCTTACCCCACCGCCGGTAGCGGAACGCCCGGCGTTCCGGTCTTGCGCGATATCAATCTATTCGTTCCGGCGGGATCGATCCTGGCGATCGTCGGCCCCACCGGCAGCGGAAAATCCACGTTAGCGGCGTTGGTGGCCCGCCTTTGGGACGCGCCGCCGGGCGCCATCTTCCTGGATGGCCGATCGTTGCGCGAGTGGCCACTCGAGCAGCTCCGCCGCCAAATCGGTTTTGTGCCGCAGGACACCTTTCTCTTCAGCGAAACCCTGCGCGAAAATATCGCCCTGGGCTCGCCCGATGCATTGCCCGAAGCGGTCTTCGAGTCCGCGGAAATCGCCAGCCTGTCCGGCGACGTCTCTTCGTTCCCGTTGAAATTCGAGACCCTGGTCGGCGAGCGCGGCATCACTCTTTCCGGCGGGCAGAAACAACGCACCGCCCTGGCCCGCGCGGTCCTTCGCAATCCGCGCATCCTGATTCTTGACGATGCGCTCTCCAGCGTGGACACCGAAACCGAAGAGCGAATTCTGAGCCGCCTGCGCGAAGTCATGCGCGAACGCACCACCATCCTGGTTTCGCACCGCTGTTCCACGGTGCGCCATGCCGACCAGATCGTGGTCCTGCGCGATGCCCGGATCGTCGAGCGCGGCACCCATGACGAACTCCTGCAGCGCGGCGGCTACTACGCCGAGCTCTATCACCGTCAGCTTCTCGAGGAAGAACTGGAAAAGGCGTGAGCGAAGAAGAAAAACTCGGAAAAACATACGACACCCACCTGCTGCGGCGGCTTGCCCGATACATGCGCCCGTACCGCTGGCAGGTGGTCGCCGCGGTTCTGCTCACCCTCGCAGTCACTCCGCTTGAGTTCGTCAGCCCAAAACTATTTCAAATCGCCACCGACAAATACATTTTGCCGGTCGCGCACCACGAAATGCCCTACCACCAAGGGTTCCATGCGCTCGGCTGGATCAGCGTCATATTCCTGACGTCGTTGATTCTCGGTTTCGGTTTCCAGTATCTGCAAGTGCGAGTGATGCAGCGGGTGGGCCAGGAAACCATGTGCGACATGCGCAAGGAAATTTTCGACCACCTGCAGCGCTTGCCCATGAGCTACTACGACCAGACACCCGTCGGCCGCCTGGTCACCCGCGTCACCACCGACGTGGACGCGCTCAACGACCTTTTCGCCTCCGGCCTGGTAGCCATGGTCAACGACGCCTTCCTTCTGGTGGGCTTCATCGTGGCCATGCTGATCATTCATCCGCGCCTCGCGCTGGCTTCCCTTTCGCCGCTCCCCTTCATGTTCCTGCTCACCTATTTCTTCCGCGCCCGCGTCCGCGATGCCAACCGCCGCATTCGCACCGCTATTGCCAGCATCAACTCGTTCCTGCAGGAACACATCACCGGGATGCACATCGTTCAGCTATTTAACCGCGAAAAGCGCGCCCGCGAGCAATTCGCCGCGTTGAACAAATTGCACATGGACGCTTACAAAGACGCTATCGACGCCTTCTCCGTTTTTTATCCCGGCGTCGAATTCCTCAGCACCGCCGGTGTCGCGCTGCTTTATTGGGTGGGAGGCGGAAAAGTGATCTCCGGCGCGATTCCCATTGGCATGCTGATCATGTTCATGATGCTCGCCCAGCGCTTTTTCCGTCCCATCCAGGACCTCAGCGAAAAATTCAATATCCTGCAGACCGCGGTGGCCGCCTCCGAACGCATCTTCCGCCTGCTCGATGAACCCGTTCCCAGCGTCGCTTTTAGCGGCACCAAAGTGATCGCACACCCGCGCGGCGAAATCGAATTCAAAAATGTTTGGTTCGCCTACCGTGGCGGCAACGCGCCCGCCGAAGATGACTGGGTTCTGCGCGACGTAAGTTTCCGCATCGGCGCCGGTGAGACCCTGGCCATCGTCGGCCACACCGGCGCAGGCAAGACCACCCTGATCCAACTGTTACTCCGCTTTTACGATATTCAGAAAGGCCAGATCCTGCTCGACGGCGTCGACATCCGCGAACTCGAGATCCACAATTTGCGCACGCTCTTCGGAATTGTCCTGCAGGATCCGTTCCTGTTTACCGGCACCCTGGAATCCAATGTCCGCCTCGGCACCGAAAAGATCGATCGCGCCGCCGTCGAGAAAGCTCTCACCGAAGTCGGGCTCGGACCTTACATCGCCGGGCTGCCCCAAGGCGTAGCGCAAGAAGTCACCGAGCGCGGTTCCACACTCTCGGTCGGCCAGCGCCAACTGGTCAGCTTCGCGCGCGCCCTCGCCCACGATCCCACTTTCCTGATCCTCGACGAAGCTACTTCCAGCGTCGATTCCGCTACCGAAATGCTGATCCGCGAAGCTCTCGACCGCCTGCTCCAGGGCCGCACCGCCCTGGTGATAGCTCACCGCCTCAGCACCATCCAGCATGCCACTCAGATTCTCGTTTTCCACAAGGGCCGCCTGCGCGAACAGGGTTCCCATCAAGAGCTGCTGGCGCAGCGCGGGATTTATTTTCGGCTCTACCAGCTCCAATACAAGGATCAGGAACTGGCCCCGCAATTGGGCGCCGGCATGGGCTCCGCCGCTCTGCGTCCTCTGCCCGCCGATGGCTAACGTTTCGCGCTCTGGAAAAACATCCTCGTGCCGCCTGTCATGAGCTCCGCTCCCGTCGTCTTGATCTCCGCCGGTGAAACCTCCGGCGAAATGTATGCTGCGCGGCTCGCGTCCGCGCTCACCGCACGTACCGGCGCCAAGCTGTTTGGCCTGGGCAGCGAAAAGATGCGCGCGGCCGGCGTCGACGTGGTCGCCGACTACCATCCCATGGCCGTGGTCGGAATTTTCGAAGTGATCGCCAAGCTTCCCGCGGTGTGGCGCAATTGGCGCCGCATGGAAAAGGAAGCCGCGCGCCGCAAACCGCAACTCGCCATCCTGGTCGACTCGCCCGGCTTCAATCTCGGACTCGGCCGCCGCCTCCGCAAGCAAGGCATTCCCGTGATCTATTTTATCGGTCCCCAGGTTTGGGCCTGGCGCCGCGGGCGCGTGAAAACCATCAAACGATTAGTGCGGCGCATTCTGGTGATCGTCCCCTTCGAAGAAAAAATCTACCGCGACGCAGGCGTGCCCTCCGATTTTGTCGGTCACCCTCTGGCGGACGTCGTGGCCGCCACCGCCACTCGCGATGAATTCGCCGCGCGCCACGGGATCGACGCCCGCCGAAAAATCGTTGTCCTGCTTCCCGGCAGCCGCATGGGAGAGATGCAGCGCCACATGCCCATCCTGCTGGATGCGTGCCGGCGCCTGGACCGCGATTTATCTCCCGAATTCGTGCTGGCGGCCACGCCCGGCCTCGCCGCGCAAGCGGCCAAGGACTGCGCAGCCAGCGGCGTGAAAATCCGCGTGGTGACCGGCGAAACATATAACGCGCTAGCCGCCGCCGACTGCGCGTTGGTCTCCAGCGGAACCGCGACGGTCGAATGCGCGCTCCTCGGCACGCCCATGGTGGTTTTCTACCGTGTTTCGCGGCTCTCCGGTCTCGTTATGCGCTTCATGCTGCGCACTCCATTTATCGCCATGGCCAATCTGGTCGCAGGCAAATGCGTCGTGCCGGAATTGGTTCAAAATCATTTCACCGCAGCAAACCTCGAAGCCGAGGCCCGCCGCCTGCTCACCGATTCTGTAGCCCGCGACGGAATGCTCGCCGGTCTCGCTGGAGTCCGCCAGACGCTGGGCGGGGGCGGGGCCATCGAGCGGGCCGCGGACATCATCGCCGCGGAGCTCGCGGGCCTGCGCCCCGATAAGACTCGCGCAGGCAACTAGATAGGCTAGTCTGGTATCTTAGAAGAAGACCGCTCGTCGGAAAGAGGACCTTGTGCGCCGCTCGTTGATCTTCCTTCTCACCGCTCTCGCTCTGCTGGCAGTGTGCGGCTCCCCCGCGCGGGGCCAATCCTCGAAGACCGTCCTAGCGTTTCGTGCCACCCACTACGATGTGGACGCGACCCTCCATCCCGCGGATCAATCCCTCTCCGCCCGAGCCAAGATCGATTTCACCGCTACCACCGGAACGCGCGATCTAGTCGTCGAACTCCACGAAGATTTGCACGTCAGCTCCGTCAAGAACGAAAAGGGGCAATCGATCCCCTCCGAACGCGACGGCATCAATCCCCTCTACCTGCACGTCAGCTTGCCGGAGGCAGTGACCACCGGAAAGCAAGTCACCCTGACCTTCGACTACAGTGGCCCCATCGGAAACGACGAAGACAGCCCAACCAAAGGCCTGCGCTTCGCCTCGGTCGATAAAACTTGGGCCTACTTACTGCTGCCCGCACGTTGGTTCCCGCTCACTGGCTACACCTCCAATACCTACACCGCAGTCTTCAAGCTGGTGGTGCCGGAATCCTTCGCCGTGGTGGGCACCGGCAAGTCCGACGCCCCAACCCCTCTACCCGGCACCGAGCCCGGCGGCGGCAAGCAAGTCTCTTATACCTTTCGCTGCGATAAGCCGGGACGCGTGGGCACTTTCGTCGCCGGTCCTCTGCAACTCAGCCCCGCCAAGGTCGAGGGCGAAGATGTCCGCGTGTTCACCCCCGCGGCCCAAGCGAGCACTGCGGAAGCCTATGCCAGCGAGGCCGTTCACATTTCCAGTTATTTTGCCGACCAGTTCGGCGCGTTGCACGACCCGGAACTCACCATCGCGCAGATGCCTGCCGGATCGGTTTCCAGTTTTTCCGCTCCCGGCTTGCTGCTGATCAGCGCCGGCCGATGGACCACGAAACCGGATACCGGCATTTTGGCCCAGTCCATTGCGGGGCAGTGGTGGGGCAACTCGGTAGTCGCGGCGTCGCCTGGCGACGTCTGGATCACCGACGGCCTGGCCCGATATTCCCAGGGAATGTACGTCGAGCAGGATGCAGGCAACAGCGGCCTGCATCACGACCTGGAAGATTTCGCGGTGGGCGCACTGATGTACGAAAGCGATTCGCCCATCTCCCAATCGCAACGTCTTCCGGCGTATTCGGATGCCTATCGCTCCGTGGTGATCGACAAAGGCGCGATCGTATTTCACATGCTGCGCACCGAAATAGGCGATGAAGCATTTCACGGCCTGTTGCGCGAGTTCTACGAAAAATACCAGGGCAAGCCCGCCACCATCGCCGAATTTAAGCAGATGGCCGCAACCAAAGCTCCCGCGCCGGTTACCGGCAAGCCGCGCGTGAACCTGAATTCATTTTTCAGCCAGTGGCTGGATTCCACCGGCATCCCCGAATTCAAGATCGATTACATCGTCTATCGCGTGCGCAAAGGCTTCCGCGTAGTAGGCAAAATAAGGCAGGACTTGGAGACGTTCCAGATGCCGGTCGAAGTGAAAATCGATACCGAAGGAAATCCCGAGTTCAAGACCGTTTCGGTTACCGGCACCACCTCCGCGTTTGATCTGGAGACCTTCGGCAGGCCCAAGGCCAACGGTGTAACCCTCGATCCCAACAACAACATTTTGAAATCGAGCCCCAGGCTCCGCGTTCGCGCCTCGGTAGCGCGCGGCGAAGGCCTGGCCGCCGACGGCAAGTATTACGAAGCCATTCAGGAATATCAGCGCGCGCTCGACGTTCAGTCCAATAACTCACTCGCCCATTTCCGCGAAGGCGAGGCCATGTTCTACCAAAAAAATAATCAAGCCGCCGCAAACGCCTTCCGCAGCGCGATCGACGGCGACCTCGACCCCAAGTGGATCGAAGTCTGGAGCCACATCTACTTGGGCAAGATTTTCGACCTCACCGGCCAGCGCGACCGCGCCGTCAACGAATACCAGCGCGCCCAGAACCTGCGCGACGACACCGCCGGCGCCCAAACCGAAGTCACCCGACTAATGCAAAAGCCCTTCTCCCTGGAGCCCCAAGCGCCAGCCGCCGCCGGAGCCTCCCCAGAAACCACTCCCGCCGCCACCCCCGCAGCGCCAACCGAACCCGCCCCAGCAAACGCCCCCACCCTAAAGCGCCCCACCCAGTAGCACGGTGTATGTTTTGACTTAAGCCGTTGACGAGTGTGTGTGTTTTGACTTTAAGCCGTCGCAGAGGGTGTGGGTTTTGACTTTAAGTCTTTGAAGGTGGGTGCCCCACACGTCGGGTTTACCCCACTCTTCCCGGTTTTTGAGAAAGGTGGGCGTTCGGACCTTAGCAGCCGAAACGAGGCGCCCCAAAAGTAATATTCACGCAGGGAATTTCGACTTCGCAGTTGATTTTCCGCGCCGCAGCCAACCGCTTACAGCGGCTCCAACCCAGTAAGCCCCGTCTCCAAAACCCCCTTCCGCTGTAAGAAAACCCGAAACATCTCCCCCATCCCCTCCGGATAAATCAGCGTCTTAAACATCAACCGCCTCCGCGCAGCGTCCGCCTCCCCGCCGCCCTCCAACTCCGCAAAATGGCTTTTCCGCGCCAGCGCCATCAGAAAATTCCCCTGCGAAACCAGCCCGCACCGCGTCAGGGCCCCCCCCCCCCCCCCCCCCAAAAAAAAACATAAAAAAAAAT
>Ga0302324_100010067_pt1 | contig 19641 bp, 19 predicted proteins | sample Palsa_T0_1_FD_201949 | JGI IMG/M metagenome (GOLD analysis project Ga0302324, IMG submission 201949) | Peat permafrost microbial communities from Stordalen Mire near Abisko, Sweden - Palsa_T0_1 | ecosystem: Environmental > Terrestrial > Soil > Palsa > Peat permafrost | place: Sweden: Abisko...
CCGTAGACCCCCGTCCACCGCGGCATGGCAGGAGGTCAGGACATTTGGCGGAGCCCAGGGAAATGTAGCCAGAGCCCAGGAAATGTGGCCAGAGCCCAGGGAAATGTGGCCGGAGCCCAGGGAAATGTGCCAGAGGTCAGGGAATCAGGACGATCTTGCCCCTGGTGTGCCGCTTCGCGAGCTCGGCGTAGGCCTGCTGAACCTCGTCGAGCCGATAGGTGGCCGCGATCGGTATCTCGATCTGGCCGGCGGCCACCAGTTCCGCCATCTCGGCCAGCACGGCGGTGGTCGACGCGTCCGAGCTTCCCTCGGCCTTGGTGCCGTACTCCTTGGCCGCGGCGAACGCGATGATGGTCTCGATCCGGTCCCTGGGCACGCCGAGCTCGACGGCGAGCCGGACGTAGTCGGGCCCGAACAAGTCGATGAAGGCGTCGAGCCCGCCGGGCGCGGCGACCCTTATCCGTTCGGCCAGGCCGTCGCCGTAGCTCACCGGCGTCACGCCATGTGAGGTCAGCCAGGCGTGGTTCGCCTCGGACGCGATGCCGACCACGTCGGCGCCCTTGATCTTCAGCAGCTGCACCACCACGCAGCCGACGCCGCCCGCGGCGGCCGACACGGCCACCGTGTCGCCTGGTCCGGGCGAGGTGGACCGCACCGCGGCGTAGGAGGTCACGCCGACGACGTACAGCGACCCGGCCACCGGCCACGACAGCCCGGCGGGCTTGCCGATGAGCTGACCGACCGGAACCGTGGCGTATTCGGCGTGGCTGGAGCGCTGCCAGGACCAGCCAAGCACCTCGTCGCCGACCGAGAACTCCGTCACGCCGTCGCCGAGCGCGCTGACGACGCCGGCCAGGTCGCTGCCTTCGCCCGACGGGAACGTGGTCGGGAACGCCGAGTCGAGGTAGCCCTCGCGGATCGCGATCTCACCGGGATTGATCCCGGCGGCCCGCACCCTGACGAGAACCTCGCCGGCCGCCGCCGACGGCGTGTCGACCTCCGCGACGTACAGCACGTCGGGGCCTCCGTAATGGTCGAATCGCACTGCTCTTGCCATCGATGAACCCATCTTGTCGCTGAAGCGAACGCCTCACGTTGAGCCTAACATCCGTACTGTGCTGTAGAGTGATGCACATGGATGAAACCCGCACCGAGAAGATCTCGGTGAATCTCACCCCGAGCGTGCTGGCGCGACTGGACGCCATGCGCGCCCGCCGCCGCTGGACGCGCTCCACGGCCGCCGCCGTCCTGATCGAGCACGGGCTCGACAGCGAGGACAGCATGACCGACCTGGCAGGCAAGGCGGTCAGGAGCTAGCACTACGCCGCGCTCGCCCGCGACGGCGGGCAGCGAAGAAGTCCGGGGGGCTGAGATCAGCGCACCCGAGAGGAAAACCATGAGGGACGACAGCACCACCGCCAAGACCACGTTCGTGTACCTGGGCGTCGTCGTTGCCAACGACACGATCTACCGGCTGAGCGGATTAGGACGGCGCACCGGCGTCCTCGGCCCGCTGGCCGGCGCGACCGCTGAAGTCACCGACGGCACCAGCCGCCGCAGTCTCCCCCGGGTTCTCACCGTCGTGCGCGCGCTGAGCAAGAAGACCGGCGCGGCGGCGTTCGTCGTCACCGCGGACGGGGAAATGGCCCGGCACAAGCTGGACGGCACAATCCCGGTCCGCCAGGCCCAGGCCCAGACGATCAGGTTCAACGCGCTCGTCAGTCACCTCGCGCTCACCCACCCGTCCGGCAGCTGACGGCCGGCCACTACGCACGAACGGGCACTGCTACGCACGAAGGAGTGCAGATGGACGACGACCAGGCACGGAAGCTACTGCAGGCGGCGCGAGCCGAGGCGCAAAGGTCGCTGGACTACACCGAGGGGGCCGGCTGGGAAGACCGGGCGGCGGAGAACGAGACCGGGGACATCGCCGATCCCGCGCAGTCCCTGACGGCCGAGGGCATGGACGACGCCATCGCGGCCAGCCTGCGCAACCGCCTGGACGCGATCGGGCGCGCCGAGCAGCGGCTCGGCAACGGGACATTCGGGCGATCCGTCCGCAGCGGGCTGCCGATCCCGGACGAGCGGCTTGAGGCCGACCCGGCGGCGGAGCTCACCGTCGAGGAGGCCCGGCAAGAACAGGAGCGCGGATGACCTCCTCCGCCAGGCTGCTGGCTTGCAAAGTCTGCCGTCGACCCGCGGAATGCCGTTGACCGCTCCAGCCGGCCGGCAGCATTCTGTCGACCCGCGGAGTGCTGCTGACCGCTCCAGCCGGCCGGCAGCATTCACCGGCAGCATTCAGAGGCCGTTCAGAGGGAACACCCAGTGCTGCCCTAGCGCCGGCGAGGATTCTCGCTCATGCCGGGCCAAACTCTGACCCATGGAGGGACGCGCTCTGGCCCGGCGGACGCGGTCGCGTCGTCAAGCGAAAGCAGGAGGTATCCACAATGCCGTCACGCGGTCCACGGCGCTGGCTCCGGTGGGTGATCGCGGCGGTAGCCGTGGTCGTGGTGCTCGCCGTGGCTGGCCCCTATGTCTTCTTCCACTTCGTGGAGGGCAGCACTCCGGCGCCGCTCCGCCTCAAGGCCGGCGCCACCCAGAGCCCCGGCGCCACCCAGAGCGCTAGTGCCACCGGCACCGGCGCAACCGGGGGCAACGCGTACTCGGTCGCCGGTACCTGGAAGGCCGGTTCCGGATCGCAGGTCGGATACCGGGTCCAGGAGGTCCTGTTCGGCCAGGCCCATACGGCTGTCGGGCGGAGCAGTTCGGTGACCGGTCAGATGATGATCACCGGAAAGACCGTGACGGCGGCCGGCTTCACCGTCAAGATGATCACGATCCACACCAACTCCAGCCAGCGGGACGCGCAGTTCGACGGCCGGATCATGGACGTGGCCGCTTATCCCACCGGCAGCTTCACGCTCACCAAGCCGATCGACCTGGCACCACTGCCGGCCCGCGGGGCCGTCACGACGTACACGGCTACCGGCAACCTCAAGCTGCACGGCCAGACCCGGTCGGTGACCTTCCCGCTGAAGGCGGAGCGCACAGCGAGCGGGATTGAGGTAGCCGGCTCGATCCCGGTGCTCTTCTCGAAATGGGACATCCCGAACCCCAGCTTCACCGGCTTCGTCACTACCCAGAATCACGGCATCCTGGAGTTCCTGCTCGACTTCCGGCAAGCCTGAGCACCGCAGCCGGCCGTCTAACCCGCCCGTGTTTTCCCCCGCATGCGTGCGGCGCGTCGTCTGACATGATGTGCCCCGTGAGATGGGCACGGTGAAGTGGGCACGGTGAGATGGGCACGGTGAGATGGGCACGGTGACGAGCGTTCCGGCCGACGGTCCCGATGGCCGGCCTGCGGCCGGGGCGCGACCGGTTGTCCGGGACCTCGGCTTCGCCAAGCTCGACCTCGGCCGGGCCGAGCGGACCGGCGATCCGGAAGTCGTCCTCGCGGCCGGCAAGACTACCGACGAGGTCGTGCAGGTTCTCGGCGGCCTGCACGCGGAGCACCCCGACCGGGCCGTTCTCGCGACGAGGTGCGCCGATCCGGTGCTGGCCGCGTGCCGGGAGCATTTCGGCGCCAGCGGCGACGTCGACGAGCGGTCCCGAACGGTGGTGCTCGGCCCGAAGCCGCAGGCACATGGCGACGTGGTGGTGGTCACGGCGGGCACGTCGGACCTCGCCGTGGCCGCCGAGGCGCTGACGACCGTCGCGGTGTTCGGCGCGCACGGCCAGCTCGTCTCCGACGTGGGCATCGCGGGCCTGCATCGCCTGCTCGCGGAGCGGGACCGGATCGCTGCCGCGGACGCGGTGATAGCCGTCGCCGGGATGGAGGGCGCGCTGCCGAGCGTCATCGCCGGGCTGGTCGGCGTCCCGCTGATCGCCGTGCCGACCAGCGTCGGCTACGGAGCGTCCTTCGGCGGCATCGCTGCGCTGCTCGCGATGCTGAGCTCGTGCGCGCCCGGAGTCTGCGTCGTCAACATCGACAACGGCTTCGGCGCTGGCGTGGCAGCGGCCCGCATCGCCCGGGCCGTCGGCGTGCTGCGCGAGTCGGCGGCCGGCGATGCGGGCAATGCCTGATTGCCTCTGGATCGACGCGTCCCACGGCGCAGCCGGAGACATGCTGCTCGGTTCCCTGCTCGACGCGGGCGCGAGCCTGGACGTGGTGCGCGAGGCCCTCGCACGGCTGTCGATCGAGCCGGTGGAACTCACCGTCGAGCCGGTCCGGCGGCACGGGCTCCGAGCCAGCCTGGCGAGCATCCGCACGTCGGCCAGCCAGGTGGACCGCAACATTGACGACGTGCTGTCCGTGATATCCGCCGCGGGACTGGCCGGTCCCGTCGGCGATTTCGCCTCGGCCGTGTTCCGCGGGCTGGCCAGGGCGGAAGCGCGGGTACACGGCGCGGACGAGTCCACGATCGGATTCCACGAGGTCGGCGCGCTTGACGCGATCGGCGACGTGGTGGGCTGCGCCGCCGCGCTGCACAGTCTGGGAATGCTGGCGCGCGGCGCGCACGTCGTCGTCAGTACCGTCGCCGTCGGGGCAGGCTCGTCCCGATCGGCGCACGGGCAGCTGCCGGTTCCGGTGCCCGCAGTGGTCGAACTGCTCGCCGCCGCCGGGGCGCCGGTGACTAGCGGCGGCGCCCGGCGAGAACTCTGCACGCCGACCGGCGCGGCGCTGCTGACCGGCATCGCTGACGACTGGGGCGACTGTCCCGCCATGACGCTGGCGTCCGCGGGCGTCGGCGCCGGCCTGGCCGACGACCCCGGCCACGCCAACGTGACGCGGGTGCTCGTCGGGCACGCCACCGGCCGTCCGGGCTGGAACGAGCAGGATCTCAACGTGATGGAGTCGACCGTCGACGACCTGGAGCCGCGGCTGCTGCCTGGTCTGCTCGACGAACTGCACCGCGCGGGCGCGCTCGACGCGTGGAGCGCACCGGTGAGCATGCGCCGGGGGCGTCCCGGCCAGCTGATCACGGCGCTGGTCGCCCCGGCGGACACCGACGCGGTCTTCGCAGCCCTCGTCCGCCACTCCCCCACGCTGGGTGCGCGCGTCTACCCGGTGGCACGACGATCGCTGAGCCGCGACCAGATCACGGTGCGGCTGGACGGCATCGACGTCGCGGTGAAGCGCGGGTGGCTCGGGGAGCAGGTCGTGACGGTCCAGCCGGAGTTCGCCGACGTGGCCCGCGCCGCCGAGGTGCTGGGAATCGCCCAGCGGGTGGCACTGCAGCGAGCTGCGGACGAGGCAAGGCAGCACGCCGGGGACCGCCCGCTGCGCGACTGACACCGCGGGCGCGGGCCGGGCTATCCGCCGGGCCCGGTCCGGGCTATCTGCCGGGCCCGGTCCGGGCTATCTGCAGCAGGGCGTTCATGCTGCCGCTGCGGAACCCGGCAAGATCGACCGCGCAGAACGTGAAGCCCGCGGCCCGTACCTCGGCGTCGATCACCGCCCGCTGTCGCCAGGCCGTGTCGATCTCGTCGGCCGGGAACTCGATGCGCGCCACGGTGCCGCCTGCATGAGCGCGAACCCGGCAGCCGGCCAGACCCCTGCGATGCAACGCCTCCTCGGCCGCCTCCACCCTGGCCAGGATCTCCGCCGTGACCTGGTCGCCGTAGGCGACCCGCGAGGCAAGGCAGGACGCGGCCGGCTTGTCCGCCGTCGCCAGGCCGAGCATCCGGCTGATCGCGCGCACGTCGTCCTTCGTCAGCGCCGCGTCGACCAGCGGGAAGATCGAGCCACGCTGCGCGGCGGCCTGCTGGCCGGGCCGGTAGTCGGACAGGTCGTCGAGGTTCGTGCCCAGCGCGATCCGCGCGTCCAGCAGCCGCCCGAGCGGATCGAGAGCATCGAAGAGCGCTGTCTTGCAGTGGTAACACCGGTCGGCGCCGTTGATCGCGTACTCGGCGCGACCGAGCTCGTCGGTGCATACCTCGACGTGGGCGATGGCGTGCTCGCGGGCGAAGCTCCGGGCCGCCGATCGCTCCTGCTCCGGCAGGCTCGCCGAGACCGCGGTGACTGCCAGCGCCCTGGAGCCGAGGACCTCGCTGGCCACCCAGGCAAGCAGCGCCGAGTCGGCGCCACCGGAGAATGCGACGATCAGCCGGGTCTGCAGCGAAAGCCTGCTTCGCAGCCGGTCAAGTCCTTCTGCGCTCATCGCGACACCTCGGATGTCGGCTGCTGGTCCGGGTCTAGCTGACGTAAGGGATCGTCTGCGGCCCCTCCGGCAGGACGCAGACGCGCGCGGACGGGCCTAGCCTCGCGAGGCTGCGTTCGACGGCTGACGAGATGTCCGGCACTGGCTGCAGATGCGCCGCCCGCAGGTCGTCGTCGCTGAGATAGGACGAGTGCACGCCGACCGAAGCCAGCGCCTGCACCTTCGCCTGCACCTGGACCTGCCACTGGTCAGGCACGGTGTAGGCCCGCGACTCAATCTCGTCGAGCAGTGCTTGCGGCGACTCGGCCGAGGCGAGCACGTCCCGGTAGGAACCGTGGTCAGGGAATCCGTCGCGGCACTCGGCCGCGCAGATGATCAGGCCACCCGGCTTGACGACCTGGGCCGCCGCGGACATCCCTTTCACGGCCTGGTACAGGTTCTGGTCGAGCGGATAGCCCGAATTCGTGGTCAGCACGATGTCGAAGGGAGCGGCAACGGGGGCCATGCTGAGCCGTCGGGAGACCGCCCGCGCTGCCGCGTGCATCGGCAGCAGGTCGCCGCCGAAGGCCGCGACGATCTGCTTGTCCCGGTTCAGCACGACGTCGAGAGCGAAGTCGACGCCCGCGGCGGCAGCGGCGGCCCGCACGTCGTCGTGCACCGGGTTGCCCTCGCAGACTCCCCAGCGCGCGTTCGGGTGTCCGATCCGCGCGGCATCGTGCAGCGTCAGCACGGTCTGCAGGCCGGCCAGTCCCGGTGTGACCAGCTTGGGGCCACCCGAGAACCCCGCGAAGAAGTGCGGCTCGACGAAGCCGGTGGTTATCCGCACGTCGGCCTGCACCCACTGGCGGTTGAGCCAGACCGGAACGTCGTTGCCGTAGGTTCCGCACCAGGTCAGCGAACTGTCGTCCCTCGCGTCATGATTGACCACCCGCACGCTGCCGGCGATCTGGGTGCCCAGCATCGCCCGGATCTCGCCGTCGGTGTTCCCGCGGTGGGTGCCGGTTGCGACTAGCACGACGACGTTCGCGAGCGCGGTGACGCCGTCAAGTTCGTCGAGGATCGCCGCGACCATCAGCTCGCGGGGCTGCGGCCTGGTGACGTCGCAGATCGCGATGGCTACCGTCTGGCCGGCCTGGACCCGCTCGCGCAGCGGAGGGCCCGCGACCGGCCGGCGTAGCGCGCGCTTCAGCTCCGCGTCAGGGTCTGCGACCGCCGGCGAGAACGTCGGGGACACGACCGTCGTCCGTGCGGCCGGGAGGCTGACCACCAGATCGCCGTCACCGTACGCGAGCCGGACGTCGATCTGGGTGCTGGGCATGGCCTTCGTCCCTGTGATGTGCGCTGCCAGTCAGCAGCTTACCGTCGAGGCCAGCGCCGGGTGCTGGTGCCGCAGCACGGGCCCCCGTCGCGACGTCGCGACGAGCGTCAGGATCGGCGCCCGGCAGGTACTGCTGGTCGCCCGGGCGCGTGCACGTCGCCGGGCTGCCCGAGCAAGCCAGCTGAACGGCCAGTCCGGCGGGCCGAGGCCGCCTGGCTGGCCTCGCACGACTGTTCCAGGCCGATGAGCACCCGCGGGCTGATCTCGTGCAGCACGGAGAGGACGGCGCCGATGCCCTCATGGTGCGGGATGTCCACCATGAACTCTCCGGCCGGCATCTCCTGGCCGCGATCCGCGGAGACGCTCAGCAGGCGGGCCGAGCAGCCCTCAAGCGATGCCGCGAGGACAGCTGTCTTCGGCAGCTCGCCCTGCAGGTCGATCCGGAATCTCCACACGCACATCGCAGGCCTTCAATCGTCCGCCGCGTAACTGCCCTGAAGCTGACACTGCCGGTCGCTGATTGCCGGCGTGATTCCGGATTGTGTCCTCGCTGTGAAATGAGGCTGGCTGACTCCTCGCAGCTGCCGAGGACGCTAGTCGCAGCTGCCGAGGACGCGGTTCCCGTCGAGCTGGTCGACGCGGTAGCCGGGGATGCCGTTGCTCTCGGAACCGCCGGTCCACTGCCAGAACAGCTCGCACCTGGCCGGCGGCGGGCGGCCGGCGAACCACTCCGCGTTCTTGCGAGTGCCCGGGATCGAGAATCTGGCCGGGTAGGTCCTGATGGAGTCCGTCGCGTCCTCGTAGGTCCACTCCGCGGTGCTGGAGAGCCTCTGCGAGGATCCGAAGATGCCGTCCCAGTCATACGCGCTCCTGCCGCCAGCGCTGTACGCGCCCGGGCGCCAGGCGGTGTCGTCCTTGATGTAGTCCCAGAATCCGTCGAAGTCATGCCGGTCTATGCGTGCCGAGATGTGCCTGCGTGCCTCGCGTGAGCCGCACATGCTGGTCCAGGACTCGTTCCAGCCATTCGAAAGACCGTCCTGGGTTTGCGCTTCTATGTCCATCAGCACGTAGGGCAGGGAGAGCGTCACGCCGCTCAGGTCAGAGGCCACCCGTTTCGCCTGATCCCAGCCCCAGGTCGTCGCGGTGGACGCCCTGGCAGGGTCCGAATCACGGCCAGGGCCGGCCATCATCCAGTAGGCGGCGGCTCCCAGGCCCACGTGGTACGTCACGAAATTGGCCTGGGCGTCGGCGTAGTCTGACGAGTTCCAGCCCCGGCTCACGTCGTCACAGCTTTCCCACTCGTCCCACCGCCCGGTCTCCCCCAGGTATCCGCCGTAATGGCCGGCCGCGGGACTGCAGTTACCTTTCCGGCCCATGATGGTGTAGGGCCCGGAGCCGCAGGTCATCGCCCGCGGGCCGTCGGAGCCGTACCAGAATCCGGCAGGCGAGTCACCGGCCCTGGCCGCCCCGGAGTCCTGGCCGCCCGCTGCCGCCGCGAGCGCGGCGCGAGCCAGGGACGCCGCGCTGCCGGCCGGCCCGCCCGGCAGGAACGGCAGGATCCGCAGCTGCCCGCAGACGCTCACCGGCCGGGCGAAAGCCACGCTCGCCCCGGCGCCAAGGCCGACCGCGGACGGGTAGACCGTCGCCGACTCCGCCTGCCCGCACGCTCCCGGCACCGTCGACACCAGCGCCACGGACACCGAGCTGCCCGGGCGCAGGGCAACCGCCGTGCGCTGCACGCCCGCCCGCTGGTACGTCGTGTAGGGCGTCTTGCGCGCGCTCCACGCCCGCTGGTAGGGAAGGGCCTTGGCGATGGGGCTGGCGCCTCCCGCCATGTGCAGCCGGACCGTCGGCCAGCCCCCTGACGCCACCATGCACGCCCTGTCCGCGGAAAGGCGCAGCACGATGACCGAGCCGCCCTGTTGGGTCGTGGCGGCGGAGACCTGGGCCCGCAGCGCCGCAGCCGTGCAGGCCGGCGGCTCCTTTCCGGCGACCGAGCGGAACGGCAGGTTCCTGGCCGGCGCGGTGAGCGCGCTGATGGCGCGCCGCAGCGCGCGCAGCGGGTAGAACGGGGAGACCTGCATCGGTCCGGCCACGCACATGCCCGCGGCGCCGGCCGGGTGCCGGACGGCAGCCCGGCCCGCGGCGCCCGGCACGGCCAGCCCGAGCGACCACCTCGTGATGCACCCGCGGGCCTGGGCCGGACCAGTCACCGTGACCACCGCGCCCTGGCCAGCGCGCAGCACGACCCGCCTGGCCGGGACGTCGGCCAGGTTGCTGAAGCGCACGTCGGTGACCGTGGCCGCGACGGCCGACCCGGACGGCCGTCGGACGATCATGCCCGGCCAGCCGCGCAGCGAGCATAAGGACCTGCCGCGGTTGCGCAGCACGACGTTCCACACGAGCTGCGTCGGCTCCGCGTCCGGGTCTCCCGCGATGGCGGCAGGAACGCTGATGCGTAACTGCCCCGGGCGGCAAGCAACGGCTGCTGCGGGTGCGGGTGAAGGTGCTGCTGCGGGTGCGGGTGCTGCTGCGGGTGCGGGTGCTGCTGCGAGTGCTAACCGCCGGGTGCCGCCGCTGGCCGGGCGCGCCCAGGCCGGGCCGGCGGCCATGGCGGCAGCCACCGAAGCGACCGCGGTAACGCACAGGATGCGTTGACCGGGACGTCGTCTCGCCGGGGTTCGCAGCACGGCTTGAGCGGAGCGCCTCATCGATTCCTCTCCTCGACCGGGCTCCGCACCCGCCGGGCAGGCGGGCGCGGGTTCCGCACCGGAATCACTGGCGCGCTTGTTCACGACCGCCTGCCCAGCCTGCTGCAGGAGCCGCCCGGAGTCAATCTCCCCTATTCCGTCATGACTTACCACCGTGCCGCCAGCCCGGGCTGCTGCGGGCGGGTATGCCCCGCCGTGACAACGTGGTCAGATGGTGAGGATGTCCGCCAGCCCGGTCACTTGGGGCAGCGCGCTGCGCTCCCGCCTCGCGCCGTCTCTCGCGGTGGCCCTCGCCTGCTTCGCTGGCCTCGGCCTCTACGACGGCGCCCTGGGCACCGCCTGGCCATCGATCCGCCGCTCGCTGGCTCTCCCGATCGGCGACCTCGGTCTCGTCCAGCTGGCGGCCACGGCCGGCTTTCTCTGCTCGAGCGCGATCTCCGGCAGGGTCAGCGCTCGGATCGGCCGGGCGCGCGGCCTGGCCGCCGCCGGAGGGCTCACTGCCTGCGCCCTCGCGGCGTACGCCGCGGCGCCGGACGTCGTGGTCCTGCTGCTCGCGGCCGCCGTGATCGGTGTCGCCGCCGGCCACCTCGAGCCCGGGCTGCAGGCTCACCTCGCCGTCACGGCCGGCCCGCGGAGCATGAACCTGCTGCATGCGTGCTACGGGATCGGCGCCACGATCGGCCCGCTGCTGATCACCGGACTGCTCGTGCTCGGGTGGAGCTGGCGGTTCGCCTACGTCGTGATTCTCGGGGTGGAACTCGGGGTGGCGCTCGCGGTGCTGCGCCGTCGCGCCGACTTCGACGCCACCACCCCCGCTCGCCCGCCCCGGGAAACCGCCAGGGTGAAGCGCCGCCGCCCGGTTGAAATCGCCGGACAGCCGATGGCCCCGCCTGGGACCGGCGCCGCCGCGGCCCCGCTGCCTCGGGCAGGCACCGCCGCGGCCCCGCTGCCTCGGGCTGGCGCCGCCGCGGCCCCGCTGCCTCGGGCAGGCACCGCCGCGGCCCCGCTGCCTCGGGCTGGCGTAGCCATGGCCTTGCTGCTCTTCTTCCTGTACTGCGGGGTCGAGATGGGCACTGGCCAGTGGGCCTTTACCTTCTTCACGGCCGCGCGCCACCTGTCCCCCGGGCTGGCCGGGCTCCTGGTGGCTGGCTACTGGGCGAGCCTGACCCTCGTTCGTCTCGTCACCGCCGCGATCGGGGGCCGCATCTCGTCCGGGCTGCTGCTGGCCCTCAGCGCCGGCGGGGCGGTGGCCGGCGAGGGGCTCATGCTCTGGGAGCCGGCGACCGCCGTCGGAGCGGCGGGCTTCCTCATCATTGGCGCATCGCTCGCGCCGGCCTTTCCCCTCATGATGAGCAGGACCGCCGCCTGGGCGGGAAACGCTCGGGTGTCCTCGGTCATCGGCTGGCAGTCCGCTGCCGCAAGCATCGGCGTGGCCGTCCCGAGCGCGCTGGCTGGCCTGCTCATCGACGACTTCGGGCTCGGTGCCCTGATGCCCTACCTGTGCGCGCTCAGCGTGTCGTTCCTGTTGCTCCAGCTTGCGGCACTGCGGACCCTGGGGCAGCGGGCGTGAGTCAGCTCAGCGGCGGGCCTGGCCCGGCCGGTCCTTGCCGCAGATCTACGTGGATACGTGGTGTGCGGGCCCGGTCGGCTGACGCAGGCTGTAGCTGACGGACGTCGGTGCACGCGGCCCTCCTCGGTCACCACGACACATCGCCTGTTGAGGAAGCGCACATGAAGCACATGGAGCAGGAAACTACGGCGGTACCGGGTACGTTGCCGGCCGAGATCCGTGACGGGTTCCGGGGGATTCGGGGGATTCGGGGGATTCGGGGGATTCGCGTCTCCCGCAGCGGCCCGGACCGGGAGAGCAAGCGCGCGGCGCGCGCAGCGCGCAGGTCCCTGGAGCGCGAGCTGTCGAGCTACACGTCGGCACGAGACCTGAACGACCTGGACGCGATACTCGACCGCTACAGCGAGGAAGAGACCGCAGACATCCGCCGCATCCTCGCCGCACGCCGCGCTGCCTGACCGCCGGCTGCCATCCCCCTGACCGTCCCGCTGCCGTCCTCGCCACTCGGCGGGCCAGCCGCGGCAGGCCGGCCACGCGTGCGCGGCGCGACGCCCGGGAGCCGTGCCAGCTCAGGCCGACGGCCCCGGCCCCCGGGCTGGGTGAGCGTGCTCGACGACGAGCCTGGTCAGCTGCACGCGCGAGGTGATCTCCAGCTTGCGGAAGATCTGGCGGAGGTGGAAGTCGATCGTGTGCTGCGACAGGTACAGCCGGGCGGCCGCCTGCCGGTTGGTGGCACCCTCGGCGACGATGGCCGCCACGCCGCGTTCGGTATCGGTGAGGCTGTCCCATCCGTACGCGCTCCGGTCCCGCCCCGGCCGCGGAGGCTCCCCGCGCTGATCCGCGGGCGCGGCCCGGTCCGCGGGCGCGGCCTGGTCCGCGGGCGCGGCCCGGTCCGCGGGCGCGGCCTGGTCCGCGGGCGCAGCCCGGTCCGCGGGCGCGGCCTGGTCGAAGCGCACGAGCACGCCGGCCAGCACCCCGCCGTCGTGGACTGCCCTGACGCGGGCGGTGACGGCAAGGCCGCTTGTCAGGCTCAGGTCGGCAACGACGTTCTCGCCGCTGGCCAGCGCGCCTGCCGCCCAGCCCCACAGCAGAGCGCGGTCGGCGGGCCGCAGTAGCCGGTCAGCCGAGGCGTTGGCGTACAGGGTCCGCTCGTTCACCGATACCAGCGGGCCCCTGGCCCGCCGCCGCGCCTGGCGGAAGTGCGCGAGCAGGGCGCCGTCGTCTGCGGTGCCCGCCAGCAGGCGCTCCTCGATCTCGCGTCTGGCGCGCTTGACGAGGGGAAGCATCAGCGGGTTGGCGGTCTCCGCGCGGCAGGTGAGCCCGACCGCCCCCAGGACGGCACCGGTCCGCGGATCGGTGATCGGCGCCGCTGAGCACGCCAGCTCGCGAAGGACGTCGGCGAAGTGCTCGGCGCCAGCCACGGCCACCGGGCTGGCCTGGCGCAGCGCGGTGCCGATCGCGTTCGTGCCGGCGTTCTCCTCGCTGTGGCGGAAGCCGGGCGCGAGCATGATCTGGTCAAGCCGGACACGGAAGGTCAGGTCCGAGACCCGCCGGTCGATGACCCGGGCCTGCTCGTCGGCCAGCAGCAGAGCCACGCCCGACCCGGCTAGGTCATCGCTGAGCTGATCGGCGACCGGCCCGGCGGCCCGGGCGAATCGACCACCGAGATCAAGATCGGGATCGTAGCTCGCCTCGATACGGTCCGGCCGCAGCCCGTGCAGCACCGACCGCTGCCAGGAAGCCGCGATCTCCTCGCGGACGGCGGGAGCCGTGTCGCTGCCGGGCCGGAACTCGCGGCTGGCGGTGCCCGGGGCGTGGTCAGCCACGAGGAACCTGCTGGCTGCCCTTTGCTGCCTTTCCGGTGCGAGACGCGAGCATACCTTCGCCAACAAGCGCGCCGCCTCCCCTAGTCCCGAGGCGGGCGCAGACCTGGCCTTACGGTCAGGCACTGGCCTGGGCGCGTCGCGGATCGAGGCGCCGCCCATGACCTGCCTGAGCACGAGTTCACATCACCGTTACGACGCGGAAGCAGGCCCGCAACCGGGCGGCGGGACAGTCGGCAGACCGGCAAAGAGGAGGAACCCATGGACCCGAGCGGCATCGTACCCGCGGCTGCAGCGCCCACTGAGACCCGCCATGAGCCGGCCGAGGCGGCGGGATGCACGCTGACCTACGGCATTGGCGCCCGCGAGAAGGCGGCCGGGCTGCAAGCGCGGCTGAAGCAGCCCGCGCTGCTGGGGACGCCGCAAGGCACGCCCGCTCGGACACCCGGACCGGCCGTGCAGGCCGCCAGGCTCACCGGCCACACGATCTACGCCCGCAAGCCCGCGGTCTGCCGCGGCGGCCCCGGGCAGCCTGGCCAGGCATCCGGCCCGGCCGTGACCGGCCCAGCGGCCCCCGGCGGCGGCAAGCCGACTGCCAGCCGGCGTTGAGCACAGGCGATGGAGATCACCACGATCCTGCCGGTCCGTCAGCTGATCATCGCGAGCCAGCGGGCCGCCGCGACGGTCAGCCAGCGACGCCGCGGCAGGCATGCCATCAGGGTCGTGCTCACGCGGGTAGAGCGCGGCACGCTGCACTACGAGGCGCGGATCGCCCGCAGGCCGATCCTGCCCGTGACCGTCAGGTTTACCGAAGACCCCGAGATGACCCGGGTCAGCATCGACGCGGCACCGGCAGGCGCGGCGGCCGCGTTCACGGCACAACTTCACCAGCGGATACATGCCATTGATCCGGCTGCAGCCTGCTCCCGGGCAGGCACGGGAGCGCAAGCGCGATGCGGGGGGTCGCTGAGACCGGAGATGCGGGGGTCGTAGTCCAGCCCGGGCTCAGTTCTGGTTCGGGTCGCTCGCGACGCCCGCCGCGCCCGCCTTGCCGCTAGCGCCCGCTGCGCCCGCCTTCCCCGGCGAGCCGGCCGCGCCCGGTCCCGCGCCGGGCTGGCCGCCCGGACCGCCGGACCCGCCGGCGCCGAGTGCTCCGCCGGCGCCGGCAGTCACCTTGTCGCCGCTGAAGGTGTTACCGGAGTCGGCGACCGGGGTCGCGACACTGTAGATGCCGCCCCCGGTCGCGTTGCCCCCGGCGCCGCCGTTGCCGCCCTTGCCGCCGTTCCCGCCGTTGGCGCCGTTGCCGTTGGCGCCGTTAGCGCCGCTCCCGGTGCCGGTTCCGTTCTCGCCGCCCTGGCCTCCGTTCCCGCCGCCGCCGCCGTTCCCGCCGGACCCGGCCGTAATGGTGGCGGCGCCGCCGTTGCCTGCGGTCGCTGACTCGGCAGAGAAGGTGCTGCCGGTGATGCTGAGCGACCCGGTCGCGTAGACCGCGCCTCCTTCGGCGAGACCGCCGGCGCCGCCGTTGCCGCCCGCCCCGCCTGCGGCCCCCGGCGAGCCGGCCACCCCGGCGCCGCCATCGCCGCCCAGGCCGGGCACGTTACTGGCGCCGTCCGCGCCGCTGCCGCCGGAGCCGCCATAGCCGCCGGGGCCTCCCCCGCCGCCGTTGCCCGCGCCGAACGCGCTCGCGCCGCCGCCGCCGGACGCCGTGTCGCTGGTGAACTTTTCGTCCTTCACGGTGAGCTGGGCACCGCTGCCCGAGCCGTTGCCGTAGACCGCGCCGCCCAGGCCAGCGCCGCCGGCACCGGCGGCTACCGCCGGCTTGGCTGCTCCGGCTGTCCCTCCTGCCGTGCCCGCCGCCCCGGCGCCCCCGCTTCCGCTCTGCGCGCCGTTGGCGCCGCCCTGACCGCCGCCGCCGCCCGAGCCCCCGGTCCCGCCGCCCTGGGCGGTACCGCCGCCGCCCGCGCGGCCTCCCGAGCCGCCGGCACCGCCGGCGGCGAGGTCGAAGGAGAACTGGCCCGGCGCCGCGGCCGTGCCCAGATCGGCCGATCCGCTGTTGTAGACGGCGCCGCCTTCGCCGGCGCCGCCGGCGCCGTCGGTTCCGCTCGTCCCGCCCGAGGCGCCGGCCGGGCCCTTCGCCCCGAGGGTGCCGGCCGCGCCGTTCTGGCCGGGGTCACCCTCCGCGCCCTGAATGCCGTCGGAGCCGCCGCCGCCGCCGTAGCCGCCGGTGCCGCCCACGCCGCCGGTGTTGGTCGCTCCGCCGCCCTGGCCGGCGTCTCCGGCGCTGCCGCCGGTCCCGCCGGTCGCCTGGTTGTCGGACAGGGTGGTCCCGGCGAGCTCATTTATGGTGCCGGAGTTGAACACCGCACCGCCCTGGGCGCCGCCGCCGGCCGGCCCGCTGCCCGAGGCGCCGCCCTTCCCGGCGGCCGCGGTGGCGCCGCCGTTCAGGGCTCCGGCGGCGCCGGCCTTCCCCGCGGCGCCGGGTGCCGTGCTGCAGCCCTGATCGATGCCGCAGCCGGATCCGCCTTCCGCGCCGCTGCCGCCCTCGCCGCCGTAGCCGGGGTTGCCGGGGGCGCCGCCGCCGCCGCCTCCGCCGCCGGAGCCTGAGCTTCCCGCGGTCGCCGTGTCGTCCTCCAGGGTGCTGCTGGTCATCTGCAGCGTGCCTGAGTTGTAGATCGCGCCGCCCTGCGCTTCGCCGCCCGCTCCGCCGGCGCCGCCGACGCCGCCCGCGCCGCCGGCGCCGCCCAGCCCGTTCTCCCCGCCCGCGGCCCCCGCCCCGGCCGCCGCGGCGGGTCCGCTGCCGCCGTTGTTGCCGTATCCGCCGGTGCCGCCGCCGCCGCCACTGCCGCCCCAGCCGCCCTGGCCTCCTTGCCCGCCGACACTGCCGGAACCCGCCCTGGCCGAGTCGTCGGTGAAGCTGCTCCCCGACACGGTCAGCGTCCCCGCGTTCCAGACCGCGCCGCCGCTGGCGTCACCGCCGGCCCCGCCCTTGCCGCCGGCCCCGCCGACCGCGCCCGCCGACCCGTTACCGCCCGCACCGCCGGCACCGCCGTTGCCGCCCACCTGGCCGGACGAGCCCGCGGCACCGGAACCGCCCGTTCCGCCGTTGCCGCCTGCCGCTCCGTAGCCGCCGGTGCCGCCGCCGCCGCCCGCTGCGCCGTTGCCGCCGACCACGCTGTCATCGGTGAGAGTGTCGTCGTTCAGCGTCACGGTGCCCGAGCTGATCAGCAGGGCCGCGCCCTCGGCGACCTGGCCGGCCCCGCCGGCCCCGCCCGCCTTGCCCGCCGTCGCGACCCCGCCGTTGCCGCCGGCCTTGGCAGCGGTGCCGTTCGCGCCCGGGGAGGAGCCGTTGGCGCCGTTGGCTCCGGTGGCGCCGTTCGCGCCGGTCGTCCCCGCGCCGCCGTTGCCTCCCGTCGTGCCGGCGGCGGCCGACACCTGCGCCTCGCTCAGGGTGATGTGGCCGATGGTGAGCTTGCCGCCGGTCACCTCGAACAGGCGGACCTTGAAGCCGCCGCTGAACGTGACGGAATGACCGTTGGCCTCGACGTCGACGGTCAGGCTCGCGGGCACCGAGATCGTGGACGTGAACGAGACCGGCGTCGACTGGCAGCTGGTCCCGTAGTCCACCGTCCCCCCGGCCGCGACCGCGCTCTCCAGCGCCGTGAAGCTGCAGCTGGTCAGCACCCCGGTTGCGGCAGGGCGGCCCGCCGCGGCCAGCGCGGGCGAGCCGCACCACGCGGTGAGGACCAAGGCCAGCGGCACCGCGAGGAAGCCGAGCCGCAAAGGCCGAGCGCCGTGACAGGTCATGGGGCTGCCTCCCTGAAACCTATCGAGCCTCTCAGTATGGCGGATCCCTCTGATGCCAGGCAATGAGATCGTAAAGTCATGTCAGTCTTCAGGCAATGGGCCGGTAAAAAAGGTCAAGCACGGGGCCGGGCCGGCGCCTCGAGCGCGCGCCTGGCCGCCGGGTTAGCGGTTACCTTGGGCATATGACCACGGCGATCGCGCAGTTCATGCGGGAGCTGGAGCGGGTCTGGGACGGGCACCGGGATGCGCTGCTGCTGCGGCGCGACCTGACCGCGGCGCTCGCGCACCTGGCGGCCGAGCCGTCGGTCCTGCACATCCCGGCCATGACGGGCGCCGCCGGGCGTGCCGCCTGCGAGCGGTTCTTCGCCGAGGACTTCCTTCCGTACCTGCCCGGTGACCTGGTGCTCGCCAGGATGTCCCGGACCGTGGACCGGTTCCGGCTGGTCGACGAGACGACGGTGTCGTTCACGCACGACCGGGAGCTGCCCTGGCTGCTGCCGGGGATCGGCCCGACGTACCGGCGGGCCGAGGTGCTGGCCATCGCGGTCGTCCGCTTCGAGCGCGGGCGGATCCGCTCCCAGCGGATCCTGTGGGACCACGCCACGCTGGCCGCCCAACTGGGCATCCCGCCGCGGGCGGCATAGCCAGCCGGGCCTGGCGGCCCAGCGAGCCGAGCGGCCTTGGCGGTCCTGGGTCATGCGCTGTCGCGGGCCGCTGCCTCGGTGAGGGTGCGCGCCGTCCGGACGGCGCTGGCGATCGCGTCGTCGGGAGTCAGGCCGCACAGGTCGGTGAGGGTGAACAGTGCCTCGGGGCTCATGACCACGGCGAGGTCCCGCTTGAGCTGGGCCAGTGCCGGAGAGCTGATGGCTGCGGGCATGCCGTCTGGCGAGGTCAGCGCGTACTCGATCAGCCCGAGCCTGATGCCCGGGCGGACAGCGGCCGGGTCAGGCCGCGTGATGGTGGCCGAGATCATGGCGCGGACCGCGCCCTGATACCTGAGCACGCCGCGCAGCAGGTACTCGGCGGCGTAGGCGACTCGCTCGGCGGGATCGCCGGATCGTGCGACCGGCTCGAGGGCGTCGGCCGGGCTGGCCCACACGCCGGTGAGGGCTTCGCGCAGCAGCGAGGCCAGATCGGGGAAGTACCGGTAGGCGGTGGCCTCGGAGACCAGCGCTGACGTCGCCACGGCGGCCATCGTGACCTCGCCGCCGGTACCGATGAGGTCGCGGGCGGCATCGACGATGGCGTCGTGGGTACGTTTCTTCTGGTTGGCCCGGCCGGTCTGGAGCTGAGCGCCCATGAGGCAACTCTTACATCCGCGCATTCATCAGTCAATCTATCTCTCATTATGCGAGAGAACTTGCGTAAATCATCTTGAGGGTTTACTCTCATCGTAAGAACATGCTCTAGAAAAGAGGCGGGACCCTGGTGGCTCAGGTCTCAGTAGTCGGCCCGGGGGGCGGCGAGGTGGTCCTCAGCGGGCCGGTCCAGATGCGCATCCTGGAGGATGGCAGCACCACCCAGCACCGGCTTGGCGTGGCCGAGATCACGATCGCGCCGCACACCGACGGCCCGCCGCAGCACCGGCACGCCCGTCACGACGAGGGCTTCTACGTCGTATCGGGCACGGCCAGGTTCACCATCGGCACGGAGGTCCACGACGCGGCCGCGGGCACGTTCGTGATGATCCCGCCCGGGGCGCCGCACACGTTCGCCAATCCGGGCGACCAGTTGGCCGTGCTGCTCAACACCTTCACTCCCGATCTCTACGTGCAGTACTTCCGGGACCTCCGGGACATGATCGCGTCCGGCCGCCCGATGACCGACGACGCGATCGTCGACGTCATGGGCCACTACGCCACGGTGCCATCCGCCGACTTCGCCGGACCGCCGACCGCTAACTCTGCTGAGGAGACCAGCATGACCAGCACCACGACGCACAGCGTGACCGTCCCCGGCGGCATCGGCCGGGCCGAGGTCACGGTCACCGAACGCGGCGAAGGGCGCCCGTTCCTGCTGCTGCACGGCGGCGGCGGCCCGCAGACGGTCAGCGGCTTCGCCGACCTGCTCGCCGAGGCCGGGCCGGCCCGGGTCATCACGCCCATCCACCCGGGCTTCGGCGGCACACCCCGCCCCGATGCCCTGGACACCGTCCGGGGCCTGGCAGCGCTCTACGTCGCGCTGCTCGACCAGCTCGGCCTGGCCGGCGTCACCGTGGCCGGGAACTCCATCGGCGGCTGGATTGCCGCCGAGA
>Ga0302324_100010068_pt1 | contig 19637 bp, 17 predicted proteins | sample Palsa_T0_1_FD_201949 | JGI IMG/M metagenome (GOLD analysis project Ga0302324, IMG submission 201949) | Peat permafrost microbial communities from Stordalen Mire near Abisko, Sweden - Palsa_T0_1 | ecosystem: Environmental > Terrestrial > Soil > Palsa > Peat permafrost | place: Sweden: Abisko...
AGTGGAACACCACCACGTCGCCGCGCTGCGGTTCGCCGATCGACACCACTTTCTGGTCGAGCACCGGCAGCCGCAGGCCGTAGGCGTACTTGTTCACGACGATGAAATCCCCGTCCAGCAGCGTCGGCATCATCGAATCGGATGGGATGCGAAACGGCTCGAAGATGAACGAGCGCACCAGCAGCACGATCAGCGCGACCGGGAAGAAGCTGCGCGCGTAGTCAACCGTGACCGGGACCGGCTGGCCTGCAGGATCGCGCCCGGCGGCGAGCGCAGCGCGGCGCCGCAGCGGCTCGAACAGCAGGTGATCGACCAGCCACACCAGCCCCGCGATCGCCACCACCGTGACCAGCACCAGGCTGAAATCCAGCCGCTCGGACAGCAGCAGGCGCAGCAGCGCGGCCAGCAGCAGCAGCGGCAGCGCGTAATACACCGCCGCCAGCAGCGGCGCATCGGTTGTCGCCGCGCCGCCGGCCAGGCGCCGCCGCGGCCGCAGGAACCAGTCATCGACGATCGCGATCAGCAGCGCCGGGATCGCCAGCAGCGTCAGCAACGAGAGAATCTGCGTCAGCATGCCGGTGGCCTGCCGCGGTTCATTTGCGCCCGACTTTCAGGACCGCCAGGAAGGCCTCCTGCGGGATTTCCACCTGTCCTACCTGCTTCATGCGCTTCTTGCCCTCTTTCTGTTTTTCGAGCAGCTTGCGTTTGCGCGAGACGTCGCCGCCGTAGCACTTGGCCAGCACGTTCTTGCGCAGCGCCTTCACCGTGGCGCGCGCGATCACGTGACTGCCGATGGCGGCCTGTACCGCCACCTCGAACATCTGCCGCGGAATGAGCTCCTGCATCTTGTCGACCAGTTCGCGGCCGCGGGCATAGGCGTGGTCGCGGTGCACGATGATCGACAGCGCATCGACCGGCTCGCCGTTGATGAGGATATCAAGCTTTGCCAGCGGCGCGGCCTGAAAATGGCTGAACACGTAGTCGAATGATGCATAGCCGCGGGTGGCTGACTTCAGCCGGTCGAAGAAATCGAGCACCACCTCGGCCAGCGGCAGCTGGTACTGCAGCGACACCTGCGCGGCCAGGTAGAGCATTTTCTTCTGCACGCCGCGCTTCTCGCTGCACAGTCCGAGCACCGCGCCGACGTAGTCGGGTGGCACCAGGATGCTGGCGGTGATCATCGGCTCGCGGATCTCGGCGATTACGTTCAGGATCGGCAGTTTCGACGGGTTGTCCACGTACTCGACACTGCCGTCGGTGCGCGCCACCTCGTAGATCACGGTCGGCGCGCTGGTCACCAGGTTCAGGTTGTACTCGCGCTCCAGCCGCTCCTGCACGATGTCCATGTGCAGCAGGCCGAGGAAGCCGCAGCGAAAGCCGAAGCCCAGTGCGGTCGAGGACTCCGGCTCGTAGTGCAGCGCCGAGTCGTTGAGCTTGAGCTTGGCGAGGGCGTCGCGAAAGTTCTCATAGTCCTCGGCATTGATCGGGAACAGCCCGGCGAATACCCGCGGCTGGATCTGCTTGAAGCCGGGCAGCGGCGCGGCGCTCGGGCGCCCATCGAGCGTGATGGTGTCGCCCACCGGTGCGCCGTCGATTTCCCGGATGCCGGCGATCACGAAGCCGACCTCCCCGGCGCTGAGCGTCTCGAGCGTGAGCGGTTTGGGGGTGAAGCGGCCGAGCTTGTCGATCGTGTGGGCGCGGCCGGTGGACATCACGCGGATCTTGTCGCCCCGGCGCAGCACGCCGTTGACCACGCGCGTCAGCGATACCACGCCGACATAGTTGTCGAACCAGGAATCCACGATCAGCGCCTGTACCGGCGCGGCAGGATCCCCCTGCGGCGCCGGGATGCGCGCGATGATCGCCTCGAGCAGCTGCGGCACGCCCTCGCCGGTCTTGGCGCTGACGCACACCGCGTCCTGGGCGTCGATGCCGATGATTTCCTCGATCTCGCTGATCACGCGCGCCGGGTCAGCCGACGGCAGGTCGATCTTGTTGATCACCGGCAGCACCGTAAGGCCCTGCTCGATCGCGGTATAGCAATTGGCGACGCTCTGCGCCTCCACGCCCTGCGAGGCGTCGACCACCAGCAGCGCGCCCTCCCCGGCCGCAAGGCTGCGCGACACCTCGTAGGAGAAGTCGACGTGGCCCGGGGTGTCGATCAGGTTGAGCTGGTAGCGCTCGCCGTCGAGCGCCTGGTAATTGAGCGTCACGCTCTGCGCCTTGATGGTGATGCCGCGCTCGCGTTCCAGGTCCATCGAATCGAGCACCTGGGCCTGCATCTCGCGCGCCTCCAGGCCGCCGCACAGCTGGATCAGCCGGTCGGCGAGCGTCGATTTCCCGTGGTCAACGTGCGCGATGATGGAGAAGTTGCGTATGCGTTGCATCGAGAGGCTTGGAAGCCCGGGGACCGGGCGCGCGGATTATAGCCTTAAGCCGCGTCGTGCCGGTCGCGCAGCGCGCGCAGCAACTCGGCCTGGTCGAGCCGGCCGCTGCACACCGGGATCTGATCGAGCAGCAGCACCGGAATCTTCAGCCCATAGCGGCGCTGCAGCTCGCGATCGGAGTCCACATCCAGCAGCGCCAGCGGCGGCAGTGGGTGCTGCGCGCGTAGCGCATCGAGCGCGTGCTGCATCTCCTCGCACAGCCCGCACTCGCGGCGGGTCAGCAGCGTCAGCGAGTGCGCGGCGGCACCGCCACGCGTGTTCAATGCCGACCCGCGCCCGCAGCCGGACCGGCCGGAGCGCCGAAAGCGGCGGCACCGGCAGCGGCAGGCGCGCCAGCGCCAAAACCGCCGGCGCCACTGGCAGCGCCGAAACTGGCGCGGGCGCCGCCCGGGCCGTAGCCGGCGGAGATCTCATCGAAGATCGAGGAGCTGCCGTCGGCGTGGCGCGTCGGCAAACCCAGGCTGCCCATGCCCAGCAGCGATTCGGACATGCTCGGCGCCGGGCCGGCGGTGCGGATCGACTGCGCGATCGCGCGTACCGTGTCCGGCGGCACTTCGCCCACCGCAGTGACGCGGTAACCCTGCACCACGGTCGAATAAGCCGACGAGGAGCCGATGGTGGCTGCGTCGTCGGTGCCATGGTCGGGGCGCGGCGCGCGCCCGATCTCGACGAACACCGATACCGAAGCCAGCCCGTCGCTGAACACCAGGTGCTCCACCGGACCGCTGCGCAGCACCTGGCGCGCGTCCACCGTCAGGCGAAATCCCGGCGGCAGCACGCTCGCCTCCCAGGAGATCGACAGTCCACGCGCATCGGCCGAATCCACCAGGTGCTGCACCCAGCGGTAATTGTGCGCGTCTACCGCCGGCTCGAGTTCACTGTCGGCGATATGCGCCGGCAGGCGCAGGTCGGTGAACACGATCTGCTCGAGCACCTCGCCGGAGCTGTTGCGCAACTGCGTCTTCAGCGGCATCGCGCTCGCCTCATCGATCCAGACACGATAGCCGTAGCGCATCTGGTCCATCGGCAGCACCTCGATCACGCGCGCACTGCGGCCGGAAACGCGCGCCTTGTGCAGTTCGGTGACCTGGTACAGGCCGGCTGAGGTGGCATTGATGCGCGGCAGGCTGCCGAGCAGCAGGCCGGCATCGCTGGTTTTTTCCATCAGTGCGGTGCGCTGATCGGGCAGGTAGCAGGTCAGCTGGCTGCCCTTGCGGATGACCTCGCGGCCCGAGCCGTCCATCGACTGCAGCCGCTCGGATACCCCATCGGGGCCGACGCGGTGGATCACGCGCAGCGTTTCGGTTTCCCCGGCATGTTCGTGTACGAACACGCCTTCGTAATTGCGCGTCGCCAGCGCCTGGTCGGTGCGTGCCAGCCACTCGAGCGGATCGTCTTCGGCAACCGCGGCGACGGCACTGGCCAGCAGCGCCACACAGCTGCCGGTGGCCCATAGCCGCGCCGCGGCGGAGGACCGGCTAGCGACTCGAAGCTGAAGCGGCAATGGTCGCATGCAGTGCACCTGCCGCAGAGACCGGCGGGCTCGCCGTCACCGCCGCGCCCGGCGCTGCGTTGTCCGCTCCATCCTCGTTGCTGATCAGCGCGGACAACAGATTGCGCCGCATCAACGGCGTGGAGTACTGGCTGTGGGCGACAATGAAATCGGCAAGCTCGGTGCGCAGGGCCGTGTTCGCATGGTTGACGCTGGCCGGCGTCACATAGCTGACCGGCTCGCCGGTGCTGCCGCGCCGCGCCACCGCGCCGCCGGCCGCCGCGCCGCCCGCCGCCGCGCCGCCGGTCGTCATCGCGCCCGCCACCACGCTGGTCACCAGAAGCGCGGCATCGCCTGCGCCGGCAGTGCCGCGCAGCGGTGCGACGGCAGCCGCCTGCATGCCGGCCGCACCGGCGCCGATACCGCTACCGGCGGCCGTATGGCGCAGCAGCGTGATCGACAATCCAGCCACCGCCACCACCAGCGAGGCCGACACCGCGGCGTTCAACATGATCTTGCGGCCACGGCGGGCAGGCATCCTGGCCTCGCCGCCGCGCAGCGCCGCACTCACGCGCCGGGCGAAGCCGCTGCGCGCGGTGGCCACCGGCTCCGAGCGCATCGCGGCCCCGATCAGCGCGTAGCGCGACCAGCAGGCACGCAGATTCTCATCGCGATCGACGCGCCGCGACAGCAGCTCGCATTCGGTCGCCGGCAGCTCGCCATCGAACATCGCCGACAGCTGGCTTTCGCGTTCATCGTGGATCACACCAACTCCTCCGTCCGACCCAAACCGCCGTCAAACACCTCGCGCAGCCGCCGATCGATGGCCTCGCGGGCGCGAAAAATCCTGGAGCGCACCGTGCCGACCGGGCAGTCCATCGACGCGGCAATCTCCTCGTAGCTCATGCCCTCGAGTTCGCGCAGCACAATCGCGGTGCGCAGGTCCTCGGGCAGCTCGCCGATCGCGTGGTTGACCGTATCGCGGATCTCCTCGGTCAGCGCCAGCCCCTCGGGTGTCTCCGGATCCTTCAACCGGCCGACCATGTCGGTTGATTCATCGCTACCGTGCATATCCAGCTCGTAGCTCACCGGGTTGCGCTCGCGCGCGGCCAGGGCGTTCTTCGCGGTGTTGATCGCAATGCGATACAGCCAGGTGTAGAAAGCGCTGTCACCGCGGAACTGCGGCAGCGCACGATAGGCCTTGACGAACGCCTCCTGCGCCACATCCTCCGCATCGGCGGGGTTGCGCAGGTAGCGCATCACCAGCTTGACCACTTTGTGTTGGTACTTGAGCACCAGCAGGTCGTAGGCGCCGCGCTCGCCGCGCTGCACCCGCCGAACCAGGCTCAAGTCACTCGCATCGGCGACCATTGGCAACCCTGACATCGCGGACCCGGAACCATTGTTCACGTTGTTCGCAGTCAGTCTATCAGCAGTCGCGGACATGAGGACCCTTGGCCGGTCGGCGCTATCAGGTGGTACCAACGACACTTGGAGCCGGCGCCGCGCCTAAGGTTCCCGCCCCGGGGCCGCAGCGGACGGCAGGGTCGACATAATGCGGCTCCCGGCCCGGATCGACTCGACCAACGCCGCCAGCTCCGCGGTCTCCGGGTGCTCGCCGCCCACCAGGTAGCCGGCCAGCTGTGGGTCGGGCAGCGTCAGCAGCGCCTCGAATTGAGCCCGCTGGGCCTCGCTGGCGCCCTCGAACTGCCGCTCGAGCCAGCCGATCAGCAGCAGATCCAGCTCCTTCATGCCACGGCGGCAGCGCCAGCGCAGCCTGGGACGCTGGACGCTCGGCACCGGCGGGGGCTGCGGCAGGGTCACGGCGAGGCGGGGGTCAGTGCTGGCGGTCGACCAGCATCTGTTTGATGGCGCCGATGGCCTTCGCCGGATTCAGGTCCTTCGGACAGGCCTCGGTGCAATTCATGATCGTATGACACCGGTAGAGCCGGAACGGATCCTCGAGCGCATCCAGCCGCTCGCCGGTGGCCTCATCGCGGCTATCGACGATCCAGCGGTAGGCGGCCAGCAGCGCCGCCGGCCCCAGGTAGCGCTCGGAATTCCACCAGTAGCTCGGGCAGGCGGTGGAGCAGCAGGCGCACAGGATGCACGCCGATGGCCGGTCGATGCGCTGCTGCTCCTGCTTGGATTGCAGCCGTTCGCGGTCAGGCGGCGTCGGGCTCGAAGTCTGCAGCCACGGCTTCACCGCGGCGTACTGCGCGTAGAAATTGGTCAGGTCGGTCACCAGGTCCTTGATCACCGGCAGGTGCGGCAGCGGATAGATGCTGATGTCGCCGCCGCCGAGCTCGCTGCAGGCCTTGGTACAGGCGAGCGTGTTGAGGCCGTTGATGTTCATCGCGCACGAGCCGCAGATGCCTTCGCGACACGAACGGCGCAGCGACAGCGTCGGGTCGATCTCGTTTTTGATCTTCAACAGCGCATCGAGCACCATCGGGGCGCAGTTCGCCATGTCCAGCTGGTAGCTGTCGATGCGCGGCCGCGCAGCCGATGCCGGATCGAAGCGGTAGATGCGAAAGCGCCGCACGCTCACGGCGCCGGCCGGGGCTGCATAAGTCTTGCCGGCGGCGGCGTCGATGCGCGAATTGGGCGGCAGTCTGAATTCAGCCATGTCAGTACGTCCTGGCCTTGGGGGCGATGTAGTCCACGTCGGCGGTCAGGGTGTGCTGGTGCACCGGCCGGTAGTCAATGCGCGCTCGGCCCTGCTCATCGACCCAGCACAGCGTGTGTTTCATCCAGTTGACGTCGTCGCGCTGCGGGAAGTCCTCGCGCGCGTGCGCGCCGCGGCTCTCCTGGCGATTGGCCGCCGAGTGGATGGTCGCCACCGCCTGCAGCAGCAGGTTGTGCAGTTCCAGCGTCTCGACCAGGTCGGTATTCCAGATCAGGCCGCGATCGAACACTGCGACGTCGCTGAACGCGGCAAACGTCTGTCCCAGCCGCTCGATCCCCTGCTGCAGCGACTCGCCGCTGCGAAACACCGCCGCGTCCGCCTGCATGATGCGCTGCATCTCCAGCCGCAGCCCCGCCGTCGGCCGCGAGCCGCTGGCATAGCGCAGCCGGTCGAAGCGCGTGAGCATGCGATCGACCCCATCCTTCGGCAATGCCCGCTGCGCGGCGCCCGGCGTCACCACCTGGGCGCAGTGGCGTGCCGCCTCGCGGCCGAACACCACCAGATCGAGCAGCGAATTGGAACCGAGCCGGTTGGCGCCGTGCACCGACACGCAGGCCGCCTCGCCGACCGCCATCAGGCCGGGCACCACGCTGTCGGCAACGCCGTTGTTCGGCGTCACCACCTCGCCCTGGATCGTGCACGGGATGCCGCCCATGTTGTAGTGCACCGTGGGCAGGATCGGGATCGGCTCACGCGTCACGTCCACGCCGGCGAATATGCGCGCGGTATCCGCAATGCCCGGCAGGCGCTCATGGATCACCGCGGCGCCCAGGTGCTCCAGGTGCAGATGAATATGGTCCTTGTGTACCCCCACCCCGCGACCCTCGCGCATCTCGATGGTCTCGGCGCGGCTGACCACATCGCGCGAGGCCAGGTCCTTGGCGTTGGGCGCGTAGCGTTCCATGAAACGCTCGCCCAGCGCGTTGGTGAGGTAACCGCCTTCGCCGCGCGACCCTTCAGTGATCAGGCAGCCCGAACCGTAGATGCCGGTCGGGTGGAACTGCACGAACTCCATGTCCTGTAGCGGCAGGCCCGCGCGCAGCGCCATGCCGCCGCCGTCGCCGGTACAGGTATGCGCCGAGGTACAGGAGAAATACGCGCGACCGTAGCCGCCGGTGGCCAGGATCGTCATCTGCGCTCGAAAGCGATGCAGCCTGCCTTCCGCCAGATCCAGCGCGACCACGCCGCGGCATTGCCCGTCCTGCATGATCAGGTCGAGTGCGAAATACTCGATATAAAACTCCGCCTGGTGGCGCAGCGACTGCTGGTAGAGCGTGTGCAGCATTGCGTGTCCGGTGCGATCGGCGGCCGCGCAGGTGCGCTGCGCGATGCCCTTGCCGTAGTGCGTGGTCATGCCACCGAACGGGCGCTGGTAGATGCGGCCAGCGTCGGTGCGCGAAAACGGCACGCCGTAGTGCTCCAGTTCGATCACCGCGGCCGGCGCTTCCTTGCACATGAACTCGATCGCGTCCTGGTCGCCGAGCCAGTCCGAGCCCTTGACCGTGTCGTACATGTGCCAGCGCCAGTCGTCCTCGCCCATGATCGCCAGCGCCGCGCTGATGCCGCCCTGCGCCGCCACCGTGTGGCTGCGGGTCGGAAACACCTTGGTGATGCAGGCGGTGGACAGCCCGGCCTCCGCCAGACCGAGCGTCGCGCGTAGTCCCGCCCCGCCGGCGCCCACGACCACCACATCATAGGTGTGGTCCACGAATTCATAGGCGCTCATGCGGCGGCGCTCATGCGGCGGCGCTCATGCCGGAGTTGCGAGCGCAATGTGCAGCAGCGCGTACAGGCCGCTCGCCGCCACCAGCACGTGCACGAACAGCGAGGCCAGCAACGCTGCGGTTTTCGTCACGAAGCCGTGCACGTAATCCTCGATCACCACCTGCACACCCAGCCACGCATGCCAGGCGCCGATCAGCACCAGCAGTGCCAGCAGCACCGGATGCACTCCGGCGCCGATCCAGTGCGTGACGCTGGCATAGTCGGATGATGGCAGCGACAGCAGCGCGATCAGCAGCCAGATCGCCAGCGGCGCGAGCGCGCCGGCGGTGACGCGCTGGATGAGCCAGTGGCCGACGCCCGCGCGCGCGGTGCCGTGATGCAGTGCCCGGGCCAGCGGCGCACGCAGGCTCATGCGCCGCCCGTGCCGGGCCGGAACATCAGGTACAGGCACAGCGCGGCGGCGATCAGCGTGACGATCACCACCAGCGCGGCGCTGCGGCGCGCATCGGCGCGCTCAAAGCCCCACCCCATGTCCCAGGCCAGGTGCCGCAGGCCGTTGCAGCAGTGATAAATCAGCGCCGCCATCGCCAGCGCGATCAGCAGCTTGCCGGGTAGCGACAGCAGCAGCGGCAGCAGCGCCGCATAGGCGTGGGCACCACGGCTGGCGCTCACCAGCCAGGCGACCAGGCCGAGCAGCGCGAGCGCCAATGCGACACCGGTGACACGGTGCAGGATCGACAGCGTCATCGTATAGGCCCATCGGTACACCGTGATATGCGGTGACATCGGCCGCTCAGCCATGCCTACTCCCCGTCAACAAGCGATGCTTCAGGATTCAATGCACCATCAGGGCGTCAAAAGTCGATGCAGCGTCCGCCTTTCTCCCAATCCCCGAAGCGCGTGGGCTCGGGTCCGGACGGCCCGCCGATCTCGATCGGTGCTGCCTCGATCGGTGCTGCCACGAGGCTCGCGGGGCCTGCTGCCGTCGGCACAACGGGACGCTCGGTAGCCGCGTCGTTCGCTGTACGCTCAACCGACGCGTCGGACCGTGCTGTGAAAACCGGCATGCGCACAAGTGTGCCAGAATTGCCCATCACCGACCACCGCGCGAGCGGTACCACGCGGCGCATGCCCATGAACCAGCCCGGCGCGCTCTGCCTGCTCGAGGATTACGGCGTGCTGCGATTTGGCGGCGCGGACGTGCTGAAATTCCTGCAGGGCCAGTTGTCGAACGACGTGACGACACTCACCGCCGGCACGCTGCTGCGCGCCGGACTGCACAATCCGCAGGGTCGCACGCTGGCCCTGCTGGCGCTGGCGGCCGCAGATCAGGGCGAGGTGCTGGCGCTGCTGCCGCACGAACTGGTGTCCACGGTGGCAGAGCGCCTGCGCCGCTACTTGCTGCGCGCCAAAGTCGCGATCAGCGATGTCAGCGCGCGCACGCGCGTGCTCGGCCTGGCCTCGCCGGAAGCTGCCGGCACACTCGGCGGGCAGCGCATCGCCTATGGCTTGCCGCATGATGCGCGCGCGCTGCTGCTGCAAAGCGCGCTCGAGGCCGCGCCCGCGGAGGCGACCATGGCGCGCGCGCAGTGGCGCGCGCTCGATATCAGCGCCGGCCTGCCGCAGGTCTACAGCGCCACCTCGGAGCAGTTCGTGGCGCAGATGCTCAATCTCGACTGCATCAACGCCATCTCGTTCACCAAGGGCTGCTACACCGGCCAGGAAGTGATCGCGCGAGCGCACTACCGCGGCCGCATCAAGCGCCGCATGCAGCGCTTCGTCAGCCGCGCCGCGCTGCAGCTGCAGCCCGGGGATGCCGGCCGCCTGGACGACGGCCGCAGCTTTCGCGTGGTCGACGCGACCGCGCGGGCGGATGGACTGTGCGAGTTTCTGGCAGTGGCGTCGCCCACCGGCGCGTCGCAGGAGGCGGATGAGAGCGGCCAGCTGCTGTCCAGCGGCGGCATCGCGGTCAGCACGCTGCCGCTGCCGTACGCGTTGCCGGAGTAGCTAGGGGTTGTTGCCCGACTTGAGGATGCGCTGCGGCTGCGCGACGCCATAGCCCTGCGCAAAGTCGACGCCGATGTCGCGTAGCATCTGGATGATTTCGGCGTTCTCGGCAAACTCGGCGATGGTCTTCTTGCCGGTCAGGTGTCCGATCTCGTTGATCGAGCGCACCATCTCGCGATCGATCGGATCGTGCAGGATCTCGCGCACGAAGCTGCCGTCGATCTTCAGGTAATCCACCGGGAAATTCTTCAGGTAGCCGAACGATGACATGCCGGCACCAAAGTCGTCGAGCGCGAACTTGCAGCCCAGTTCCTTGAGCGCCTGGATGAACCGATTGGCCTGGGCGAAGCTGGCGACCGCGGTGGTCTCGGTGATCTCGAAGCAGATCTTGCTGGCGTCGAGGCCGCTCTTGTGAAACTGATCGATCACGAACGGCAGGAACTTGTCATCGCCCAGGCTCTGGCCCGACAGGTTGATCGAGCACATCGCCAGCCGCGCGCGCTCATCGGGCTCCGACATCAGCCAGCGCAGCGCATTCTCCACCACCCAGCGATCGATGCTCGGAATGATGCCGTAGCGCTCAGCCGCGGCGATGAAGCTGTCGGGCGGGACGATGCGGCCGGCCTCATCGCGCATGCGCAGCAGCAGTTCGTAGTGGGCGCCGGTTTCCGGCTCCTGCAGCGGCATGATCGGCATGCGGAACAGTTCGAAGCGGCCCTCTTCCAGCGCCGCGTTGATGCGCGCCGCCCATTGCATCTCGCGCCGCCGGCGCATCAGCTCGATGTCGTTCTCGGCAAAGCTGTGCACCCGGTTGCGGCCCTGTTCCTTGGCCGCCGCGCAGGCGCCGTCGGCCGCCGACAGGATCGCCGCGACATCCTCGCTGTCGGCGGTGATCGGCACCACGCCGATGCTGGCGCCGAGGCGAAACACGCGCTCCTCCCAGCTGAAGCGGAAATTGCGCACCGCCTCGCGCAGCGACTCGGCCATGCGCATCGCTTCATCGAGCGTGCAGCTCTCGAGCAGCAGGCCGAATTCGTCGCCGCGCAACCGCGACAGCGTGTCGCGCCAGCGCACCTTGGACTTCAGCAGCGCGCCCACCTGGCCGAGCAGCGCATCGCCGGCGCTGTGACCGCAGGTGTCGTTGACGATCTTGAACTGATCAATATCCAGATAGCACAGCGCGTACGACGCCTCGCGCGCCTTGGCACTCTTGAGCGCCCGCTCCAGCCGCTCCTCGAATTCGCGCCGGTTGACCAGCCCGGTCAGCAGGTCATGGCTGTCGTGGTAGCTCAGCCGCCGGTTGAGTTCGCGCGACTCGCTGACATCGTGGAACACCAGCACCCCGCCGCCCACCTTGCCGTTGCCGGCGCGGATCGGTGAGGCGGTGCTCTCGACATACAGCTCGTTGCCGTCGCGCCGGATCAGCAGCATCGGTCGCACCGACTTGATCGGCCGCGCGCGCCGGATCGACACCGACAGCGGGTTCTCCAGCGGCTCGCAGGTCTCCTCGTGGAAGGCGCGGAAGATCTCCTCCACCGGCCTGCCCATCGCATCTTCCAGCCGCCAGCCGGTGAGCTGTTCGGCCACCGGGTTGATGTAGTCGATGGTCGAGGCGGCATCGGTGGTGATGACGCCGTCGCCGATCGACTGCAGCGTGATCTGCGCGCTCTCCTTCTCGCGAAACAGCGCCTCCTCGTACATCTTGCGCTCGGTGATGTCGAGCTCGACGCCGACCAGCCGCAGCAGCCGGCCGTGCGGATCGAGCTGCGCCTTGGCGCGGCTGATGACCCAGCGCCATTCGCCGTTGCGATGACGCATGCGGTGCACGCTCTCGAAAATCGGTGTCTTGGCGGCGACGTGATCGCGGATCGAGGACTGCACGCGCGACATGTCGTCCGGATGCACCAGGCTGCGCCAGTCGAAGCCGCCCTTCAGGTCCGCCTCGTCGTAGCCGAGCATCGCGCGCCAGCGCGGGGAGAAATACACGTCGTTGCCGTCGACATCGAAATCCCACAGCCCGTCGTTGGCAGCCAGCTCCGCCAGCGAGCTGCGCTCCTGAACGCGCACCAGCGCCTGCGACAGGCGCACCCGATCCTGGCCGCTGGCAAGGCTCGCGCCCAGCAGCCGCATCAGCTGCGGCAGGTTCTGGTCGAAGCCGCCGCGTGGCAGGCCAAACGCCAGGCCCAAAAGGCCGGCGGGCTGATCGCGGATGCGGAAGGCAACCAGCAGCGCCGAGCCGATCGCCAGCTCCGCGAGCGTGCCGGCGTCCTCAGCCTGCTCCTTGCGGGGCGCGGCGGTATCGCGAAACTCGGACAGCTGCAGATGATCCAGGCGCGAGTGCACCCAGGGCAGCGACGCGATCGCGGCGCCGCGCAGCGCCTCCGGATGGCACTGGTCAAAATGACCGCGAGCACAGATCACCGATTCGATGTGCTGGCCGCTCGCATCCAGCTGCAGCACGAACGCGGCGTCGGCCGAGACCGCATCGCGAAACGTCTCGAGCGCGCGCAGGATGCCGGCGTCCACCGTGTCGCGATCCAGATTCTGCAACTCGATCGCGATGCGGGTGCAGGCCACATCGATTCCGGGCACGGCCCGATCGGTCTTGCCGGTACGGAATTGAGGGGCAAGGACGTCAGACGCCGATAACTCGGAGATGGTGCCCGGCGGCTTAGACATTTGCATAAATTCTCGCACAGCACTGGCGAAATACAAGCTAAGCCGCTGATTTATTGACCCACGTCATGGATTGGACCGAAAGGCGTGAGCGCTCGCAAGAAGCCTGAAGCGGTGGTGCCGGGACGCCGCGCACCGGTTTGCGCGCCGGCTATCGGTCGAGCGCCGAGCGCGCGGCCGCGAACGTCGCCTTGAGCGACTGCTGCATCTCGACCTGCAGCGCGGCAACCGCTGCCGCATCCAGCACCCGCGGTACTTCGCGCGGCGCTCCGATCGCGATCGCAATGCGCGCGAACGGCAGGGGCAGTACGAAGCGGTCCCAGTGCACCAGTGCGGCGCGCGAGGCGGCGAAGGCCAGCGGCAGCATCGGCCGTCCGGACATCTGCGCCAGCAGGATCGCACCCGGCTTGAACTGGAAGCGTGGTCCGCGCGGGCCGTCCGGGGTGATGACCGGCGACACCTGCTCGCGCATCAGCGCCTCGAAATAGGCCTTCAGCGCCTGCGCCCCGGTGTGCGAGGAGGAACCGCGGATCACGTAGCCGCCGGCGCGCCGCACGATCATCGCACCCAGCTCACCATCGACCGACGGGCTGATCAGGAACCCCACTTTGAGCGGCCGCCGGCCGTGCTGCAGCAGCAGGTAGCGCGCGCAGAACAGCTGGTGCTGGTGCCAGTAGCACGGCAGGAACGACGGCCAGCGCGCCAGCACCGCATCCAGGTGCTGCTCGCCTACCACGACCACGATGCGACAGCTGCGCCACCACAGCCGCATCAATCCCAGCAGCGCCGGGGCCGCCAGGCGATACAGCCAGCGACGCGCAGGACTCATGCGCCGGCCGGACGCGGTCACCTGCCGGTAGATCGTGTTGCGGAATGCGCCGCCGCGCTTGTGGTCGCTCATGCTGTGGCCGCGGAGCTTACGCTAGAATCGCGCGCTGCCATGAATGCCACCACCCTGACCATGTCCACGCCGATCAGCGCCGGCACCCTCACCGAGCTGCTGCAGGCCAACCGCGAGGTGGCGCGCGCAATCACCTACCTGGAAGGCGAGCGCGAGACGCGCAGCGTCGCATTCGGCGAGCTCCACCAGCGTGCGCTCGCGATTCTGCATCGCCTGCAGCGGCTGGGCGCGCGGCCGGGCGACAAGCTGATCCTGTTCCTGTCGGGCAACGAGCCGTTCATCGACGCCTTCTGGGCGGCGCTGCTCGGCGGCATCATCGCGGTGCCGGTGGCGCCCGGCATCAGCGATGAACACCGCCACAAGCTGCTGCGCATCGCCGCCAAGCTCAAGGCGCCTTACATCTATACCGAGCAGCGGTTGCTCGAGCGCGTGGCCGCCACCGCCAGTGGACCCGGGGAGCTCACGACGCTCGAGGCGTTGCGCGCGCGCGCCTTCCTGGTGGAAGAACTCGACCAGCTCGGGCGCGGCGGCAAGCCACATCGGGCGCGGCCGGGCGATGTCGCGTTCATCCAGTTCTCCTCCGGCTCCACCGGCGAGCCCAAGGGCGTGGTGCTCACGCACGCAAACCTGCTGGCGAATATCCGCGGCGTCAGCGAGAGCGCGCGCTTCACCCCCGACGACGTCAGCCTGTCGTGGATGCCGTTGACGCACGACATGGGCCTGATCGGCTTTCACCTGATCATGTTCGCCAACCGCATGCACAGCCACCTGATGCCGACCGACCTGTTCGTGCGCCGGCCGCTGCTGTGGCTGCAGTTTGCCGCGCGCGTGCGCGCGAGCGTGCTGTGTTCACCGAATTTCGGCTACCGTCACTACCTGAAGGTGCTGGGCGAGCGCTCGCCCGGGGAGCTCGACCTGTCAGCCGTGCGGCTGATCTTCAACGGCGCCGAGCCGATCAGCGTCGAGCTGTGTCATCAATTCCTGGACCGGCTCGCTCCCTGCGGCCTGCGGGCGAGCGCCATGTTCACGGTCTATGGACTGGCGGAAGCGTCACTGGCGGTGAGCTTCCCGCAGCCTGAAGTGCCGCTGCACGCCACCGCGTTCAACCGCCATCAGCTCGGTGTCGGCGCCGCGCCCGCGGCCCAGGGCGTCGAACCTGCGGCACGGGACATCGAGCTTGCGGCACGGGGCATCGAGCCGCGCGATGCCGTGACGCTCGCCAGCGTCGGGCGCGCGATCCCGTACTGCGAGCTGCGGCTGGTGGGCGACGACGATGCGCCGATGCCGCCCGGCCGCGTCGGCCATATCCACATTCGCGGCGGCAACGTCACCGGCGGCTACTACGAGGATCCAGCCGCGGACGCCGACAATTTCACCGCCGACCGCTGGCTGCGAACCGGTGACCTGGGGTTGATTCACGACGGCGAGCTCTACATCACCGGCCGCCACAAGGAGATCCTGTTCGTCAACGGCCAGAACTACTACCCGCACGACCTGGAGCGCATCGCCGAGCAGGTTCCGGGACTGGAGCTCGGCAAGGTCATGGTCGCCGGCGTGCGGCCGCCCGGCGCACAGGCGGACGAGCTCGTGGTGTTCGTGCTGCATCGCGCGGAGATTGCCGACTTCGTGCCGATCGCCCGCCAGGTCGCCGCGCGCATCGGCGAGCACGCCGGACTGGAAGTGAGCGCCGTGGTACCGGTCAAGCGCATCCCCAAGACCACCAGCGGCAAGTTTCAGCGCCATCTGCTGGAACAGGAGTACCTGGCCGGTGCCTTCGATGCGCCGCTGGCCGAGCTGGCGCGGCTGCGCGCGATGCTGCCGGCAGCGCGCGCCGACGGCAGTGCCATCACCCAGCAGCTGCGCGCGATCTGCGAGCAGGAACTCGATGGCCGCAGCATCGATATCGACGAGAGCCTGTTCGATATCGGCGCCAGCTCGCTGAAGCTGATCGCGATCCACGAGCGCATCGAGCGCTCCTGGCCGGGCGTTGTAGAAATTACCGATATTTTCGATCACCCCAGCATCGGCGCGCTGGCAACCTTCATGGAAGGCAAGCTGGCCGGCGTGGCCGGATCGTGATGGTGCGCTAGCGTACGCAGGCCGCTGGCCTTGGCCGCTGGCCCTGGCCGCTGGACAATGGCCGTGCCGCAGGACAACTGCCGTGGGCACCGCTAGAATCAGCTGATGATGCAATGCGCAGCGCCCGATGCCGCGGCGTCGAACGGCGACGCCGCGTTGCAGACTACCGACGTGCTGGTCATCGGCGCAGGTCCCGCCGGTTCCACAGTTGCGGCACTGCTGGCGGGTCGCGGCCATCATGTGACCGTGCTCGAGAAGGACCGTCACCCGCGCTTCCATATCGGCGAGTCGCTGCTGCCGGCAAACCTGCCGCTGCTCGATCAGCTGGGAGTCGCCGATGAGGTGCGCGCGATCGGCATGGTCAAGTGGGGCGCGGAATTCATCTCGCCCTGGGACGGACGCCAGCAGGACTTTCGCTTCGCCGACGCCTGGGACAAATCGATGCCGTACGCCTACCAGGTGCGGCGCTCGCAGTTCGATGAGATCCTGTGTCGTCAGGCGGCGCGCAGCGGCGCGCACGTCATCGAACACTGCCGCGTGCGCAGCGTCGAGTTCCTGCGTGACCACGCTGCCAACGGCCACGGTCGCGAGTGCCACCCCGTTCGCATCGAAGCCGAGCACCGGGACGGCCGCGCCGTCCGCTGGCAGGCGCGCTACCTGGTCGATGCGTCAGGCCGCGACACCTTCGTGTTGAACCGCCTGGGCGCCAAGCGCCGCAATCGCCGCCACAACAGCGCGGCGATCTTCGGCCATTACAGCGGCGCCGAGCGCAACGCCGGCGAGCGCGCCGGGCACATCTCCATCTACTGGTTCGATCACGGCTGGATCTGGTTCATTCCGCTGCACGACGGCGCCACCAGTGTCGGCGCCGTGGTCTGGCCGTATTACCTGAAGTCACGCAGCGTGCCGCTGCGGCAGTTTTTCCTCGACACCATCGCGCTGTGCCCGCCGCTGGCGCGACGCCTGGCCAAGGCGACGCTGATGACCGAGGTCGAGGCCACCGGCAATTACTCCTACGGCTCGGCCCGCAGCTACGGCGAGCGCTATCTGCTGCTCGGCGATGCCTATGCATTCATCGATCCGGTGTTCTCCTCCGGCGTGATGCTGGCGATGAAAAGCGCCTTTGTCGGCGCCGATGCGCTCGATACCTGCCTCAGGGCGCCGGCGCGCGCGCGCGCGGCGCTGCGCGCGTTCGACCGCCTGGTGCGTCGCGGTCCGCGCGAGTACTCGTGGTTCATCTACCGCGTCAGCGCGCCGACCATGCGCGAGATGCTGCTCGCGCCGCGCAACCTGCTGCGCATGAAGGAGGCGCTGCTGTCGGTGCTGGCGGGCGACATCTACGGGCGCACGCCGATCTGGAGTTCGGTGCGCGCCTTCAAGATCACCTATCGCCTGTTTGCGCTGCTGCATCCGCTGCGCAGCCTGATGGCGGCGCGCCGCCGCAGCTTCAACATCCGTCCGGTCTGAAGCGGCTTGGCAGCCGCCCTGCAAGTCGACTATGCAAACGGCAGCGACCTGCGAGCGCAGCCGGCGGCGTGGTGGCACGACGTGCTCGCGGTGGTGCACTTCGATGGCGGCGCAGGACCGCCGTGGCCGGCGGAGCTTGCGCTCACCGAGATCAACGCCCCGGTGCTCGCCGCTACCGATCCCGCCGATGACGCCGCCGGCGCTGCAGAGATCTGGCGCCTGCCAGGTCCGATGCATACCGGTGAGCACGGCGGCGTGCGCTACCGCCACAACGGCCGGCTGCTGTTTGCGAGCCTGGCACTCGCCGAGGCGCAGTTCCTCGATGCCGACAACGCCAGCGGCGATGGCGCCGGCGGCGATGGCGCCGGCGCACTGCGGCGCGCAACCGACGCCGGCTACCGGCAGCTGTTTGCTGCGCTCGAGACACTGGGTTTCCCCTATCCACTGCGTATCTGGAATTTCCTCTCCGAGATCAACGGCGCCAGCGGCGATGGCGAGCGCTACTGGCACTTCAACGGCGCCCGCCAGGACGTGTTCCTGGGTCTCAATCGCAGCATCGCCGGCAGTGTGCCGGCCGCCAGCGCCGTGGGCGTTGGACCGGCCAGCCCGCTGACCGTCTACTGCATCGCCAGCGCCCGTGCGCCGATTGCGCTGGAGAATCCGCGCCAGATCAGCGCCTGGGACTATCCGGCGCAATACGGCCCGCGCAGCCCGACCTTCGCCCGCGCCTGCATCGCCGATGATGCGGCGCGCACGCTGTTCATCTCCGGCACCGCCAGCATCGTCGGGCATGCAAGCGCTCACGCCGGGGACCAGTGCGAGCAGACGCGCGAGGTGCTGCGCAACATCCGCGCGCTGATCAACACCGCCAACCAGCGCATCGGCGGGGCGCGCTACGCGCTCGAGCGCCTGTACTACAAGGTGTATGTGCGCCGGGCCGAGCACCAGCCGAGCATTGAGCGCGAATTGCGCCGCGCGGTCGGCGCCGCGGCCCGCGTGCTGTACCTGCAGGCGGATATCTGCCGCCATGACCTGCTGGTGGAGATCGAAGCGGTTGGCACGCCGGAGCCGCCCTGATGCAACCGCGCCGCTCCCTGCGGCGCCGCAGCGTAGCGCCGTGCGCCCTCGCGCTCGGCGCGCTGCACGCCGCCGGCGCACCCGCCAGCCAGCAGCCGTTGTGGGAGTTCGGCCTGGGGATCGGGGCGGTGGTTTTCAACGACTACCGCGGCGCCACCGGCGTGCACGGCTATCCGCTGCCGGTGCCGTACTTCATCTACCGCGGCGATATCCTGCGCGCTGACCGCGACGGCCTGCATGGCCGTCTGCTGAATCAGCGCTACGTGGAATTCGACCTGAGCGCCAATGCCACCGCACCGGTGTTCAGCCGCAACAGCGCGCCGCGCTCGGGCATGCCGAACCTGGCTTCGACGCTCGAGTTCGGACCGTCGCTGCAATGGCACCTGTGGCGCGCCGGTGACGGGCGACTGCGGCTGGATCTGCGCACACCGGTGCGCAATGCCGTCACGCTCGCGTCCCCGCCACGCTCGATCGGCTGGGTGTTCGCACCCAACCTGAGCCTGGATTACCGCGCCACTGGCCGCGCAGCCGGCTGGAACCTGGGGCTGCTCGGCGGCCCGCTGTATGCGCAGCGCCGCTATCACGATTATTTCTATAGCGTGGCGCCGCAGTACGCCACCCAGAGCCGGCCGGAATACCAGGCGCCTGGTGGCTATGCGGGATCGCAGTTGCTGCTGGCGGTCAGCAAGCGCTACCCGGATTACTGGATCGGCGCCTATCTGCGCCATGATTGGCTGCAGGGCGCGCTGTTCATCGACAGCCCGCTGGTGCAACAGCGCAGTTACTGGTCCGGCGGCATCGCGATCGTGTGGATGATCAGCGCCTCTGCCAGCATGGTCGACAGCGATGATTGACACGATGACTGACAGCAGCAACAGCACATCGGCCACGCACGTGGTGCTGATCCCGAGCTACAACCCGGGACCCAGGGTATTCGAGACCGTGACCACCGCGCGCGCGCACTGGGCGCCGGTGTGGGTGGTGGTGGACGGCAGCACCGACGGCAGCGCCGAGGCGCTGGCAGCGATGGCACGCAGCGATCCGGGCCTGCAGGTGCTGACACTGCCGCGCAATCGC
>Ga0302324_100010070_pt1 | contig 19636 bp, 20 predicted proteins | sample Palsa_T0_1_FD_201949 | JGI IMG/M metagenome (GOLD analysis project Ga0302324, IMG submission 201949) | Peat permafrost microbial communities from Stordalen Mire near Abisko, Sweden - Palsa_T0_1 | ecosystem: Environmental > Terrestrial > Soil > Palsa > Peat permafrost | place: Sweden: Abisko...
CCCGCCGTCACTACCCCGGTGGAATCGTCAGGTGCTCTCTTCGCTCACTTCCCCAACGATCACAGCCTTCCCCGTTTTGTGGCCGGGTCGGCTTCCACATCAGCCCTTTCGGGGCCTGCACAACGTTCGCTATCGCTGCAGTCTGCATGCTCGCCAGATCACCCAAGGTGATCCTCTACACCGAAGGCTTCGGCCGCTTCGTTTCCTCCACGACCGCTCCGATTGCTACCGGCTGGAGCGAAAGTTACCGGGTGGGTTTAAACTCAACCCACTGAGGAACCGCGCCTTTTCACGGCGCACCACAAAAACCGGCACATGCGAGATCTTCATGGAGACATGGATTAGTCTCAGAATGACGGCGCGCATGCGGATCCACCCGGCTTTCATATGAGCAATTCGAATATTCAAATCGCGGTGACGCTTGTCACACCTATCCTTTTCAACTAAGTCTATACGTCCTGTTTCGAGCGCTACGGAATAAACCTGAAAGGACAGGCTGAGGCATTCCCTTGCTCTACTCGTCCGCCGCCTTTCGCAATTGTGCTATCGAACTCTTGGAAGGAATTGTTCTCGTACATCGCATCAAGATCGCATAGTAACGAACAGCATGACCAGGTCGACCGATTATTTGGGTATTTCCATCGCCATCGACCTCTAATTCAGGTGAAACAATACCCTTATTCTCAGCCTGCAAAGGGCACAATTTAAACGTAAATTCTGAATGGGCTTGTGAGTAGACCTTCAGGTCGGCATCAAGTCTGGTTTCGATTTTCTTTACTTCCGCCCTGAAGTGCTTAACTTCGAGCCGGCGCGTTGTAGGGGCCACATAAACCTGAAACACCGATGCAGCGAGCATCTTTGTCGCATACATGGCCCTCATCATTTTTATTGTCCAAACTATTTTGTCGAGGTCCTTCACCACTCGGGTGAGCTTTCGAACGCCTATTTTCATTTCGACCATTGCCAGTGGAACGAAGCCTGCCGTGAATATGGCCACATCTGTGCGCTTTGCGCCCAGATCATCTTTAGGCTTTACCCCATTCGTCTTTATCACTGCATTAACCAGCGTTCGGTTGAGACATTCGACCCGTACGTCACATCCTCTTTTTATGAACTCTCGGGCGATTTCGGCATTGATCAAGTATTCGGTTGTCACGGCCCCGCCGTGAAACTCTGTTGCTACGGCAATCAAGTCCGTTAGCCGCTTTATGGCGCGCTCGAGTGCGGTGAGAAATGTGTTCTCTGAGATTTGCGTCATTCGGGGAATTCTCCGGCGACCTGGCTACAAGATTGCAGCTTCAGGTAGATGGTCTCGATCCGATAGCCTGCCCTATTCCACGCGCGGATACGCCGAACATAGTTCAGGGCGTTGAGGGTCGTCTCGATTGCAAAGTCGACGCGCCTCGCCGCCAACTGCGCTCTTTCCTCCAGTACGGCCGCCGCCCACGACACCTTCGTCCTTCGGCAATTTGCGTCGAGGGGGGTCGTCCTGCCGCCGCGGATCACGATGCGGCGAGGTGCCATCCTTGGTCTGCGCATCTTGAAAGCATACAGACTCGCTCACGATCGCGACGACGCCGACCCGTCCAAGGCTCGTACCGAGAGTGGGATTCGAATCCCACGCAGGTCCCAACCAGATCAGTAAGTTACTGTAATCTTGTGCGTTCTGGTCCCCACTTGTCCCCTCAATTCCCCGGATTTGCCACCAGATTCGCCACCAGAGCCTGCATCGTATTCGTACAGATCCCGCACGAGGTACTCAACGTCGTGGGGCGGATTCCTCATCGGGTAGGGTCTGAGACTCATCCGGTACCATGGGGCTATTCGGGCTCTGGGAGGCTTTCCACCCCTCGAACGTCGTAGACCCCGACGCGGCGGACACGCAGGCCCTCGGGCTTTCGGGCTGGATCTGTCTGCGAGCGCCCTTCGCCTTGAGCATCAGGTAAGAGGGCCCGCGCATACCCCGGCAGGTCGGACGTTAGCAGCGCGGGATACAGCTCCGGCGCAAACGCCTTCAGGCTGCCGTTGAGCCAGTCGACCAGGAACGATGAGCAGCAAAACCAACAATGAAACGGCTGGCTGGCACCGAGCAGCGCGCCTTTCGATACCCTCTTCCCATGCCGTCCATTGGCAAAACCACGGATGGTGCGAGCATGCACCACAAACACGCCACCGTCTCCGGCTCCTATGCATGGACAGCCGGTACCTCCGGTGTGGTCCGGTATCGCGTACAGCGCGTAGAACGGGAGGCGGCGCGTTTGTCTCGCGTATTTGATAAGCAGTCTAAGCTGCGCTTTGCTGCCATTCGGGTAGCGAAGTCGGCGCAAATACCCATCGTAGGGCTTAACGAGCTTCTTGGCCTGGAACAGCATCGGCATGGAAGTCGCGTCGCCGACGAGCCACAGCTCCATGTCGAAATCGGCACCCGATGTGGTGCTCTCCTTGTGACGGGAGTGGGTCGTGACGCTGATGTAATTGAATCGCTTGTCGAGTTCCCGCCACTTCCAGACCAGGTAATCCGAGATCGACTCTTCGTTTGCGTTGGGTACGTTTCGCAGGAAGTCCTTGACCTCAACTCCAAGCGCCTTGTGGGCATCACAGATGTTCACGCAGCAAACCACATACTGTCAGTCTCCCCGCGACCCCGGGGATTATACTCAACCGATGGCGATCACCATGCAACGGCGAATGCTTTACATCCCGATTCTGCACATCGATACGAATCTGATCAACGCTCGGCAGAAGCTGGAGGCCGTGAACCAGCTCGAGCGGTGGTACGCCGACGGGATCATTCTCATGAACATGTCGGGGACCGCCAGGACGGAAGCATTGGCCGGCGGCAACAAGCAGCGAACCCGCAAAGCGAATCAGCAGATCTTTACCGTCACAGATCCGGAAGATTCAGATGGCGTACGATTCAAAGCCATCGAAGACGTGCTGTTCCCCGCGGGCGCGAAGGACCAGAATCAACGGAACGACGTACGAATCGTCGCCGATGCGATCCACTACGCCGCCACTCTTGTCACGAACGATGGGGCGTCGGCGTCACAGCCGGGCGGAATCCTCGGGCACCGCGAGGAGCTCGCCCGGCGGTTTGGGGTGCGCATCCTCACAGCGGACGAGGCAATAGCCTTCGTCCGGGAGAAGATCCGCGAACGGGACGAATTCAACCGTCAGGTAGTACGGGAGTTCGGCGGCGAGCTGCCCGAATGGACGGGGAAGGACTAGGACCCTAGGTATTCCGAGCTACCCAGCGGCCGGCACGGGGAAACAGGCCAGAATCTTCTCACGGAGCGCGTCGCAGCGGCACGCAAGGAAATGCAGTCTTGATTGATCGGGGCTGCGTTCCAAACCCAGCACCGCTTCCTGCAGCACGAACACGAATTGAATGGCGAAGTCGCCGACGTTCCGCACAAGCACCTCCCGGTGCATCACCTGGAGCTTTCGGAGCTTCTTCGTCGCCGGGTCCCTCAGATGCGCCAAGGAATAGGAGCTGTAAGAGCTATGGGACGCGTGCTCGTTCAGGTGCTCCCTGAAGGGTTGATAGATCCCTTCAATCTTCTTCGCTTGCATTCCCGCGCTCGGTAACTCGCCGTCCAGCGCATCGTTTACTGCCTCCGGAACCATCCGGAAGTAGGTCAGCAGCTCCGCATATTCGATGAACGGGCGAGCGAGAGCTCCCGCCTCTTGACCCAGTCCATCCAGGGTCAGGCTATAAATTCCGAGCGCCAGGTTCTTGGCCTTCACCGTGGTGAGACCGCACAGCGTCGAATAGAGATCGTCGTCGGCCTGCGCCTCATAGGAATCGACACAATCATCCGCAAAGGCAAAGAGACCCTCGATTACCTCGATCTGCTCCGGTCGCTCTTGATGCAGAAAGGTCAGCGCTTCCGTCCGAGCTTTCCAGAGTGGCAATCTTTGGGCAACCATTGGTTCCTTCGCTCCGGCGATCAATCGCTCGTCGCCTTGAATTCAATATTGGGAAGTTCGGTCATCGCACAAACTTTGAGACTCGGACTCACAATCTCGGCATTATGAGAGCGGTTGTTAGTTCTTAACAGTCACGATTTCAACAACTTACCCCGTGGCGTCCGTTGCAATTGGCACCACTGAGCACAGCAGAGCATCGCGAGTCAGGCAAAAGTCACGCGCGGCGCTATCCTCGTCAGCGCGGGGCGCACTTTTAACCCGAGACGAGTCCCGATCGCGACTGGGCAAGGAAGCCGCCGCCCGAACTGCGCTGAGCCTGACTAGATTGCGTAATCCGAGAGGTGGCTGTCGCCGATCGTCAGAAGTAAGCAGGTGGTGGCCGGCGCGATGGCGGGATGGATTTAGCCTTCGAGTCCCCAGCACCGCTTGATTTCCTTTGATAGATGATCAAGATCGTAGTAAGTGGTGAATTGATTAATGTTGAGTCGATGCAATTCGTCCCGCAATGCAGTTTTGCTGTCGGCATCAATGGGAATCGTAACGAGGCTGTCGTTATTGGTTGGGAGAGCATTGTGCATGTGTAACGTAAAGCAAGAGCTTTGTTGGCCAATACGACCGAGAATCACATCGGGGCGCACTGGCAGCACATGCGGATGATGGTCGTCTTTGGGCGGATTCCAGAACGCTAGTCCGATCGCGTACTGAACAAATGGATGCCGCATCGACATGACAGCCTGGTGTAATTTCTCTTTAGTGGTCCGCCTTGCGCCTGCGGGAATTATTTCCCTAGCAACCATCGCGTACACGGCACCGTCCATGCCGAATTCGCCGTCGCACGCGAAGAAAAGTGCAGCCAACGGGTTGGTGGACCAATCGAGGAGTCGAGTTGGTATGCCGACATGTTGGGCGCGAAAGTAAAGGTCAACAACGCTCGCGCCATCGAGAAATGCCGCACCGGCGGTTCGGAAGTCTCCGAGCATGTCACGCTCGAGATGCAGCCGCTTAGCCTCCACGTTTCCATAGCTGTACTTGCGCTTGGCGAGCGCCGTGAATGAGGGTCGATACACGCCAGGTATCAGCGAGGGGAATTGCTGATTGACACCTCGATACCAAAGCTGTCCGAGAAATCCCTCGCCGCCGCTAGGCGACCGCTTCTCCTGTTCTATCTGCCAATTCCCGACAACCGTAAGAAAGGAACTGATGTCGGTGACTTTCCCTTTCTTTGGATCGGTCGGAGGCGCCTTGATCTCAGCCATCCGCATGCCCCTGCAATTCCTTGCTGCCCTTGAAGGGGCGTAACGCCAACGAGCTTTGGCGACGACGGCGTCGCTTTCTACTGCGCTTGACTTGGCGAGTCCGCGCCCACTACCGAATTCTACCCGACGCTCTGTCACATCGCCTTTATTGTCTCCCCCGCGCACCCGCGCGAGTCTAGCGCTGTTCTAGAGGTCACTGCAGTTGTAGCCACGGCAGGATTTCCAAACGTGGCGGGCAACGTCTCCGCTGGACGCCGGGTCAGGCGGAGGACGGCCTCCGAGAAGCCGCGTCGCTTTCTGACCCGCGGTGCGCGTAGCTCAAACCAAGTATGGCAGGCCAGTCGACGTGGGGAGCCAGGGTCGCAAAGAGTTCTGTGTCAATGAACCTGCGCGGTACTTCTCGTCGGCAATCCTCAATGTAAGTCCGAATGGCGGCGAGGATCTCAGCTTTGCCGTATGGAGGTTCAATATCGACCTGGGGTGCGAGCTTCCACGTCTGATACTTGATGACTTTGGTTCGGGTCCGAACAATACGCTTTTTCGACACATCGAAGTATTCACCACGTACCTGTCCTCCGAGAAAATGGAGGCGGATGTAACCTATTGTCTCGTTGAACTCCCAGCACCCATACTTCTCAAAGAAATGCTCCTTCAGTCGAGTCACAGTTCGTGGATCAGGCTGGTTCTTTAAGCGTCGCGTATCAGCCGTGGGGTCACTTGCAGAAAAAAGCGTCTTATCAATCTCGCTGGCGAGTTCCTTCTCGTACGCCTCGCTTGAGAGGCGATATACGGGAAGGTCAAAAAAAGGTATTTGCATCTCAAGTGCCACTCTGGATAACTGTCAGAGAGATGGACCGTCGCCTTCAAAGCCGGTATGCGTACCACGGTCGTAGCTCATGATTGTTTGAATCATTTCTCCTTTAACCAGAGAGCAACTGGTGAGGTCGATAGGTCTACGTTCTATCGGGGCCAACGGTACAAGACCGCGATCGAGTCCGTAAGGAATAGGGAAATAGTGGAGTGCGACCTTCTTCCCGGAGATGGCGACATTGCGCTCTGGGCTTGGAAGAAAAGTTTGGAACGCCTCGTTCCCATACGAGAGAACAAAGGTGAGATAGGGAACCGGGAGTCTATCGCTCTTCCGACGGAGCAGTATCGCCGAGACATTTCCGAGCGGCTGGTTTCCCGGAACAAAGGTGTAAAGCAACGGAAGCGCAGATGTTTTCGCTAAGCGGATGCTGTGATCCTCGCTGCGAATCCATGCCAGGGCTGAGTGAAAATTTGGTAACTCCGCCTCTGGTAGTAACGACAACGCCATTTTTGCGAAAGCCTTCAGAACGGCCACAGGGGTATAGGGGTCTCGACGAACGGTAAGCGTAATCTCCTTCGTGTCCTCGTTGACAACGGCGATCGGATCGTTCTCGTCCTGGGTGAGCTTAATTTCCTCAACACCGTGTTCGAAGCGCCACTGCCTGCGCGATTCTTCCTTCAGCGTTGGCGGAGGCCCCTTTCCCCGGACACCAGACATGGCTCGTTGCGCCTTGGACCAATTGCCAAAGTCGTTCTCGATACCCGACCCGAAGAGGCGATTGCAGCGGTCACACTCGTATTTGGTGGTGAGGCTCTTGTTTCCGGTCGATTCCGGGATTGCATGCGCCTTGTCCCTGAAAGTCACCTCGGGCTCTGCCAAGCCACAGAAACGACACACACCCGGCTGGGAGGAGCGCAGGACGATTTTCTTTCCAGGCTCGAGTATCCACTGCCCGATGCAGGTGTAATTTCCCCAGTAGAAGCGCACCGCCTCCTTCGCCTCCCGGGACGGCTCGACAAGGACATCCTCAATTGGGGCCACTGCCTCGTATCTCCACCGCCCCTGAATCCAGCGATACATAGCTCCACCTCGTTGCTCTTTCAGAATCTGCCCCATCCGCGTTCGCGAGATCTGCGCCTGCCGCGCTATAAATCTCTTGAGATTGCACCCGAGCTGAGCATGCTCGCGCGCTAGCGGCAGAACAAGCTCGCGCGTCTTGGCCGCACGCGCTGCGTTGGCATCAGTTCCCTTCCGGCGAACGAATTTCTGGCGCGCTCTACGCTCTGATGGCAGCCCCTTGAGTCATATTGCCCGTTTACATCGGACATAATGTCGCATATATTCAGCTTTAATGCCATCGTGAAAGTGTATTTATGACGACAACAGAACTTGAGCAATACCTACTGCGTCTTGATTTGACCGCCGCCGATGCGGCACGGTTTCTCGGAGTTACACCGCGCACCATGCAGCGATGGTTAGACGGAGAAGAAATCCCCGGTCCAGCCGAGCAAGCTTTGCGCGCGTGGATCAAACTTCATGATCTCGGCATCCCCTGGAAGCCGGACAGCCGGTCTATCGACAACAAGGACGAAAAGCAAATTAGCGCCCATCTGCGGCACGCGGTGGACCTGGCGGCGCTGATTGCGCGCGTTGAAGCAAGAGGCGGTCCGCGCATGCCGTGGGAAGTAGACCATAGCCGCTGTCGCGCCGTGCTCGGAAAAATCGAAGTAAGCTTTTACAAGCTGCTCAATGGCGGGTTTTCATTAGCCAATTACACGCGGCGAGACGTGGCACCTGATCTAAACCGCGATCGGGAATTGATAGATGATGCTGCCTACTACATTGCGGTATCGCTTCGCAGGAAAGACCCAGACTTTGGGCCGGTTACGTTGGTATGGACTGACATTTCGCCGAGAAATGGAGGGCGCGCCGCGAAGCTGGAAACAAAAACTTTCGCTTCGAATGAAGCTGCAATTAAGTTTGCCTGTAAGCATATGGACGCGCGAGATTTTGTTGATCCGTTCATCGCTACGAAGAACCCCAACGAAGCTATCTTCGATAAATACGAGCTTCAACAGGAATGCGAGACGCGCACGAACGCGCCGGGGGCGCTCGCGGCGCTCGCCAGATATGTACGAAAGAATTCCTCGCTCTTTGTGACCAACGGCCCCGCTATGCTTACGCCTATTGCGAGGGCCAATCATGAAAAGCACATTGAATCGATTGCGGATAAGGTCGATGCGCTCGCCGGCAAGGCGCGCGACGGGTTAGCAGATTACCAACAATTCAACACCATATTGGGCGAGCTTCACGCCGCGGGTTATTTCCCCGATAGAGACCTTGTATCGGCGGCAACTAAGGCGCTGGTGCGTGAGAAGATGCAGACATGATCCGCGCCGGATACCGTGCGCGATGAACTACCGTGGCGCGCTGCGCGCACTGTCAGCACGAATTCGGGTCTTTGCTGAGGCTGGCGAAATGCACGCGCGCCGCATGGCGGTCAATAGCGGTGACTCCTACGGTCAGGCGCGGCGCCTGCTCGAACAGAGTGAGTCTATACTTCAGTCAGTAAAATCTTTTGCCGACACATACAAGCGGTCCCTGCCAGAAACTGCCCTAGCAGCGGTAAATCGGCTACTCGACCAGGCATCGCCGTTGGTGAACCTAAGCACGGCCGCATCCGCTACGCGACAGGATGCGGCTGCCACCGCCGTACTCCAGCTAACACTGTTCGATTCCGAGATCGCGTATCTACTAACAGACCTGACCGCGGCCATTCGATCACATTGCGAGCGCGCGTTCGAGCATCTGCGCCGATTGATCGTCGTCGATGCCCACCAGCGGGACCTCTGGCAGGGGGCCTATGCGGCCGGCGAACCGGCCTGTGAGGCCCTCGGGGCGACCGCCCTGCTCCATCACGGTATATGGACCTTCAAGGCGAGCTCGGCAGGCGGACGCACTGACCTGGTTTACTCGGAACCGATCGATCCGGAGGGTGTGGCCCGCGCAGCCGAGGGATTGGTCCTCACCGAGTGGAAGAGAACGACCCAGAAGCATGTGACTGCGCAAGCTGCTGCAAGGTTATTTGAGAGCGCATGCGCACAGGCGCGGCGGTACACGGAAGGACCACTCGCAGGTTTCGAGCTTACCGATTACCGTTGCCTAGTCCTGGTCTCCTGGGAGGACGTAGAAGTCCCTCCCGACCGCATGGACGGTGGGACCCTCTATCGCCATATCAATATCCCCGTGGCACCTGTTGCGCCATCCAAGCGGCGGCCCCGCAAACTAGGCGGTACGTAATGTTGTCGAGAGCCTTGCAATTGCCGACGGCAAGCCACCAGATCATGAATGATAAATATGGGCGTGTCCTTAGGGATACTCTGACTCACTGCAGCGGCTCTTCCCCAGACAAACAGGGACTCAGCGCCTTTCCGGGGCTTGGCAACACAAACCATTTAAACGAAAGCTATGACTACATCTCCACCGCCTGATAACAGACGAATCCCCGCACCCACACTTCGTGAGTCGGCGGAGTTCCAGTCCGCCCTGAATCAGTTTCTTGCGCGCTATGTACAAGACTCTCTGTCGCACATGGTCGCACCTGAGAACAAGTTGCGCTTGCATCACGGCCGAGGCTGGGGCGGTGGTGAAGGAAGCGGGTCTTCCGAGGGGAGCTTTAAGCTGAGTTCAGCGGAAACATCAGTTCCATTTGAAACTGTGGTGACAAATGACGTCGCTGCGCTGCCGCGCTTTGTTGCAGCCCTGGCTGAAAGCATTGCATCGGGCATGAAGAAGAACATTTATGCGGCCGTATCAGCCGCATCCGAGCGTACGGGCAACGTAGTTTCAGCGAAGTCAGCTGGGTCCCCGGCTCAGGTATTCCTACAGATGCTTCAGACAATCGAGTTCGGGGTGAACTCGAAGGGAGAGGTAAGCCTCCCGGCGATGCATGTGTCTCCAGAAATGGGTAAGAAGATGCTCGACGACTTAAACGCCCAGGGCCCGGAATTCAAAGAAGAGGTTGAGAGAATTAAGCGAGAGAAGAGCGCGGAAGCTTTACGGCGAGAACAGGAACGCTTGGATAAGTACCGAAAATGATCTAATTCCCTATGAAGAACATCGCTATCTGCCTCGGCTGCGACGAATATAGCAAGCTTTCAAGACTCAACGGAGCGGTCGCCGACTGCAAGCGCGTCTACGACGCCCTGCTGTCATCTGGTCTGTATGACGCAACCGCCTCGGGACTCCTCCTCTCACCAACCCTCCAAGACGCTCGCGCCTGCTTAAATGATGTTGCTGGCTGCAAAGACTTAGGCGTACTCACGCTCTATTTTGCAGGGCACGGAGGAATGAAATCGGGGACGTTTTATCTCTGTTTCGGTGATGCTGATCTGGATAAATTGTCAACGACCTCTCTCCCGATCATCGACTTGTTTACGGTCGTCGGTGAAATTGCGCCTCGCCAAGCTAATTTCATCATCGATGCGTGCCAAGCTGCCGGCGCGATGTTCGACCTCAACGCGCTCATGAAGCCAGAGATCATCGGCCGCGCCGGGTCCTCTAGTATTGCCTTTCTTGCTGCGTCGGCGTCCGATCAATATGCGAGCGAAACGGAAGTCGGGGGAATTGCGACAACGGCCACTATGAAGTATCTGACGGGCGAGAAGCAGATCCAGCACACGAGACCGTTCCTTGATTTGGTCGAAGTAGGCCTTGCCGTGTCGCGTGACGTGCAGACAGCAACGCCCGATCAGAATCCGGTTGCCTGGGGTCTCAATCTCTACGGCGACGGTGTATTCGCGAGCAACCCGCACTACACAGCTACCGGTTCAGGCCCCGCCTATTCGATCGAAGGCATCGCACCCAATTCACACGCCGGTCAAGTCATTCGACAACATACCGAACCCCTGTGGGAGGAATATCGGCTTATCGCATCGGATCACAATCCGAGTCGCCTTCGACGTACGATTTTGGACTTGCGCAGTGAATTGGGGAATGACTTTGCTGCATTCATAAGGGGCTTTGGGCCGGCGCTGGCAAGTCGTGCCGGTGGTTCAGAGGATCTGCTTGCGGCGTCCGACGCGATCGCAACATGTGCCATTGCGATGCTGCCCCAAATGGGCACCGCGAACACTGCAGAGACTTGTCGAGAACTTCTCAAAGCACGCGCGGAACTGGATCACCAGACCATTGCACACTTGAAAACCGCACTAGAGGCTGACAGATTCGGGCTTCTGTCCCGCGGGCATGCGCTGGCGGACCTCCACTACTTACCGATGCGAGTCTCTAAAGTGCTCGCGTGGCTCTGCCTCTCGAGGCAAGCTGATGCTGTTCTAGGCATGACCAATGCAAGTGCCGACGTCAACTCGGACGCGGTAATGGGACTCGTCTTTCAATACTACGAAGACTGCTTTGTCTCAGTTTCTGACGAACAAGCCTCCTGGACACTGATCTTTGGCGCGCTCGCCGAGAAGTTCGGCTGGCGTGAACGTCTATTGATTTTGGCTGAGAAGCTATTGATGAGTGGGCTTTCCGTGGCGGGCAGAGTGCTGAGGCCAGACGTCTCTGGTAAGACCGCATTCAACTACACCCTCGCCAGAGCTGGCACGGGATCACCGATCGGTTTCGACGATCTGGCAAATCCCACTGAGCTGCTTTCGGTACTGTTCCTGCTTGGTCATCTTCTCGGACTGTCCGAGCAGTGGGACAAGTCCCTAGTGGCGTTCGACGGCCTAACAGTCAACGCATACGTTCCCGATAGCTATTTGCACTTTGGCGAACCCTTCGTGACGGGCGGTAACAACTTCACCTCCCGGCTCGGCCATGGAGTCTGGACGGTGAGTGAGTATGTTGCCTTCTACGAAAAAACTGTGGTGCCCGCGATTCAGACGGCGGCTCGCGGTCTTACGCCCGAGGTATCGTTAGTTTGCGGTGTGGCGGCATACATTTTCCCAGATCGCGTCCCATACTTTATGTTCGGGCCTGTCCGCTAATTCAGTCGGCGTTTGCGTTGGTCGAGATCCGCCGATGCTCGTAGACGTACGTCATCTTTTCGACTTAGCCTAGAGTGACTTCAGAAAGTCCCGATGGTCCTGGCTAAGTCGCACCGACACAGCGAGCTCCGCCGCCAGGAGCACGTTTCCCACAAATGCTAGACCCTCTACAGAGGATGTCAGGGCGTCTTTCAGCTGCGGTACAGTGACAGCAGGACATCGCAAACGGAACTTCTGGTGATTTACGACGTAAGTCCATCTCTTGCGCAACCAGCTTCCTAGTGCCTTACCGAGTCTCTTTTTGAAGTCTGAGCGCTTTGCGGCCTGGGCAAACCGCAATCCAGCTACGTATAGCTCATCAGGGTTCAGATCATCGCGATGTGCCACCTTATAGATCTCCTCTGCAATGATTTCAGATAACCGCCGATCGCCACCGCCGCCGGCGTCCATAAGTTCGGCTAGCTCCTTCCCGGCGAAATCGGTCCGTGCTCTCTCGAATTGCCGTCGGAGCGCGGTCAAGCCCTCCGGTCTGGACTCCGTCGCTGCCGTCACGCCAAAGCTCAGAACGGCATCCTCGGCCGCATGAGTACCAATCGGCATTTGGCTCTGCTCTGCCGTCGCCGAGGCGATTTCACCGTAAACAGGATTCAGAGGGCCCCCAGACGTGCGCAGCTCCGCCTCGTGCTCTTGCAGATAGATCCGCGCACCGACCCATGCTGGGAGCAGACCAAGGAATGCGGAGGCATCCGTCTGTCCGATCGCGTGTTCAATCTGCGCGTGCCGGAGCGGCAATTCCATCATGGGAATTTCGCGATCTCCCAGTTCCCCCTTAAGCGCACCTTGGATACCCGCGTCAGCTCCAGTCGCCGCCTCCGCTTGCGCTAACATATAGCGGGCATAGTCAATCGATGCGAGCGGCAGATCTCTCAGATCTGTGGGCTCGGGATTGCTGCACATCCCAGGAACCATGCCTGCCGGCTCTCCGTTTACCACCACGTCCTGCTCGATAGCCTGTCCATATGCCCACAATATCGCGTGCCTGATCACGCGATGGCAGTAGGCGTTCCGGAGCGAGGCGCCTGGATCTAGTGGTCCGAGTTTATTGAGCGAAGCATTCAATCCGGAAAGCGCTACTGCAATCGATCCGGCTTTGTAAGCTGCGATAGCCTCGTCCGCGCCTAACCCTACTGCCATTAACTTCATTGCATCGGAGTGTCCGGTACTGGCGGCCGCCGCGGCCAAAGAGAACCAATGCTGTGCCTCAGCCCATTCTCCTATCTCCGCTGCGCTGATGCCCGCCTCGCGGCACATGTACGCTTTATCGATGCCATCGGTGCCGGAGTTATCGGCCAAAGTGCGCAGCAGATGCAATGCGCCCGCGTGATCCCTGCGCCGATAGAGAATCTTCGCGCGCTCCCTGTCCAACACGGGGTCCTCGCCCAACAGGCCAACCGCCTCGCTCAGCGCATTCACCGCAGCTGGCGCGTCGTTGACGTACTCATCCAGCGCAATTGCGCGGGCGACGTGACAGCGAATCGCAAGATTCCGATATCCCCAGCTCTGCGCTTGGTTTGCCATGCGACGATAGGCTTCTGCAATTGTGGGCCAATCTCCGACGCCTCGCTTGTGCTCAGCGAGCCAGGCGCAATTGACGATTTGCGAGAGGCTGCTCGGTGACTGGAGCACGTCTGAAAGCAGCAGCGCGCGCTGCTCCTGTTTCAACGCATCCAGGCGTGTAAATGTCGCTCCGAGCTCAGAGACGGATCGAGCCCCCAGTATCTGTAGGGCGAAAAAGGTGCCGATTGCCGTGGAGGGTGGAGCGTCAGGTGTCCTTCGTGTTGTCCGAGACAGCAGTTCCTTGCGGATCGGATCAATATTCGAGAGCTCTTCGAATCGGACTATGAGATCAACCCAGTTATCCAGAAGTCCGGCGGCGCCCTGGAGCAGAAGCGCCTTGGCCAAAATGATGTATTCAGTGTGCTCCTTAATCTTCGAATCGGCCTCATGCAGTTCTTCTTGGAGCGCGCTCCAACACCGCCGGACGCGATCCGGCTCATCTCGCTCCGCGATGAGAATGAATTGAGCCAGGCGAAGCAAGAGAGACAGCGCGCTCTTCTCAGGATAGATGGGACGATCGAAACGATGCAGGCGCAACCCCGTCATCCAATCCGACAGTTGCTGTCGGATAGTTCCATCCGCAATCAGAACACCATAGGCAAGCTTCATGAGCGGGTGCTCTGCCTTCCCAAGCAGAGCGTGCAAGAAGGCGGCGTTCGCCTTGTCTATGTCGATCGATCGGCCCGCCATGATGTGCTGTGCGGCGCTACGATGGACCGATTCCTGATCTTCGGGACCTAGTATCTCACATCCACATCCGTCGACTAGCGGCGACATGCGAAGGTGACTCTGGGCGAGTTGCTCGATCCAAGGCCCGATCAAGTGGTCCAGCTGGATCCCGGGATTCTGGACCTGCGGCTTGAGGGCGCCGAGCGCGAGCGCAAGCGGTCGATCGAAGCGGCCGACAAGCAGACTCACTCGGTACATGAGTGCAGTCGCCTCCGCCGGAAGCGCCGCTACGATCTCTTTGCGGGTCGCCAGACGTTCCGCATCGACGTCAGCCGATCCCCTAAGTGTTGACAGTCTATGAAGGTCATTAGCCGACCACGACCTGAGCCGAAGTCCGGAGATAATCGCCTGGACGAGCTGGGGGTGTCCAAACGCGCCGGCCGCGTGTACGGCGGACGCCCAGGTGCAACCATCGCCCCCAGCGGCAACAATGAGTTCATTGACTTCATCGACAGACAACCGAGGGACTGCGTAGCTCGCCGAACGCTCGATGCCCACTTCCGAGAAAGCACGAACGGATGGCGCTCGGTAGGCAGTCGCGATGCAAAGTTGATCGCGCCGCCTCAGTGCAGCTAAGAAATGCGCAAGAGCCCTGCGCACATGCACATCTTCGATCTCATTGAGATCGTCGAGAATAACGCCGTCTGAATTGAGCGAGGCGAGGGAGCCCAGCGAAATCTTAAGTCGCTCGGTGGTTGCCTCGGCAGAGAGGCCACGAAAGTCCAGCACGTGCCACACGCCGCTTTGCAGGTGGGCAGTGAGCCGCGCCACGGTCGTCTTGCCGGCGCCCGTACTGCCAGTGACCAGGGAGATCCCTTGTGTCTGCACAATGCGGAGTACGTCCGCGACCACCGACCGGCGTTCGGCCACGATGCTCGGCAGCGGGATCTCAGACTCGCGCTCGAAGAGTGTTGGCGGCGCTGCGCGAACTGATGAAGCTTCACCTTCCGCCAGGTTCTTCGTGGCGGCGGTGAACAAGTTCTCGAACTGTTGATAGGTAAGCCACAGACCAGTTGCCGAGGTTAGAAGTGAGAGGAGATCATCGCCTGTCAATCTTCGCGGCCCAGGCCGAACGATCGTTAGCAAAACGTTCTGAAGAACGGCCGCGCTTAGCTTGTCTTTCTCTGTAGCGGGACATCCGAATCGTTCGGCACCGTAGCGAACCAAGCCAGCCTCGAGCTCGGCGACGACACTCTCGAGCCCGAGTTGCCCGCAGTCCCAGTGAATGCGCCGCACGAATTCAGTGCGCAGTTTATCGTCGTCCCGCGCCTCAATGTACGCTCGTAGGCGTTGAGATAAGTCAGCCCGCAGCAGGGCGCGTTTCAGCGGTGCGACATCGCCCTGCGCGGCGGCACGACGCCAGTATTGCAGCGTGGCCTCCCCGTTGACGCGATCTTCGGGGTCACGTTCAGAAGCTATCGAGGATGTTGAGAGAAAATGGAGCTGAACCTCGCGACCGGGGTTTCGTTCCGTCAGATCAACAAAGGACTCCAAAGTGTCCAATACGTTCCGGGACTTAATCGTGACGGTCGATGCGGCAGTATCCTTGACCTCTACTGCTCTCAATGCGTTGTCTGTTGCGACTGAGTAATCCTTGGCGACTTCGAGGTAGAGCTGTTCACCGGGTTTTAGAGCCAACCAAGCAAGCCCACTTGCGTAAAGTTGATAGGCATAGCCCCGCAGTGATGCTACCGCCTGCGTTGCGGGATCGCCGCTTGGCGGCTGAAACAGACGTGGTCCAGCATCAAAAAGGGGTCGAGTCACGGGGCTGCTAATTAACCAAACTTTCAACGGGTTACGACTTTATCATTTGGCCCTACGCTGTGCTTGGGGCCGCTTTCCCGCAAGGATCGGATCCTCGGCTAGATCAGCTCGTTGTTGCGCGATGCTCGTCCGTGCTTGCGCATTGGCCTACCTGAGCTATAGGGTGCCTCCGCCTTGCTGGATTCGGACGGACTTGCCTATTTTCCGCTCAATTCCCCTGACGTGCTTATCGAGGCCGTCCACGACATGACCGTCCAAGTGCTTGATCAACTCTCGAAGTTCGTACATCCGATCAAAAGGGAAAGACAAACCGTATTGCAGGTGAATGACTAGCTCGGTCGGCGTGTCGATGGGTACGATAAACGTACTTTCCATCTCGTTCTTATCGGAATGAGCAACGTATTTGTTGCGCAGGTCCATAATGCGGTGGTGCTGATCTACCAGCTCGGGTCTGTTCGCGAACACGCTTCTTTCTTCCAACTTGATTTTCCCTGGGCCAACTTTCGCGAAGCACTTCGCGTATGCAATTATTGCGCCGCGAAAAGCGAGAAGGACGCCCCAGATCTCATCGAAGGTCTGCATCAAATGGGGGTGCGCCAACGCTTCGGTTCTCTCGATGTAGTGTTTGGCTTCATGGACCTGTTGCATGAGAGAGATCCAGCGCCGCAGCTGTTCCAAGATGCTTCTCATGTTGAGGGCGTTCAAATGCGTGCCGCAGAGATCTTCAGACGAAGAACCGCATCAACTTATCGTATTCGAGAGTGTCGCCACCGAAGGTGGTTGTAAGTAAACGGCGCGATTCGCCTATGCAGGGCAAGCTCGCGGTTGCCGGCGGATCATAGATCTGGACGCGCTCGCGAGCGCCTCGATGGACCGCATCCCGTCCTTCGGGGTGGACATGGAAAAAGCCCAACGAGGGATTGGACTGCGACGCCTCTACCAGTAGTCGATTGATATGTTCGTCGGCGAACCCATAACCGATAATCATTAGCCGGGTCTCGGGCCGCCGCAGGTATTCCACAAAGATTTCAGAGTATTGCTTCAGGAGCGGCTTGCTCTGAATGTAGGCCTCCTTGCCTCCGCCAACTACGAAGAGCGAGCCGCTGCCGTCCACCCATTCGACGGAGCCGTGCAACTTGTAGATTGGTTGCCGACGAGGGTCGGTCACCTTTATCGTTCCTACCCTTCGCTCGGTGCGGACGACTTCGCCAGCATTCAATGGAGTCGCAACTTCCGGTTCGATACCCGGATAGTAGCTGCCGATCCAGCGGCTGGGTCGATGATCGAAGTTGTAGTGAAATTCGAGCAGCAGATCTTGATTCAGCGTAAAGATCGCGTCGAACTTAGGTAAGAACTCCAAAATCGATCGTTTGGACTCGCCTGAGAGATACATTGAAACACGTTGTCCCAGTGCCAAGTTCATAGCCCAAAACGACTCTTTAATTGCATCCTCTAGGATCTCGAGCTGCGCCGGCGACACGCCGACGCCGCTGTAACCGAGATTCCGTGCTTTTCCGAGGGCCTCCTCGTAATTCTCCGAGCTCTGAACGAGCCGTCTGAGCTGCTCATGAGGGGCCAAACGCGCAAGCAGATCCCCCTCCAATTCCTTCGCAAGCCACCCTCCCCAGTTGCGCGTGAACCCGGCCCCGGTAAGAAGTATGTGCGTCATAAATCAGCAGTCATGATGCGTCAGATGTCGGATAGGCCAGGATTATCTCATCTTCGCTCAAGACCCCGTATTGCTCGTACTCGATCACTCTGGCACGCGGGTCACCCCCGATTCATGGGCGGGCGCGAGGCCGCCTTTCAAGTGTTCATCGCGTGGGATGTCGATCACGCACCCGAGGATCACGGGCACGCTGCTTCAGTTCGTCGGCAACGAGCTCCCTCTCCGTCCTCGGCGGCGGCAACTGATTGACGAAGCGATTGACCTGGGCGGCAAGTTCGGGGTGGCCTTGGGCGAAGAGAATCTCGCTCGTTATCCGCCAGCCGCGTTCGACTTTCGTTCGAGTCTCGATCAGCGTCGACTTGCCGGGCTCGACCTGGAATCTGCCACTGAGGAGTTCGGCCGCGACGGCTTCGGTCTGTGCGCGGACGTAGGTCGAATCGCCGCGTAGGCTTGCCCGGTAAATGCCGTCCTTCCTGGCCTTTCGAGTCTCGCCACGGACAGCGCGCTCGGTTGCGTTAGCCTCAACGCCGAGTAGCCTAAGATTTCGCGCAAACTCCGACCGCCAGTGTCGAAGCGTGGTCTTCTTGATGTTCAAGCGCACGCCCTGCTCGCTGACCGCCTTCAGCACAAGATGCACGTGTGGATGCGGTTCGTCGGTATGTAGAGTGAACGCGTATCGATGCTGGCCCCAGAATTCATCCCGTGCGAAGTTGCGCACGGCAGCCAGCACCTTGTCGGGCGGCGTGCCCGGCGGCATTGAGAACATGAGCTTATGGATAAGCTTCGGCGGCTTGCGGCCCTTGGTCGCGGCCAAGTCCGCCTGGCGCCGCACGTCATCAATATCGAGATCCCACCCCTCCAGAAGCGCCTTGCCGACCCTCCCCTGTAGCTGCTCCCCGTCGTCGGTTTGAAGATCGAGCTCCCCATATCGTCCGATGTAATCCAGGTGCTTTCCGGCTGCATTGAGACTATTGCTGTCCCGAGGCAGCACCTTTACGACCACCTCCGGCGCGCGCCGCACCGTCCGGCGAATCTGGCCGACCTGAGCCGGCGTTAACCGGCCGCTAGCTCCGTGCGGGCCGCCGCGGCCGTGGCTCACGAGGTCCAGCAAAGCCTCGCCTGGAATCCTAAAGATCTGCTTCGACATGTCCAGACTTCCAACTATTGATGTTCGCCTGGAGCAGCGTCTTAGTGTTGTCCCGCAGCGCTACGCAGATCTTGAGCATCGCGCGAAACTCCTCGCGAACGGAGGCTGGTAACTGGCCGCCCTGGTTCGCAGCCTTGACAATCTGGTTGATGTTCCGGCCTATGGATGCGAGCTCGCCGATGCTGCGCTTGAGCGCGAGGAACTCCTCCTTGGGCAGAGGTGCCAGGGAGCGTAAATGCGAGCGAGTCAGGACTGAAACGTAGGTCGCCGGCCGCATGCCCCGAGCCGCCGCGCGCGCTTCCAGCAACAATCGGTCCTCGTAGTGAAACCGGACAAACACAGGCCTAAGGCAGGCTGTCGATGCAGGGGCCGTCCTTCGATGACGGCCATGAACGTCGACGGGTGGATCGCTATCGGCAAAGGTCTTGCCGGCGGCTTCGATCGCACGAATCTCCCGAATGACCAGCCGCTTGAGCCAGGCAGCTTCTGTCAGAAAGCTTCGATCGGCGATGGCTTTCACCTGGAGTTTGATCTCCGGCGAGACTCGCGCCTTTAGGATCTCTGTGCAATTCACAGGTCCAAATGTGACCCAAAAGCAAGCGGCACGCTATCCTGCATATCTCTGGCGGATTCAAACGATGAGCGCAACACCATCTGATCTAACATGGCGATGGAAGGTGGTGCCAAATGCTGAAGGAAGGACGTCCCGGCCTCACTGAA
>Ga0302324_100010072_pt1 | contig 19632 bp, 18 predicted proteins | sample Palsa_T0_1_FD_201949 | JGI IMG/M metagenome (GOLD analysis project Ga0302324, IMG submission 201949) | Peat permafrost microbial communities from Stordalen Mire near Abisko, Sweden - Palsa_T0_1 | ecosystem: Environmental > Terrestrial > Soil > Palsa > Peat permafrost | place: Sweden: Abisko...
ACCGGTTCAGCCGGGAAAACAGCTTTGGAGGTTTGGCTTTGAAGGAGCGAGGCGTGGTGAAGTGGTTCAACGGGGCGAAGGGATATGGGTTCATTCAACGGCAAAGCGGCGAGGACGTTTTTGTGCATTTCTCCGCGATCCAGGTGGAGGGATACAAGACGCTGACCGAGGGCGAGGCGGTGGAGTTTGAATGTCAGCAGGGCCCCAAAGGACTGAACGCCCTGGACGTGACGCGGGTTGGGCAATGACCGTTTGCAGAGGTCCCCTTATCTGGGGCGAAGTGCAACCGCAGACCCCTTTCGACTTCGCTCAGGGCAGGCTTTCGACTGCGTCCCGGCGGGCCGGGACTCCGCCCAGGATGACAGCGCGAATTGTTGTGAGCGTCAGGCGCGGGGGTTGAGCCGGGACAATGCCCAGTGGGCCGCAGTGCGCAGGCCTTCTTCGGCGGCGTCGGACCAATTCTTAAGCGCAGGCACAAAATGCTGAAGGCCGCTGTTGCCCATGGCGATGGCGACGTTGCGGCGAAGGCCGTCGAAGCCCGCTCTGCGCACTGGCGAGCCGTTGAATTGGGCTTCGAACTCGGACTGATCCATCTGGGCGAGCCACTCCAATAATGGATTTACGAGTTCGGGGCGCGGGGCAAGCTCGGGGTCGCTAGCGATTGGCGCTTTTCGCGGCAAGCTATTCCATGGGCACACATCCTGGCAGATGTCGCAGCCAAAGACCTGGCGGCCCATGGCGGCCATCAGTTCCTCTGCGATGGGGCCCTTGTGCTCGATGGTGAGGTAGGAGATGCAGCGCGAGGCATCCATCTGATAGGGCGAGTCGAGCGCGTTGGTGGGGCAGGCCTGGATGCAGCGAGTGCAAGTGCCGCAGCGGTCGGGATGGGGCACGGTGGGGGCGGATTCGTTTGCGAGCGGCAGCGAAGTGAGCAGCACGCCGAGAAAGCCGAACGAGCCAAGGCGGGGATGGATGAGGCAGGTGTTTTTTCCGGTCCAGCCGAGGCCTGCGGCGGTTGCGAGGGCGCGCTCAACTACGGGCCCGGTGTCGACGTAGCAGCGGGTTTGGATTGGGGCGTGCGGATGGGATGAGGGCGCATGAATCAAAGCGAGGGCTGGGCTGGAGGAACATTCCTGGCGCAGGCGCGATTCGAGCGCGTGCAGGCGTTTGAGGAGAACCTTGTGGTAGTCGCTGGGGCGGCGAGTTCCCTGCTCGTCTTTGCGGCTGCTCCAGGCGTAGCGCGCGATCCAGGCGCTGCGTGGGGGCGGAGTTTTGGTCGAGAGTGGTTGATCGCAGTGATAACTCGCAAAACAGACGATTGCGGAGCGGGCCCATGGGAACGGAATGGCGACGCGCTCGCGGACGAGTCGGCCGGTTTCATCGCGACGCTCGAGATAACGCATCGTTCCGGCGCGGCCTGCATCGATCCAATCGGCATAGCGACTCGCGTCGCGATCCTCTTGCGCGTGCGGCAGCGCGACGACCCCGGCCTCGTGAAAGCCAGCGTCCTGAGCCCAGCGGCGAACGTCTTTAGCATGTAGAGCAGGCTGCATGGCGCCACCATTCATGGGGACATTTCCGGGACCGTGGCTGGGCGAAGTATTTTTCACGGAACCGCGGGCACTCCTGTTTGCGTATTAGAACCCATGCTGCTGAGGTCAACTGCTCTTCGGCCGCTGTTCAGTCCCGGACGGTTGAAACAGAATTCGAACACCCGAAGGCAGGGCACCCATCTTCGGGGGCGCGGATATCCCTATTGATTGCAGCATAATCCGTCGAGGTTGTGTTTGGCCGTGCGGGTGCAACAGGGTAACAGTAAGTCTGAACGTCGCGTCTGGAATGTTTGGCGTCGACGATCGAGCCTAAACAATCAGCAGGCAGGATCGGGCTTACGCAGTGGAGGTTATTTATGAAAACGACGAATTTGAATCAATTGGACGCCCAGGTGTTCCCCGTGAAGAGGACGACGAAGATTACCGAACTTGTTCTTGGGCATGAGAGGGATCTCGTTTCGCGCGTGGCGCCGCTGGTGCGCAGGCAATCGGTCGCGTTAGACCTCGCGGAGGTTGAGCGCGTGGATGCGGCGGGCATTGCGGCGCTGATTGAGCTGTATACGATTGCGTGCCAAGAGGGCCATCAATTCTGCGTCCTGAATCCCATGCCGCATGTGGCCAAGGTTCTGGCGGTGTGCGGACTGGACCGCTTTCTGATGTCTCATAATGTGGAGCTGGATTCGTATTCCGGTCAGCAAATCGAATTGACGGCTGCATAGAGCTGGTGGTTTCAGGGCAAAATGCAGCCCTGGGTCGGGGTTTCGTCTCAAATTGCGAAAGCGCGCTGGGTGCTGCAGCGAACCACGCGAGCAGCCAATGAATGGGCTGTGACGAGTGGCACATGCAACGATATACTTGCAGCGCTAATTGTTATTGCGACGAACGCAGCCTCTAATTCAAGTTCCCTGAAGGTTTGATCGTTGAATGGTCCGTTGCGGCGGGCCTTCTTAACACAAATGAGACAGGCGATGCGAAGCTGAGGGTGCGCGATTTACGCCGCGACGCGCTGTCTGATGTATGGGAGACTCGCACGCGCTCAGCCTCCCGAGAGACCCTTCCCGAATCAAGGCTGAGCCCTCCGAAAGTTCCCGGTCATTGGCGCCGCAGACACGGAATCTTGATCATACGGAGGCATCACCCCAATGACGCAGGGCGTTTTGGAGCAGGCGGTCGCCACGGCGACTTCGAAGTCAACCCCATCAATTCAATATGTCTATTTCTTCGGTGACGGCAAGGCTGACGGCAACGGCCGCATGAAGGACGTGCTGGGCGGCAAAGGCGCCGGCCTCGCCGAGATGACGCTGGCGGGACTTCCCGTTCCTCCGGGATTCACGATTCAGACGGAAGCCTGTCGCGAGTACATGCGCGGCGCGCTGAGCCCGCAGATTGAGTCGGAGATGCTGGCGGCACTGGAGAATCTGGAGCATTTGCAGGGGCAGAAGCTGGGCGCGGGCGACAATCCGCTGCTGGTTTCGGTTCGCTCAGGCGCGAAATTTTCGATGCCTGGCATGATGGACACAATTCTGAACCTGGGGCTGAATGACAAAGCTGTTGAAGCCCTTGCGGCTCGCAGCGGTAATCCTCGCTTTGCATACGATTCCTATCGCCGCCTGATCCAGATGTTCGGCGACGTGGTTCTGGATGTTCCAAAGAAGAAGTTCGAGCACATCTTTGACTCGGTCAAGCACAAGGCGGGAGTGAAGTTCGACTACGACCTGCAGCCCGATGCTCTGAAAGAGATCATCGCCGAGTACAAGAAGCTGGTTAAGAAAGAGACGGGCAAGGACTTTCCGCAGGGCCCGCTCGACCAACTGGTGCAGGCGCGCGACGCCGTCTTCCGCAGCTGGCTGAACGACCGCGCCAAGACGTATCGCCGCATCAACCGCATCGACGATTCGATCGGCACGGCTGTGAACGTGCAGGCCATGGTCTTTGGCAACCTGGGCGAGAACTCCGGGACTGGCGTTGGGTTTACGCGCAATCCGGCTACGGGCGAGCACGTGTTCTTTGGCGAGTACCTGATGAACGCGCAGGGCGAGGACGTGGTTTCGGGCATCCGGACGCCGCTCTCGATCAGCGAGCTCGAGCGCACCATGCCGATGGTCTACGACCATCTGCGCGCGGTGACCTGGAAGATGGAAAAGCACTATCGCGACATGCAGGATTTCGAGTTCACCATCCAGGATGGCAAGCTCTACATGCTGCAGACGCGCAACGGCAAGAGGACCGGCCTGGCTGCGGTGCGCATCGCGATTGACATGGTGCGCGAAGGACTGATCACGCAGGACGAGGCTATCTTCCGCGTGGAGCCGAACCAGCTGTACGACTTCCTGGTTCCGCGCCTGGTTGAAAAGGGCGAGAAGATTGAGGTTCTGGCTACTGGCCTGCCGGCTTCGCCCGGCGCGGCTGTTGGACAGATCGTGTTCACCGCGGAAGACGCCGTGAAGCACCACGCAAACGGAACGTATAAGACCATCGTACTGGTGCGCGGCGAGACCACGCCGGAAGACATCGCTGGCATGGAAGTGGCGGCGGGCATTCTGACTTCGCGCGGCGGCATGACATCGCACGCGGCGGTTGTAACGCGCGGCATGGGCAAGTGCTGCGTGGCCGGCGCCGGCGACCTGAAGGTGGACGAAGCCAACAAGGAACTCCGCGTGAAGGGCAAGGTCTTCCGCCAGGGTGATTGGATTTCGCTGGATGGAACGACGGGCCGCGTTATCGAAGGCAAACTGAAGACCCTTGACGCGACGCCGGATGATCCGGATCTGGTGAAGTTCATGGCCTGGGTTGACCCGGTTCGGCGGCTGAGGATTCGCGCCAACGCAGATATTCCTCGTGACGCGAAGATGGCGATTCAATTCGGGGCCGAAGGCATCGGCCTGTGCCGCACCGAGCACATGTTCTTTGCGGAAGATCGCATTGAGCACATGCGGGCGATGATTCTGGCCGACAACGAGAAGGATCGCCGCGCGGCGCTGAAGAAGCTGTTGCCGATGCAGCGCGCGGACTTTGTGGGCCTGTTCAAGTCGATGGGATCGCTGCCGGTAACCATTCGCACGATTGATCCTCCGTTGCACGAGTTCCTGCCCAAGCGCGAGGACCTGCTGGTGCAGATTGCCAGGCTGGAAGAAACCAAGCCCCGCTCGCCAAAGCTGAAGGAACTTCGTCCGCTGCTGGCGCGGGTGGAAGAGCTGCACGAGCAGAACCCGATGCTCGGGCTGCGCGGATGCCGACTTGGCATCGCATTCCCCGAGATCACCGAGATGCAAGTGCGCGCTATCATTGAGGCCGCGTGCGTCGTCAAGAGCAAGGGCGGCGATCCGCATCCCGAGATCATGATCCCGCTGATCGGCTCGGTCGAGGAAATGCGCAACCAATCGGCGATCGTTCGCCGGGTGGCCGCGGAAGTATTCAAGGAGAAGGGCGTAAGCGTGGACTACATGGTGGGAACCATGATCGAGCTTCCGCGCGCAGCCCTCACCGCCGACCAGATTGCGGAAGAGGCCGAGTTCTTCAGCTTCGGAACGAATGACCTGACGCAGACGACCTTCGGCATCTCGCGCGACGACATCAACAACTTCCTGCCGGCGTACATGAAGTACGGCATCTTCAAGCAGGACCCGTTTGCCACCCTGGACCAGGCGGGCGTGGGACTGCTTGTGAAGATGGCCACCGCGAAGGGCCGCAACACGCGTGCCAATCTGAAGGTGGGCATCTGCGGCGAGCATGGCGGCGATCCCGATTCGGTGAAGTTCTGCCACAAGATCGGGCTCAACTATGTGTCGTGCTCACCGTTCCGGCTGCTGACCGCACGGCTTGCGGCGGCGCAGGCGGCGTTGGAAGAGAAGATGGCGGGAAGCGTGCATACGACCAGCTAGTTGAAAATGTTTTGGGGAACCGATGGGCGCCCGCGATTGCGGACGCCCATTCTTTTTGGCGAGCTGAATCGATGGGTCAGGCGTCGCCGGGGCAAAGACAACCAACAGGAACCAGCGAGACAGGTGTGAGTCAGCGAGGAAACGTGGACTTTATGCTTTGCCGATCTTGTTGATCTCCTCCTGAATGGCGAGTTGCTGAAGCATCGCCAAAGGCAGAGAGAGAAAGAGGCCGATACGGCGGTCGAGGGTGACGAAGGCGTCGCGAAATGCTCGAGCGATCTCTTCCGGTGAACCCTTCATAGCGGCAGGGTCGGGGATGCCCCAGTGCGCGGTCATGGGCTGGCCGGGCCAATAGGGGCATTGCTCGTTTGCGGCATTGTCACAGACGGTGAAGACAAAATCCAGATGGGGTGCGCCGGGAGCGGCAAATTCGTTCCAGGACTTGCTTCGCAAGCCGGCAGTGGAGATACCTGTGGACTGAAGCAGGGCAAGGGCCTCAGGACGCGGTGCGCCGGAAGGATGGCTCCCAGCACTGAACGCGTTGAAGTTGCCAGTGCTCTTGTGGTTGAGCAGGGCTTCGGCCATGATGGAACGCGCGGAATTGCCAGTGCAGAGGAAGAGAACGTTGTAGTGCTTTGACACTTTGCTCACCCATTCTGGATTGCGGCGGTTGGCGGACAGCAGCCAGGTTGGCAGCAGGCGGCCTGAGGCTTTTCGGCGCGTATGAACGCGCTGAGAAACTTGCCCTCAACCTGGGCAGCAATGGCGTCCACGTCGATGCCTGAATTCATGAGGAAGTGACGCGCTTCTTCGACGTTGTAAACGCGGGTGGGCTCGAAGGAAACGTTCTCGAACCCGGCAGCGATGAGTCTTGCCTGGTAATCGTCCTGATCGAGGGCTCCGGCGATGCAGCCGACCCAAAGCATCATGCTCTGGCGAACCGCTGCAGGCACGTTTCCGCGAACCACGACATCGGAGACAGCGAAACGTCCGCCCGGTTTCAGCACTCGGAACGCTTCGCGAAGCACGCGGTCTTTGTCTGCGGAGAGATTGATGACGCAGTTTGAGATGATGACGTCAACCGCGTTGTCGGACAGCGGAATGTTTTCAATCTCACCCTTGATGAACTCGACATTGTTCAGCCCAGCCTGGCGCTGATTTTCGCGGGCAAGCGCCAGCATGTCGTCCGTCATGTCGAGGCCATATGCTTTGCCCGAGGGGCCGACCCGGCGGGCAGAGAGAAGCACATCGATGCCACCACCGGAACCGAGGTCGAGCACGATCTGGCCGGGCTGGAGGTCGGTGAGGGCCGTTGGATTGCCGCAGCCGAGGGAGGCGAGTGCGGCCTTTTCGGGAATGAGGCCCTTCTCTTCCGCGCTGTAGAGAGCGGTTGTGATTGGGTCGCAGCATCGAAGCGCTGGATCGCAGCAAGCCTGCGCCGTGCCAGATTCTGCCACAGCTCTTGCGGCGCTGCCGTACTTCTCTTTGACGTGCTTCTGAACGTCAGTTGTCGTGCTCATCGGGAACCGCCTTTCGTATTCGTTAAGACGAATATATCTAGAATTGGACATATCTGTCAACGCGTATATTATGGGTGTATGGCCTCCCGAATGCAGACACCAGATCTGGTCCCCTTATTCGCAGCCCTTGCCGACAGGACGAGGATGCGTTTGCTGAACCTGATTTCCGGCCGCGAGGTTTGTGTCTGCTACCTGGTGGAAGTCCTTCGGCTGGGCCAGCCGAAGATCTCGCGACACCTCGCATACCTGCGCAATGCCGGGGTGGTTGCAGCACGCAGAGAGGGCAAGTGGATGCACTACCGTCTCGAACCCCCACTTGATGCTGCAAGTGCATCGATCCTCGATGCGGCTTTCGAGTCATTCAAAACGGACCGCGAGATGCAGACCGATTTGAGCCGCCTGGCCCGCGCGTGCTGTGAGCCGCAGCGCTTTGTTGCACTCCAGGGGGCGCCGAAGCCAATCTCGTCGGAACCTGCTGCGAAGTAAAAGGAGCGGGTTGTATTCTGAGCCACGGGAGAATCTTGAATGCCGAAGGGTTACACGGCCCTGCTCGCGCTTGTACTCTTGGCGGCTGGGGGCGCTTTCCTGGTTTCAGATGCGCGGGCACAAGAGGCTGCATCCGATCAGGATTTGCGCGCAGGGATTCACGTGGGGATTATCGTCACGCGCACCTCTGAGGTGGCGCAGGGTGTATTGAAGCAACTGCAGGCGGGCATGGATTTCGGCGTGCTGGCCAAAGAGAATTCGATGGACCCCAGCGCGGACAATGGCGGATATCTGGGCCAATTGAATCCTGCGGATTTGCCGGCGGCAGAGCGCGATGCGTTGCAGAAAATGCACGGGGAAAAATTCAGTGAGATTGTGCCCGTGCCGTCGGGGTTTGCAATCCTTACCATCTTGCCCGGGCCGCCCAAGTTTCAGGATCTGGATGCGGATCAGATGAAACGCCTGAGAACGACCGGCGTGGTGCGCCAAAGCATCATGGTTGCCGGGCTGAGCGAGGCGGATGTGGCCTTCAGGCAATACGCAAAGCCGGACGGATGGGAACGGAACCTTCACCAGATGTGCGAGATTCGCAACGAATCGCACGCGGAGGCTGTGAAGCGGTTGGAACAGACTTTAGCGGAGATGGAGGGTCGAAGCGGGGAAAAGACTGACCCCAGGGAAGTGATTCAAGCGCATCAGGCGTTAGCCCAGTTACATGCATATGTGGGCGAAATGGAAACGTCGATCAAAGAATGGACGAAGGCGTACGAGATTGCGAAGTCGGACCTGCCAAATGCCGTTCCTTTCCTTGAGGAGGCATTGGGTGTTTCGTATCTCCATCTTGCCGGGATGGAGAATGGAGCGTACCGGAATTCGGGGGGCATCGACCTCTTCCCTCCTGCCGCTCAAAGCAAGCCTTACGCGAAGCAAGAGAATTCACGCATCGCCATCAAGTATTTTCAGGACAGCCTGGGTCAGTACCCGGACGACTTGCAGGTGAAGTGGCTGCTCAATCTGGCTTATGTAACAGTTGGTGAGTATCCCGCGGGAGTTCCCGCGCAGTTCCTCATACCCCCGAGTCTGTTTGGCACGAAGGAAAGCATCGGCCGGTTCACAGATGTTGCGGCGGCGGCGGGCCTGAATGCGTTTGGCGATGCGGGCGGCGTGCTGGTGGACGACTTCGAGAACAACGGCCTGCTGGATGTGATTACTTCGAGCGAAGCTCTCTGCGATCCGCTCCATTACTTTCACAATAACGGCGATGGAACGTTCACCGATCGAACAGCACAGGCGGGACTTTCGGACCAACTCGGCGGACTGAACATGATCGAAGGCGATTACAACAACGATGGGTGCATGGACTTCCTTGTGCTGCGCGGTGGGTGGGAGTTCGGCATGCGCATGTCGCTGATGCGCAATAACTGCAATGGGACCTTTACCGATGTAACTCATGAGGCCGGACTGGATAAGTCGGTATTTCCGACGCAAAACGCCGTGTTTGCAGATATCGACAATGACGGCTATCTCGACTTGTTTGTCGGCGCGGAGAAAGCGCCGAGTCATCTGTTTCACAACAAGGGCGATGGAACGTTTGAAGATATATCTCACTCGGCAGGAGTAGATAGAACTGCATTTACCAAGGGCGTAGCCGCGGCCGACTTCGACAATGACGGCTATGTCGATTTGTATGTGACGAATTTTGGAGGGGGTAACTTCCTTTATCGCAACAATCACAATCTGACATTCACCGACGTCGCGAAACAGGCGCGCGTGCAGGCGCCATACTCCAGCTTTGCGACCTGGTTTTTCGACTACGACAATGACGGCTGGCCAGACATCTTCGTGGCATCGTATGCGAACTACACGGTCGATCAGGTAATTCGCAGTTATCTTGGGCTACCAATTCAGGCGGACACGCTGAAACTTTACAGGAATCTGCACAACGGAACCTTTGAGGATGTTACCGAACAAGTGGGTTTGAACAGAGAATACGAGCCGATGGGAGCAGGCTTTGGCGACGTCGATAACGACGGGTATCTGGATATCTATCTGGGCATGGGCAATCCCTCGTTTGCCCAGCTTATGCCTCATGTTCTGCTGCGGAACAACGCGGGCAAGGAGTTTATTGACATCACCGCGACATCGGGAACCGGGGAGATTCACAAAGGACACGGCATCTCGTTTGCCGACCTGGAGCGGAACGGGCATGAGGACATTGTTGCGGAGATCGGCGGGGCTGTGCCTGCGGACAAGCACGCGATGCGGGTGTTCCGGAATCCGGGCAACGACAACGACTGGATCAATGTGAAGTTGATCGGAGTGAAGAGCACTCGCAGCGCGGTGGGCGCGAAGATCAAGGTTACGGTGGAGAACGACGGCGGGAGTACGCGTTCGATTTATCGTGTCGTTGGAGAGACGAGCTCGTTTGGAATCAACCCGATTGAGCAGCATATCGGGCTGGGCCATGGCGCTCGGATTCTCAGCCTGGAAGTTTTCTGGCCGGCGACGAATTCGCGCCAGCAGTTTACCGGCGTGGCGAAGAATGAATTCATTTCTGTAAAGGAATTCGACAAGAGTTACACGAAGCTCGAGCGGAAGGCAGTCGTTCTGGGCGGAGGCAAGGCAGTTGAGGCAGCGAAGTGATCAATGGACTCACAGGACGAGTTCAGCGAGCGGCTTTGTTGGCGTTGGCGATGCTCACTGCGGCAGGCAGCGCATGGGGCGCTCAGGAACATGCCGCGAGGGGGGTCGTGACCGGGCTTGACGCGAAGAAGCGCTCGTTAATCGTGTCGTGCGAAGCGATTCCCGGATATATGGACGCGATGGAAATGTCGTTCGCGGCGCGCGACGCAAAGGTGTTCGAGCAGATCAGACTGGGGATGACGGTGCGCTTCACGATGGTGGAAGAAAACCATGTGCTCTATGCGGACCACCTTGAAGTGAGCACGGCGGCGGACTATGGAGCGGATCCGATGCAGGCAGGCGGTCTGACGGCGCTGGATGCTGCGATGAATCCGGCGAAGATGGCCGACATCGTGCAACCGGGGAATCCGGTTCCGGATTTCGAGCTGACGGATCAGACGGGGAAAGCAATCCGTCTTTCCGATCTTCGCGGAAAAGTGGTGGTGCTGACTTTCGGATATTCGCGCTGCCCGTTTCCGCAGTATTGTTTCCGTCTGTCAAATAATCTGGCCGTTGTGGAGAAGCGTTTCAAGGCGCGTGCGGGGCGCGATCTGGTGCTGATTACCGTTGCCATCGATCCGGAGCACGATCAGGGCAAGGTGTTGAGGGATTACGCCGCAAGCTTCCAGGCTGACCCGATGGATTGGCACTTTGTTACGGGACCGCTGCCGGTGGTCAAGCAGGTGGCCGGTTTGTTCAGAATGAACTTCTGGGCGAGTGACGGGTATCTGACGCATTCGCTGCACACGGCCGTGATCGATCGCGATGGCAGGCTGGCGGCCAACATCGAAGGGAACCATTTCAGCGCTCAACAGTTAGGCGATCTGGTGGAGAAGGTGATGGACCGGCCTCAATGAGGCACTCCAAACGACAAGCAACGAAACGCCTCCGCCCGCGCGCCGCCTCCGTGAGATGATGTCCGTACCGTCAAACCGTCAGTCGCGTCGAGCGGCGAGAGCGGCACCCCTGCACGATGTTCCATATGACACAGTTCCTCTGATTCCGCTCCAGTAGCCTGAAGGCAGGAGGCGCCAAGATGCTGATCCGGCTCGGATATGACATTCAATTCGATATTCCTGCACCGGTTGCGATGGTAGCGCTTCTCTACGTTCACCCATCGCGCGCTCAGGACCTGCTGGAACCTGATGAGTTGCAAACTGAGCCCGCACTGGCGGTGACGAACTATGTGGACAGCTTCGGAAATCGTTGCGCGCGGTTTTTGGCCCAGCCCGGACTGTTGCGCCTGAGCAGTTCAACGCTTATTCGCGACACGGGCTTGCCGGATACGATCAACCCCTCGGCGGGCGAGGTTCCGGTTGAGGATCTACCCAATGAAGTTCTCAGTTACCTGCTCAACAGCCGCTACTGTGAGGTGGATCGATTCAGCAACATTGCCTATGAGCACTTCGGCCACCTCAACCCTGGCTGGAGCCGGGTGCAGTATATCTGCAACTGGGTGCACAGCCATGTGGCGTTCAACTATCAGCATGCGCGGCCAACGAAGACAGCGCTCGACGTGTACACCGAGCGCGTGGGCGTATGCCGCGACTTTCAGCATCTGGCGATCACCTTTTGCCGCGCACTCAATATCCCTGCCCGCTATGCAACCGGCTACCTCGGCGACATAGGTGTCCCGGTGGTGTTGCCGATGGACTTCAGCGCGTGGTTCGAAGTGTGGCTCGAGGGTCAATGGTGGACGTTCGACGCCCGCAACAACCAGCCCAGGATTGGCCGGGTGTTGATGGCAACGGGCCGCGATGCCTCGGATGTGGCGATGACCACATCCTTTGGCCGAGCCGATCTGCGTTCCTTCTTTGTGGTCTCTGAAGAAGAGGCTGCGGCGGCCCTCACCCCATCGGTCGTTGAGCCGCACACGGCCACGGCATAGCGCGTATCGCCCAAGAATCCTTCGACTAGCCCGCATTTCTCACACGCGACTCTCCGAGGAGGAATTCGAGGTCTGGCGAGGTCTCGGAGGGTCTGGAGACCCTCCGGACGGCCGGCGTGGACGCCGGCGCTACGGTTTTGGGGTCCTGTGAGAAATCCGGGCTAGAGCCGTGCCCTTCCAAACCTGCTTCTCTGGATGTGCTTTTCAACAGGCTGTAAAGCCCACATTCATTTTGCTCGGTTTAAACTTGGCTTTATCCTCGCCTTGCGCGGCGCTCACCCGCGGCGCGATTCTCAGGCGCGAGCAACAAAATGCTTCGTTTGGCGCATCTGAACTCTGAGAAGCACCTTGACCCTGATGTACCGAGGTCCCCGCAGGACTTTATACCAATCCCATTTTTTCAAACCCAAGAGGCGCTAAGATGCTGATCCGAGTCGGATTCGACATACAATTCGACGTTTTTTCCGACCTGCCCATGATTGCTCTTCTCAACGTGCATCCATCGCGGGTCCCCGATTTGGTTGAGCCCGACGAATTGCGTATAGAGCCCGATGTTCCGTTTACAACTTATTTCGATAGCTTCGGCAATCGCTGCACGCGGTTTGTGGCCCCACCTGGGGTGTTGCGCCTGAGCACTTCGGCGCTCATTCGCGATTCGGGCGATCCCGATCCGGTGAACCTACTGGCGCGCGAGACCCTGGTGCGCGATCTCCCCGATGAGGTCCTTCAATTTCTGCTCGCGAGCCGTTATTGCGAGGTAGATCACTTCGGCGACATTGCCTTTGGGCTCTTCGGGCAGCTCGATCCTGGCTGGAACCGAGTGCAGTCGATCTGCGATTGGGTCAACAATCACATCACGTTCGATTACCAGCAGGCGCGGCCGACGAAGACGGCGCTCGAAGTGTACAGCGAGCGCATCGGGGTGTGCCGGGACTTCCAGCATCTGGCCATAACCCTTTGCCGCGCGCTCAACATCCCCGCGCGTTACGCCACCGGGTATCTCGGCGATATAGGCGTTCCGTCGCGCCTGCCAATGGACTTCAGCGCGTGGTTTGAGGTGTGGCTCGAGGGCCAATGGTGGGCATTCGACGCCCGCAATAACGAACCCCGGATCGGCCGCGTGCTGATGGCGACGGGGCGCGATGCCGCCGATGTGGCAATGACTACGTCATTCGGACCACAAGGCCTGCGATCGTTCCTTGTGGTCACGGAGGAAGAAGCTACGGCGGCTGTTGCGGGGTCAGTGATTCAATCACAAACGGCCTAGGCGATTCTCTCGATGGTGTGGGAAACATCCCTCAGGGGCTGGAGCCCACGTCGATTTTTGGGGCATTTGCGGCACGACTAAACAGCTTGCTGAAAAAGTGCTTCTTGCGCCATGAATTTGTGAGAATCGTCTCTCAGGGGCTAAAGCCCGGATTGATTCTGCGCCACTTGCGGCGCGACTAAAGTCGTGCCCTGACTCATGCCCTCAGCTCACCGGAGTTTTCAGTAAACCGTAAAGTCGTGCGCTTTCAAAACCAAGGTGCGGCGGATTTTATCCGAAAGCGAAGATCACTTCTACTTGGAGTCGCCGCCGGGGGCGTAGTAGCCTTCGCGTGTTACAACCTGGAGATCGTCCTTGCTGGCCTTGAGAGCGATCTTGTGGAAGCCGCCGTCGTTGTCGACCTTGTCGGGGGTGTAGGTAAGCAGGTATTGGCCGCGCAGTTCTTCGGCGATCTGCGCATAGATTTCGTCGAGGTTGTCTTTTTTCTTGGCTTCGAAGAAGCGGCCGCCGGTTCGTTCGGCGATCTTCTCCATGATCTTTTTGCCATCGACGCCGGCCTCGGTCCTGTTGTCGGGACGGCGCTGGCCACCACCTCCACCGGGGTAGCCGCCGCCACCGCCTGGATAGCCTCCGCCTCCGCCAGGCCAGCCGCCACCCATGCCGCCGTGACGTCCGCCTTGATTGCCGTTGTTGCCGTTGCTCTCCTGTTCGCCTTTGAAGTAGACGGTATAGACGGCCAGGTTCGCACGATCCGCGGCATCGACGGCATCGTTCAGGGTTTCTTTGCTGCCGCGGTCCGCACCATCAGAGAAGACGACGAGCGCTTTGCGGCCATCCTTGGGCTTCATCAACTCATCGGCGGCAAGATAGATGGCGTCGTAGAGCTGCGTGCCGCCGCGGCGGGTGCTCGGACGCGAGGAGCCGCTGCCGCTATCGCTGGTCTCGGGGCCCTGGGTGTCGTTCTGCGCGGCGCGGGACGGACCCATCTCTTCGAGTTCCTTGTGCAATTTGTCTCGGGAGTTGGTGAAGTCCTCGAGCAGCTCCACCTCGCGATCGAAGTGGATGAGGAATGCCTGGTCGCCGGCTTTTGCGTTCTTGGGGTCGGCGGGAAGCATCTGGTCGACAAACTTGCCGGCAGCCTTGCGTTCGGACTCCATGGCGCCTGAGACGCTGCGGCTGGTGTCGACGAGCAGACCGAGGCGGAAGGGTAGATCGGTTTCCCGCGAGAAGCTCTTGATGGTCTGCGGGCGCCCGTCCTCGGTAAGGGTGAAGTCAGTCTTCTGCAGGGTGCTGACGAGGGCGCCGTGCTTGTCGCGAACGGTGACGGGCAGGACTACCTCATTGGCCTGAATCTTGAGGGTGGCGGAGGGTTGGTCGGTCGGGGAGGGCTGGGCAATTGCAAGTGTTGAGGCGAGAGGGAGAAAGCCCGTGAAAATCAGTCCGGCGCAAAGAGCCTTGGGGAAGGTTACGCGAATTGCAAATAGTTTTGGAATCGTCATCGACTTATACACACCTTCATCCCTTTAGACGGGCCAGGCGGTGGAGTGTTGACTAGAGCCGGGTGGTGGTTCCGTGTGAAAGCCAGACGCCGCGACCGGAAGCGGCCTGAAGGGCGAGGAGTTGTTTGCCGTGCCTGGCATCCCTTCCCTGGCCGTCTTCATTCGGCCGACTGTGACTCAGTCGCCCGAGTTCTCCGGTTGATCCGACGGCGCACCGCCTTCCAACTGGTATAGAAGAAGAGCCCCACCCACCAGACCCAGCCAGCCCCGACAAAGAGCATGGGGAGGGCCGCGACGGAAGTGACCACATCGGCAACCTGAGCAATGAAATCGGTGACTGACGGCTTATAGCTCGGCGGAATGCGCGAGATGGACCAGCCGATGGCCAACAGCAACATGGCAACGAGCGTACACAGCGTCATGAAGATTCCGGGCTCGGTGTACCAGCGCCGGTGCCGGCGGCGAACCATGGGGAATCCGCCGACGATGAACCACAGCACCAGCGCAAGAGCGGAGATGATCCAGCCGGTGACCCGCTCGGCTTTCTGCGTGAACCCGTAGCGTGCCTGGATCAGAGTGTCGAGCCGGGACGGAATGGAGCAGGGCAGGTGCCAGCCGGTGATGAGCGCAACGGGGAGATTGTCGATGGCGAGGATTTTTTCCTGCGACGACATCGGACGCTCGGAAGTGTTGGCGGCGTCGCAGGCATTTGAAGGGGGCCTGTCCTCGGTATCGAAAGCGTTTGCTTCGTGGGGGACCCCTCTCGGCGCAGAGGCAACGGCGGGGATGTAATCCCAGAAGGGAACTTCCTGCCAATAGACGAGCCCTACCGTAACGCCCAAGTGAACGGCGGCGAACGCAAGGCCTCTACCGAGTCTCATGTGAACAAGAGTAACCTGCTACAGACGCTGGAATCAAAGAGATTCACCGCAGCCGTCGCACCCAGCCTGCCGTGGCTCCTGTCATTGACTTCAAACCAACTCCGGGCCGATATTTGACCGAGTGGAATGAAAAGATTTAGTAGAAGATGGAGTAGAACAACATGGAAATGACTCGTCGGCATTTCGCCCTGTCCATTGCGGCTGTCAGCAGCCTGCCTTCCTCTCTGTTCGAACCCACAACTCCGTTAGGCGTTCCGCGCGGCGTGATTCCCGGCCGAGTTACCTGGGCACATGATCCGGCAGCTGTGACCTGGGACGGGACCGGTTCCTGGTGGGCGGATGCCAACAACAATCAGAGTGTGATTGACGACATGGTCTCCCGCTCTATCCGCGGTCTTACAGATCAAAAAAGCGATGCCCAGGCCTGGAGCGCGATATTTCACCATTTCAACCGCACCCATGGCCGGGGGAACGCCGGATACAAAGCGGGCGAGAAGATCGCAATCAAGGCGAACCTCAACAACACAACCGATCACGGTACGATCGACCGCCTCAACTCGTCGCCCCATTTGCTTCTTTCGCTCGTCAGGCAGCTGACTGGTCCAGGAAAAGTGACGCAATCATCGATCACCGTCTTTGACTCAAGCCGGTTTATTCCGCAAAATCTGTACGACAAGATTCACGGTGAGTTTCCCGGCGTCGTGCTCGTGGATCATATCGGCGGCGACGGACGAGTGAAGGCCGAGTTCAAACCCAATGCGATTCCCTACTCGATTACCAGCCGTAATGCTACGGGACTAGATACCACTGTGACCGAGGCGGCCTACCTGATCGATGCGGCTTTATTGAAAGCACATGTCAGTTCGGGCGTCACGCTCTGTGCGAAGAACCTGTTCGGGGCTACCAGTATCAATCCCGACTGGCACAAAAATGCACACGATGGATTTCCCCACAACCGTGACGGCTCGCCGAGTTACTCCGCAGTCGTAGATTATTTGGGTCATAAGGATCTGGGCGAGAAGACGGTCCTGTTTCTCGTCGATGGGCTCTACGGAAACGAGAATGCGGATCCTCCGCCTAGTCATAAGTGGAAGATGGCGCCGTTCAACGATGCCTGGCCGAGCAGCATCTTCATGTCGCTCGATGGCGTGGCCATCGATTCGGTGGGCTTCGATTTCCTAACCTCGGAGTGGCCGAATCTGGTAGATATTGCGAATGCAGACAACTATCTTCGTGAAGCTGCTCTAGCTCATGATCCGCCTTCGAAGACAGTTTACGATCCTGAACGCGATGGCATCCGATGCGGCAGCCTCGGCGTGTTTGAGCATTGGAACAACGCGACGGAAAAGAAGTATTCGCGCAATCTCGGAAAAGCGAATGGGATCGAGCTATTCCGAGTTAGCTGAAAATGAGAACCGCGGGGGCGGCTCTCTGGCACCCGGATGAAGGAAAGCAATGCAGCGCATCTTGACCATGATCGTGGCGGTGGGCCTGCTGGCGCCGGCTTCAGTAACTTCGGCACCGGACACATCTGCGCAACCGTGGAAACTGAGTTGGAGCGACGAGTTCAATGGCCCTGATGGCGCCCCGCCAGACCCGGCGAAGTGGGAGATCGTGACCGGCGGAAGCGGCTTTGGCAACAAGGAGCTCGAACAATACACGGCGCGCCCTGAGAATGTTCACCAGGAACACGGCAATCTGGTGATCACTGCGCGGCACGAGTCGTTCACCGGCGCAGACGGTATCCAGCGCGAGTACACATCCGCGCGGCTCAACACGAGGGGCAAATTCGAACAGAAATACGGACGATTCGAAGCTCGCATCAAGATTCCGCAAGGGCAGGGTATGTGGCCGGCCTTCTGGATGCTGGGGAACGACAACAAGAGCGCGGGCTGGCCGATGTGCGGCGAAATCGACATCATGGAGAATGTCGGCTACGAGCCTGGAAAGATTCACGGCTCGATGCATGGCCCAGGCTACTCCGGCGGCAGCCCGTTAACCGGCGCATATAGCCTGCCAGCCGGCGCAAAGTTCGCCGATGACTTTCACGTATTTGCGGTTGAGTGGGACGCCTCGGCGGTGCGCTTCTATGTGGATGATCAGCTCTACGAGACGCAAACGCCAGACAGCATTCCCAGCTCCAAGCACTGGGTATTCGATCATCCGTTCTTCATTCTGCTCAACCTGGCGGTGGGCGGACAATGGCCGAAAGACCCAGATGCGACCACACAATTCCCGCAGCAGATGCTGGTGGATTATGTGCGCGTTTACACCCACTCTTAGTGCGCAGCGAATTGCGGCTCAAATGGATTTGACGAGTGCGAATAGCACTCCCTGGAACTGTCGAGTGCGCCCCGCAAATGAAAAAGCCCGCTGATTTGGCGGGCTTTAGCTGATATTAGCTGGTAGCGCTAACGGGAATCGAACCCGTGTTTTAAGATTGAGAATCTCACGTCCTAACCCCTAGACGATAGCGCCACATGCGGGGGGATGGCCGATCAAGGCCGCTTAACTACTTTAACAAACAACGGCGGTTCGGCAAAGCGCGTCCAGGGTTGAGCGTAGCGCCATTGACTGCTGTGTTCAAGCCTTGTCGCGCCTGGTCCAATCTGCCCCAAGTGCGGCACCGAACAAAAGACCGACAGCCGCTCCAATCGCGATGTTGTGCAATGCTGCGTCGATGCCGGCGCCAAACGCCAAGCCGAGAGCCACCGTGGTACCCATGTTGCGTTTCATAATGCCTCCGCTTGTTCGGCCCCTTGTGCCCGCGAAATGAGCCTCGCACAACACCGAATAGCCTAAATGCCCAGCTTCTTGACTTCGTCGTTGTAGTACTTGCGGTAGAGGATCTCCCACTCCTGGGAGCCCTCGAGGATGATCTTCTTCTGGCTGGCGATCTTGAGGCGGGCGGCGGTGTCGATGCCGGCTTCCTGGGTGAGGAGACCTTCAAGCGCCTTGCGGGCTTCCTGGCGGATGGTGTTTCGGTCTTCGAGGAATCCGACCTCGTCGATCTCGGCGAGAGTGTCGGCCACAGTATGGGCCAGCTTGTTGAGTTTGTCGCGACTCACCCTCATAGGACCGCCTTATATTTGCGCGCCAGTTCGCCTTTGACCTTCTTGAACATCTCTGCGTATTGGGCGCCGCTCTTGCGCATCTCGTCTGAGTAGGCGTCGAGAATCATGCGCACTTCTTCGTTGATGCGGTCTTCGAGGGATAGCTCATCGATGAGGCCGGCAGCGACGCGGGCTTCCACCGCCTTCAAGTCGCTGGTGGTGATCATTTTGGCGTCGATCAGGTGTTTGACCGTGCGGCGGGCGAGATACCCAATGTAGTCGCGTGAAAAGATCATGAGCTAAATGTCAGGATAACGCATGGCACGGCACGGTGTACACCGTGCCGTGCCAGTGAAGGAGTGAACGAGTGAGCAAGTCAACGAGTGAAGAAGTGAAATCGGCGGCGTGCCTATGGCCGGTGCGGGCAGAACTTGGTGTTGAGGCATTCGTCGGCGAGGCGGAGGCGCTCGACGGGGCGGCCGGCGATGAGGTGCTCGTTGACGATCTCGGCGGCGTCTTCAGGGCGGACGTGGCCGTACCAGACGGCTTCAGGGTAGACGACGACGGTGGGACCGTGTTCGCACTGGTCGAGGCAGCCGGACTTGTTGATGCGGATGCGCGGGGCGAGGCCGGCGGCCTTGGCGAGCTGTTGGATGGCGGTGTGGAGTTCGGCCTTGCCGTTGGCGTTACAGGAGGGGCGCGGGGCGTCCTCAGGGCGGGTATTGGTGCAGACAAAGACGTGACGTTCAAACGGGGGCAAGAAGGGCTCCTGACGAAATGGGGATGAGACCAGAGTAAATGGTGGGACATGGTCTCCCACCCTAAACGCGCTCTTTGCTGTCAAGTTCCATGACATGGTTTACAAAGCGTCTCTGGACATCCTTTACATTGCTGGGAAGGTTTTTGTTTCTTTGATCAAGCG
>Ga0302324_100010075_pt1 | contig 19627 bp, 19 predicted proteins | sample Palsa_T0_1_FD_201949 | JGI IMG/M metagenome (GOLD analysis project Ga0302324, IMG submission 201949) | Peat permafrost microbial communities from Stordalen Mire near Abisko, Sweden - Palsa_T0_1 | ecosystem: Environmental > Terrestrial > Soil > Palsa > Peat permafrost | place: Sweden: Abisko...
TTCATGCGCTGCGTCATCACCGCTGCCGCTGGACGTTTCACAACCAGGGGATCTTCGGTGACGAAAATTCCTGAGCCGTTTTCGGGCCGCCGAAACGAACCGGTCGGTGGGGGCGGCGGCGCCACGCGTGTGGTCGGCAGCGCCGAAACCACGAGTGGCGTTGCCCTGATCGGGGGTGCGCTTACCTCTTCCCGCTCAGGTTGTTTTTCCTTCTGCCGCTTCTCTTCTTCTGCTTGACGCGCTTTGGCCGCCGCTACCGCGGCCGCAATCGCCGCTGCCGCGCCGGTTGCCATGGTCGGCCGCGAACGGGTTGGGTTGGTGGGCGGGGGTGTCTCTATCCCTGTCGCCAACTGCGCCATGGCTGGAGCCACCGCGACCGCAACCATCTGCGCGGGCGCCGGAACCATTACCACCGGTTCAGGCGGCGGCATCACCGACACAGGCTCAGGCTGCCGCTCGGGCAGAATCATCTCCGGTTCATCTTGCGGTACCACAGGCGCGGGCGGTTCAACGGGAGGCGCAACGACCACGGGCGGAGGAGGGGGTGGTAATGGCGGCGGAGGCGCGATCGGCTCCGACAGCTTTTCGACCACCGGGGCCTTTGCCACCGGCGCGGGTTCTACGGGGGGAGGTTCGGCTAAGCTTTCCTCCTGCATCTCATGCTGAATCGATTTCAGCAGTTGCTGTGCGCCATAATTACTCGGGTCGATCTCCAACGCACGGCGTGAACTGCGCCGCGCCGCGATCAATTGACCGCTGTTGCGGTAATACTGCGCTTCCGTCACCAGCCCCGCGGTCTGCTCGCGCTGCAGCAGCGCCAGGATCGGATTAGTGTCCACTAAAACGTCTTCCAGGCTCTGGTAGCGGCGCCGCCGATCCTTGGTGAGTGCCCGACGGATCACCTGCGCCAGTCCTTCCGGTATGCCGCGTGTTAGCGAATGCACGGACGGCGGATTCACAATCGTAATGTTCCGTATCAGCCGGGTGTTGTCCTGCGAAAGGAACGGATGCTGGCCCGTCAGCAGCTCAAAATACAAAACGCCGTACGCCCAAACGTCGCATAAGGCGTCCGCATCGCTGCCCTGCAACTGCTCGGGACTCATGTACAGCGGCGTGCCAACCAGATAGCCGTTCTGCGTCAAGCGGCTCACTTCGCCGGTCATGCGCGCAATGCCAAAGTCGAGAATCTTTACCGTGCCGTCCGCCAGCACCATGACGTTGGCGGGCTTGATATCACGGTGAACCACTCCATTCAGGTGCGCGCAATGCAGCCCCTGGGCAACCTGCGACATCACCTGCATTTTTTCCAACATGCTGAACTTAGGACCGTCCCGCATAATGTGGTGCAGGTCGCGGCCTTCCAACAGTTCCATCACCAGGTAGGGCACGCCATCGTCGTCACCGTAATCGTGAATCGTAACAATGTTTTCGTGCCGTAGGTTACCCGCTGCCGACGCCTCATTCCGGAAGCGGCTCAGGTGTTCGGGGTCGCTCTCTCGTGTGGAGACCTTAATGGCTACTGGCCGGTTCACATTCGGATCAAAGCCGCGGTATACCCGGCTGAATCCGCCTCGCCCTATCTCCGCCGTGATTTCGTATTTCCCGATTCTTTTGGACATGTCTGCTTTCCACTCTTTCGGCCTTGTCCGCTGCCGAAGCAGGAACAGCACCGTAAACTACATCCTAGTCCATATTTTCACACGCGAATTCTGTTGTCGACCCTCCAAGGGGCCGTTCGGGGCCAGTAGCGATTTAGATCCCTGCTTCCGGTACAGCCTATGCTTACTTCCAGGGCGGTAAGGCACCCGCACGCGCGTTTGCCCGCTCGTCTGAAATTAGCGAATTGGATCGTCCGCAGAGGAATTGTTCGGGTATTCAACCAAAAGCCATTTCGGACCTGGGCCGAAGTGGCTGGCGTAGCCCACTTGCCTGGGACGGCGTGCGCCGTTTGTTTGCCAGACCCGTACTTTGCTCCGCCCCGGCCTCCCGTCGCGCGAGCTGGGTGCCGGAGTGTCGAATGCGCGGAAGGTACCGGAACCCGACTTCCGCCGGGAGTACAGGCTAATGGGGCCACTATTGCCAAACAGCAGTCTCAGTTCGAACCCCAGGCTGGTGGCCTGTAGGTGGCTGAGATGCTAACAGCCATTCACCGATTCTGCGCAAAGCCTCCCCGGCACGCGTGCTCTGGACTTCCTGCGCCTGCGCGGCCAACTTGAGACAAGCCCCGAACTCCCCCGCCGCGAGCGCCGTTCGCGCCGCTGCCCGCAATCGCCAAGCCTCCGCCGCCAGCCGCATCAGCCGGCCCAGATCCGCACCGCAGCGTGAGCAGATGCTAGCACCACGAAAACGGGCCTGGCAAACGGGACACTTGCCGCCCTCGTTCAATTCGGCTTGCCCTCCATGAAGAAGAGCAGTTCACGGAGCGCGCGCGAAGCCTCTGCCAGCGCCGACTCATCGCCTGCTTCAATGGCCAGGCCGATTTTCTCATGCAGGTCAATCGCCTCCTCGCGATCCTCCGCATGCATCCTGGGAAGCACTTTGCGCGAGCGTTCTACCAGATCCTCAGCCTCCTGCTCGCCCGCCAGGGCAGCGCGAAACTCGGCCTCGATGGCCTCATCTTCCGGCACCTCCGCCTCGATCCCGTCGGCGTCAAACTCGTCCGGAAACCGTTCAGGACGCGATTCATATAATTCCTGAATCCGTTTGCGCCCCGCCGCAATCTCCTCGGCGGTCTTCGCCTGCAGCGCGTTGGCAATGGTGATCTGCTTCGATTTTCCCGTCCGCTTCTCCACGGCCGTTACTTCCAGAATGCCGTCCAAATCGAGGCGCATGCGGCAGAGAATTTGGTTGGCATCCGGCACGGCGGTTAAGCCCTCGACGCGGAAGTCGCCGACTAGAATATTCTTGAGCGCGTCGTCATCCTCCCCTTGATACACCTGCACATCCACTTCAGTCTGAAACGGATAGCTCGTCATGAACGCTTCGGTGCGCGTCAGGGGCAAGGCCGTATTGCGCCGGATAATCGGCTTATAACAGTGTGGATAGGGCACGCCGCCGCGCTCGCCCAGATACGAGACGCCAAAAGAATAAGGCGAAATATCCAGCAGCACACGCTCCACTTCCCGTCCGGCCAAGCGCGCGGCCAGTACACCCGCGCCCAGCGCGACACAAAGGTCCGGATGCACATCTTGCCGCGGTTCAATCGCCATCAGCTCGGTCAGCAAATTGACTACTAGGGGCGTGCGGGTCGAGCCGCCCACCAGCAGCACTGCATCTAGCTCGCCGGGCTTTTTGCCCGCGTCCTGCAGCGCCTTCGACACGCTGTCGAGAGTCGAATCCACCAACCCGCGAATCAGGCTCTCGTACTCGCTGCGCGAAATCTCCATTTCGAGATGCAACGGCTTGCCCGCGCGCGTGACCAGAGCCTCCTCGCGGATGCTCACGTAAGGCTCCCAACTGAGTCTCTTTTTGGCCTCTTCGGCGGCCCACCACAAGCGCGCTTTCGCCGCTGGATGCCCCTGTCTTACGTCAACCCCGTATTGCTTCTGAAACTCCTGCGCGAGCTTTTCGACCAGTAGATCGTCGAAATCGTCACCGCCCAATCGATTGTTGCCATGACTCGCCAGCACCTCGGTGATGTCGCCTTCCACCGTCACGACCGAAACGTCGAAAGTGCCACCGCCAAGGTCGTAAATTAAGGCCGTGTGGCGCGACCCGTCGCCGTACCCATACGCGAGGCTGGCGGCCGTGGGTTCATTCAGAATTCGTACGACCTCCAGCCCGGCCAACGCGCCCGCTTCGCGCGTGGCGCTGCGTTGCGCATCGGAGAAATAGGCGGGCACGGTGATAACCGCCTTCTCGGGCCGCTCACCGAGCGAGACACGAGCCCAGTCGGCCAGCTCCCGCAGAATCAGCGCGGAGATCTCCGGCGGCGTGAAGCTCTTGTCGCCCAGCGTCACGGCCTCCTGAGTGCCCATGCGGCGCTTAATGCTGCGCACCGTGCGCTCCGGATATAACGCCTGCTGGTTGCGGGCGGGCACGCCCACCAGCAGTTCGCCGGTTGCCGAAAAGCCAACGCACGAAGGTAAGATCCGCTGGTCGCCCAGCCCCAGCACCTGCACTTTCCCATCCACGAACGCCGCCACCTCGGAGTTCGTCGTTCCTAAATCGATGCCAACAATTAAATCGCTCATTTTTCCACCGTGGCGTTCGTCGGCTCACGCGACACCTTCACTTGTGCCGGACGCAACACTTCCCCATTCCATTCGTAACCGCTTAAGTAGACTTCGAGCACGACGCCGGCGGGGACCGTGGCCGATTCCTCGCTCTCGATAGCGTTCATGCGCCGCGCATCGAAGCTCTCGCCTTGGCAGCGAATCTCACGCGCATTGAATTCATCGAGCGTCTGATCAAGCCGCTCAAGGCCGAGTTCATAGCCCCTGATCAAAGCCCTGACGGAGCCGCCCGCGGGATCGTCCTGGCGTTTGCTGAAAACGCGCGCCCACCATCCAGCTGGTGGAGCAGCCGCCATCTCAGCCTGGCGTGCCGCTACCGATTCGCGTCCGCGGCCCAGGCGGTCGCGCAGATCGATCAACGCCCGCAAAGCCTCTTTGCGGCAACGCCGCTCGGTATCGCGCTGCATGGTCCGCTCGCGTTCGGCGTAAACGGCGCGCAACTCGTCCGCGATCTTTTCCGTTTGCCCGGCAAGCGTGTGGTTGAGTTCCTGAAAGGCTCTGCCTTGTAGCTTGATTTCCTGCGTCAGCGCCGTCAGGGCGGCCCACAGCGCATAAGAATCGCAACGCAGGTCATCGTCATCCGCGCCCGCCATTACCGACGCAAGAATCTCCGCGTCGATTCCAACCGGCGGCTCTTCCACTGCCAGGGCCGTGTCGAGCAGCGTTTCGAACCGGCGCAGAATCTGGTCCCGGTCCATACCCACCGTCATTTGGTCTTCAATACCTCGCGCCAGGGTTGCGGCCCAACGAAGTTCCGCCGCGCCTTATGGCCAGAGAGCAGCGACACCAGCGGCGCGCTGAACGCGGAGGAAAGCAGCATGGCTTGGAAGCGTTTGCGCGGATCGCACAAAGTCTCATACGCGTCGCGGACGGCTTCGAATTCCACCGGCGAGCGATCCGGCGGGAACTCCTTTACCTTGCTCAAATACGCGGCGCGAATCTCCTCTTCGGAGGCATTCGTCGAAACGCCTAATCTTTCATTGGCCGTCATCGATTGCGCCGGCCTTTCTTCTTGCCGCCGCCATTGGGTCCGCCAGGGAAGACTCGCGCCATGACTTCATCGGGCGATGCACCGCTCAGCAGAGTTTCTTTCATCACTTCGAACAACAGCTTCGCTGTCGCGGGCGGAATGTCTTTAGGCATATTCTCGTTGAATATCCTGCGCATCTCGTCCTCGCTGAATTCAAAATCGTCGTCCGCTTCCTCGTCAAATTCCTCGTCGTAGTCGTCGAACGGACCGGAAATCTCGCCGCGCTCGCGGCGGCAATCCGCGCACTGGCACACTTTAACCGGAAGAAGATCGCGGTAGTCCGGACCTGGTTTGAAGGGGCCCGGGAAAGCCGCTGAAGCCAACTCCCTTCGAACCACTTCGCGCGCCTTTTCGAGAGTCAGTGAAGGAGAGTCGCCTCCGAACGGATTGCGCAGAATCTCCACCGCCTCGTCCACCGTATCTGTGTCGCGGTGGAAACGGCCCAGTTCCGCGGCGGCGGCGGCCAATGCCATCCTGCGCACTTCCAAACCGGGCGGTGTTGCCTGCGCGCGCAGCAACAGGAAATACGCCTCTGCCGGTCCTCCCCGTTTCAGGCCCGCTTCCGACGCGGCCCAGGCTAGCTTGGGGTGTTCCGTCAACAGGCCCAGTTGCCCCAGCGCACGGATCTGTTCCACTTTCAGCGACGCGCTGGTGCTTGCGAATTGCGCTTCCGCTTCCTTGAGATACAGCGTTGGAACCTCAAATTTCTGTATGCCAAGGTCTTGAGAGATCGCTACCACTCTGGCGATTAACGCGGGAATTGCCGCCCGCTGTTCACGGTTCAGCGACTTTGTCTCAGGCAATAATATGGGATCGGAGTGCTTCGCGGCCGCCGCTATGCCGAACAACAGCAACCGCGCCGAAAGATCGCTTCCCAGCAGGCGTTCCATCTCCTTTTGCGCCGCCGTCGCGCCCGCTTGATCTCTAGAAGAGGCATAGGTCAGCGCGCGCAAACCAGCCAACAGGGCTGGCCGGTCGCCTTGTTGCGACTGTGGCAGCGCCGCCAGCAACGCGATTTTTTCCATCGCTAAATGCGGTTTTTTCTGTTGCAAATGGCGCAGTGCCGCTGCCGCCAGCAGCCGCAAACGAGCCGACCGGACCACCGAATGAACCGCGTCGATCCGCTCCGCCTTTTCCAGGTAAGACAGCGCCGAGGGGAACGCGTTGCGCTTTTCCGCCTCCTTCATTAAATACAGCAGCGGCTCAATGTCTTGCGGACGAATGCGTTGCCACTCGCGTGCGACGTTTTCCGCCTTAGTCACGGATTGACTGGTCGCCCAGCGCAGCCAGCGCGAGAATGCGTCCGCCTGCTGATCGATAACGCAAGCGCGTGCGTAGAGTTTCTCCGGAAACAGAAAGTAGCGCTCTTCCGCCGACGCCGGTTTGCCGCCCCATTCCCGCGCTTCTTGTACATGCTTCAACCAGTTCGCCGGTATGCCGCTCAGAACATCCGCCATGTGCAGATACAACTCGGCCATCTCCACGCCGGAGGCGGGGAACAATCCCTCGCGCAGCGCTTGCCGGCGGAACTCGTCCCACAGGAAACATGCCTCCACCAAGTCTTCCTGGTCGTCGGAAATTTCCATGGCGCGCGCAGACATGCGGAAAAAAGCGGCGTCCTCGCGGACGGCGCCATCCAGAGCCGCCGTCAAACGTTTGTGGTCGAGAGCCATGGCGACGCCTCGCACCATGACGATTTGTTTCAGGAGTGCAACCTGCTCTGGCGCGCTACGCTTGCATTCCCGCACCGCCACGTTCACTGCCTTCAAAATGCGGGCGTCGTCGTCCTCCTCCGCAAAGGCGCGGTCCAAATTCTCCAGTGCGCTACGCAAATCCGCACAATTCACAGTGACTTGAGAAAGCAGCGCGCGCTCCACCGGTTTGAGCCCCGTGGTCCCCTTTTCCTCCAGCATCTCCCGCATTGCAGGCACCAAACGAGCCGGAACCGATTCGGGCTTGATGGTGGCAAGAAAATCGCGGCACTGCGCATCCTCTCCTCGATACAAGCACGCAATGGCGCGAATGAGCAACTTCCAGCCAGCCAGCGGGCTGCGATGCGAAACCTCCGGCAGCGCCATTTGCTCTTCAGTCACCGGCCCGCTGGTTACGGCGTGGAAGGCCCGGTCCAGCGCCGCCGCCGCCTGCCGCAGACTATGCTCCGCTGGCAGCGCCGCGCAACGCGACAGCGCATTGAGATCGGTCACCTGAGTTTGAATGATCTGTTCAATCGCGGCGCGGCGTTCGGGGCTGAGTTCCGCATCGTTGAGGGGCCGCAGCAATTCGGCGAGATCGCCGGCGCGCGCCGCCGCCGCCACGCCCACAGTTTCAAGCCGCATTTTGGCTGCGGGGAAGCGTTCCCGTACCAGATCGACCAGCGCCTTCGCTTCCCCCGCCAGGTTTTGATCGAGCAACGCCTGAATGCGCGCCTGATAAGCATCCAGCAGCAGAGATTCGGAAGCGGCGCTCTGCTGGGTTTTATGAAATTGCTTGGCGTTTTCGAGCGCGATCTTCGATTTGCCGTTGGCAATGAGCTGCCGCACGCTGTTTTCAACGGGTTGACCGTTTTCGTGCGGAAGAGAAGCGGGAAGAGGCGACATTTTTGCGCTGGAACCTTGTGACACTCGCGGCCCTTCTTCTCGGGGGGAAAACCATTATATACACAGAATGATTTTCGACGCATCACTATCCTGAATTTCGTGCGATTAGGGACTGCATCTAGCTTGGTCAGCCCAGCCGCCGGTTCAGCCACCCGGTCCGCAATAAGCCTAAACGCCCCGCTTCGTTGCGACCGGCCCTCGTTCCTAGTTCCCCGGAAGCACTATCTCGGGGTCGATGGGATTGAGGGTTGGGCAGCCACACGTCTCGGCCACGCGACACAATTTCTGATCCGCCGCCACCAGCAGTGAGATCAGTCCAGCTTCATGAAGATCCAGGGCAACACTGAGTTGGATGGCGTCAAGTGTGCGCAAAGCCATCGCCACGCCATGACGGAGGAGCAACCGGCGCGCGCTTCGATAGTGCCGTTCATCAATCTGCGGTCCAAGAACGATACGCTGCTGCGAGATGTCGGCCCGAAATCGGCGCCGAAAAAGTTCCTGGCTGGCCACATCCAGCTCACCGATGCGCACCTTGATTGCCATTACGGACTCAATTTCGACCAGGGACAATCGGGAGACGACGACCAACAATCCTGGTTGTGCTAAAGCCCATTCCAAATACTGAGATCCAGCTTCCTGGTGGTAGAGCTTGGCCAACGCGCTGGTATCAAGGAAGTAGCCGGGCACCGGAACGCAGGCCTAAAAGCGTTCGTTACGCGAGGCGATGACGGCGTCGGAAAGCGAACCTCGAATGGACGATAGCGCATGCCGCACTTCATCCAGACTGATCTGGTCGTGCTTGGAAGCCTCCCATTCTTCGGGCTCGAAGTACGCTGCAATGTCGCCGGCCACATCTGGAGCGGCAACAATCGTCACTTGAACAAGTTGACGGTCCGCGAGGCCAAGGGCTTTCAGCGGCCGGAGGACTCCATCCTCATAAACCGCCTCGAACGTCTTTTGCATACGTCTCCAGTTTACCTGGACGCCCTTGCTACAATCGCGGCGTGTCCGTCAACAACCTAAAGCAGCTGATCCGCGAAGTTCCCGATTTCCCCAAGCCGGGCATCAATTTTTACGACATCACCACGTTGCTTAAAGACAAAGCAGGCTTTAGCGAAACCATCGACGCTTTGCGCGATCACTATAAGACCACGCCCGTCGATATCGTCGTCGGCATCGAAGCGCGCGGCTACTTTTTTGCACCCGCCATCGCGCTCGCGCTGAATGCCGGCTTCGTGCCGGTCCGCAAGCCGAAGAAGCTGCCGCATACTGTACGCTCCGTCCAATATGATTTGGAATACGGGACAGATCGATTGGAGATGCACGCCGACGCCATCTCGCCTGGCCAAAACGTGGTGATTATCGACGACGTGCTGGCCACGGGCGGAACCGCCAACGCCGTTGCCACTCTGGTCGAGATGTCCGACGGCAAAGTGCGCGGGCTCGGCTTCGTCATCGAGTTGAGCTTCCTGAACGGACGCAAGAAACTCGCCGGACGCGACGTGTTTTCGTTGATTACCTACTGAACGTGCGCGTAACCGTACCCTCTTTCGCCAAGCTCAATCTCGACCTGCGCGTCCTAAGCAAGCGCGCCGACGGTTATCACGAGTTACGAACCATCTTTCAAACCATCAGCCTGAAAGATTCGCTGCGCATCGATTTCGATTTTGCCAAACAAACCCGCATTGACTTGGATAGCTCCATTGAGATTGCCGACAACCTGGTGCTTCGTGCGGCCCAGTTAGCGCTCGAGCAGTTGAAAATCAAAGCCCACGTTCGCTTTCAATTAAAGAAGCGGATACCCATGGGCGCGGGCTTAGGCGGCGGCTCAAGCAATGCGGCGGCTGTCTTAATGGCATTACCGGCGCTTGCCGGCAGGCGAATGACGCACGAAACGTTGTCGGCATGGGCGGAAACGCTGGGTAGCGATGTGCCGTTCTTCCTGTACGGCGGGACCACTTTGGGAATCGGCCGGGGAATCGAGTTATACCCCCTGGCGGATCTACCACAGCACCACGTACTGGTAGTTTCCACTGGCATTCACGTATCTACTGCCGAGGTCTACGGCGGACTCGGACGCCAGGTTACAAACGCGTTGACTTCAGCCCAGGAGTCTCCTATCCTGAGAGAGTTTCAAGCAATTGCATGGGCTCTGAACAGCGCCCGTCTTGAACAGCTCCCGCTCAAGAACGATTTTGAGCCAGCGGTGTTTAAGACACACCCCGAATTGGCGGCGGTGGCGAGAAAGCTGCGGCGGCTGGGAGGAAAACCAGCCATGATGACGGGCAGCGGTTCGGCGGTATTTGGCGTCTTTGAAAGCGACGCTCGGGCTCGGCAAGCCGCTGCGGAATTTCGCCAAGCCCATTGCTACGCCGTTCGTTTCTTGAGTCGGCGGCAGTACCGGGCGCAGTGGTGCCGTGTCCTGGGAACCGCGGCCGCGCTCAGTTGTTTCACTAGCTAGATCGCCTGAGGAGACATGTGAGGAAAATGGCAGCAACCATGACAGAACTCGTGAAGCCCGTTCGCGCGTTGTTCACTGATTTCAAAGTGTTTAGCGGCACCGCGAACCCCGATTTGACGGCGGGGATCTGCCAGGCATTGGAAAGCTCCGTGGGCGAAGCGATGATCAAACGTTTTGCAGACGGGGAAACGCATCTCCAGATTCAGGAAAACGTACGCGGTGCCGACGTATTTGTGGTGCAACCCACCTGCACACCGGTGGACCAGCACCTCATGGAATTGCTGCTGATGATCGACGCATTTAAGCGCGCCAGTGCCGAGCGAATCACGGCAGTGTTACCCTATTATGGGTACGCGCGGCAGGACCGGAAGGACCGGCCGCGAATGCCTATCTCCGCGAAATTGGTGGCCAGTTTGCTCGAAAGGGCGGGTGCGAGCCGCGTTTTAGCGGTGGATTTACACGCGGCTCAGATACAAGGCTTCTTCGATATTCCAGTCGACCACTTGTTTTCCGCGCCCGTGATGGTTGAGTATTTTGAGAATCGCTTTCCCCGCGGTGAGTTGATTATTGTGTCGCCGGATGCGGGCGGTGTGGAGCGAGCCAGATCTTTCGCTAAGCGCTTGAATGCGCCGCTGGCGATCATCGACAAGCGGCGAACGGACGCGAACGTGGCCGAGGTGATGAACATTATCGGCGAAGTGGACGGGAAGCACTGTTTGATGGTGGACGATCTGGTAGATACGGCCGGCACGCTGGTCAAAGGCGTGGAAGCGCTGTTGAGTCAAGGCGCGAAAAGCGTCCGGGCCTGCGCGACGCATGCCGTGTTGTCGGGGCCGGCGGTCGAGCGGATCGGCTCGTCGGATTTGTTGGAGCTAGTGGTAACGGACACGATTCCGTTGTCGTATGCGGCGGCGGAATGTAAGAAGATTAAGGTGCTCTCGGTGGCTAATTTGCTGGCGCGGGCCATTCAATCGATTCACGAAGGTGGATCGATCAGTACTTTGTTTATATAGGCTGAACGCTATCGAAGCCGAGCCGGAAGCGTAAGCGCGCTAGTTCGCACTCGGTATGCAGAAGTTGAGGTGAAAAGGTGAGGAAAGATATTACGGTTGCCGCTGAAACGAGAGATTCGCGCGGCAAGAACGAAGCGCGCCGTCTGCGCGTTAAGGGTTCTATGCCCGCGGTCGTCTATGGCGGCGAAGCAGGGCCTGCGCCTGTGGCGGTGAACCCCAAAGATCTAAACAAGATTCTGCACAGCAAAACCGGACACAACACAATTTTCAATTTGAGCATCGGCGGCAAGGAAACAGTGCCGGTGATGATTGTGGATTGGCAACACGATCCTATCAAGGAAAATCTGCTGCATGTGGATCTGAAGCGCATCGATTTGAGCAAGCGCATCGCAGTAAGAGTGCCGGTGGTGACGCACGGCGATCCCAAGGGCGTCAAGCTGCAAGGCGGCATTCACGAAATCATTACTCGCGAAATCGAAATCGAGTGCCTGCCGGATGAGATCCCGGAAGAATTTGTAGTGAACGTGGCCGAATTGATGATCGGCCAAAGCGTGCGTGCCTCGGAAATCGCGTTGAGCGGTTCGGTGAAGCTGCTGAGCCCTGGCGACGCGGTCATTTCGCACGTCGTTTCGCTGAAGGCTGAAGAAGTGGCACCCGCCGCTGAAGTGGTCGCCACGCCTGCCGCTGAGCCGGAAGTCATCAAGAAGGGCAAGAAAGACGAGGAAGCCGGCGAAGCGGCCGCGCCTCCCGCGAAGAAGAAATAAAGCCCGGCCGGTGTATGCAACTGCGCCTGCATTATGCCTGAAGATGCGCTTCCGGAAGGAGGCGAGCTTGTTGAGCAAGCGTTCTGCATCGCTGGACTGGGCAACCCCGGTATCCGTTATGCGGCCACGCCGCATAATCTCGGTTTCCGGGTCGTGGACGAACTTGCGAAGCGCCATTCCCTGCAAATCACAAAAACGGAAGGGGCTTCGTTGACGGCGAGCGGGCGGATTCAGGATAAGAAAGTCTTCCTGGTCAAACCGCAGACCTTTATGAACAACTCGGGTGTGGGCATCGGCAATTTTCTGAAGTTCCATAACCTGACGCACCGCAATCTGATTGTGGTGTATGACGAACTGGCGCTGCCTTGGACCGGATTGCGGATCAAGCTCACCGGTTCGGCGGCGGGGCACAACGGTGTCAAGTCGATCATTGCCGCTCTGAAGACGGAAGTCTTTACGCGCGTCCGGGTGGGTATACATCCGGGCCACGAAATTGATGCGGTCACATACGTTCTCGCGCCGTTTGAGCGCGGAATCAAGGACCAGGTGGAGGAAATGGTGTTCTATACCGCGGACGCTGTGGAAACCATCCTTGCTGAAGGCGCCCATAAGGCCATGGCGAAATTTAATCGTCGCGCCCAAGGCATGAATCAAGAGGAAGAATGAGAATCTACGAAGAGTTGTTTATTGTCCGGCCGGATGCCACCGAAGAAGAAGTGGATCCACTGGTCGAGCAGATCAAAGGCGTGATCACGCATGCCGGCGGCACCATTGAAAAGGCGGAAAAGTGGGGCATGCGCAAGCTGGCCTACCGCGTTTCGAAGCACAATGAAGGCCAATATATCCTGATGGTGTTCAACGCCAAAGCCGATACCGTGAAAGAGCTGGAGCGGCGCTTGCGCGTCTCCGACATGGTTATCAAGTTCCTGACCGTGCGCATTGACGAGAAGCTGAAGCGCATTGAAAAGCGCAAGAAGGCGCGCGAGAAGCGTGCGTTGCGCAAACCCGCGCCCCAGCCGCAGCAAGCCAGCGTCAATTCGGTCTTTCTACCCGGTGAACCGCATTCGGCGGTACCCGGTGCGCCGGCACCGGCCTTGCCCGCCGCACCCGCTGCGGCACCCACCGCGGCATCTTTGCCTCCCTCGCCGGAGCAACTAACATCACCGGCAATAACTGAACCGCGACCGCCAGGGAGCGTGCAAACCACTGAGCCGCGACCGCCAGGGAGCGTTCCCGAATAACCGGAGATCAGGAGAATCAAAATGCCAGAACAAAGAAGCGGCCGCCCGATAGCGGCATCCCAGCGCCCCACCGGTGGCGACAAAGCGATTGCAACCGGCAAGAAGCAATATTTCCGGCGCAAGAAAGTGTGCCGGTTTTGCGTGGACAAAGTGGACGACATCAATTACAAAGACGTAAAAACGTTGATGAGCTACGTCTCCGAGCGCGGCAAGATCACGCCCCGCCGCATTTCCGGCGTTTGCACGCCGCACCAGAAACGTTTGAGCGAAGCGATTAAGCAGGCGCGCAACATTGCGCTGGTGCCGTTCGCATCGCGCATGTAAGGGAGCGGGAGAACAATCATGGAAGTCATTCTGAGAGAAGACGTCGATAAAATTGGCGCGCGCGGCGCACTGGTGAAAGTGGCCGATGGCTTTGCGCGTAATTTTCTGCTGCCGAAGAAGCTGGCCGTCCTGGCAACCCCATCGAACAAGAAAATTGTCGAGCAGGAACGCGAAGGCTATCTGCGCCGCGAGGCGAAAGCGGAATCCGAATCGCAGGATTTGGCCAAGCTGCTGGCCGGTGTAACGCTCACCTTCCGCCACAAAGTGGGCGAGAACAATCATTTGTTCGGATCGGTCACGGCCAAGGACATTGCCGACGCGTTGGAAGCGCAGCGCTTCCATATCGAACGGCGCAAGGTTCAATTGGAAGAGCCGATTCGCACGCTGGGCGAACACAGCGTGACGCTGCGCTTGCATCGCGAGGTGTCGACGCAGATCAAAGTCGTCGTTGAAGCTGAGTAAACTTTGCTTCTCGATCCCGACAAACTTCAGGAAGCGGCTCCGGGCGAGGTGCTCGAGGAAGCGTCCAAGGCGCACCTCGGCCTGGACCATCGTTTCCTGCACGCCTTGATCGACCGGCAGGCGGAAGCGCTGCCGGCCGTTCTGGCTTTTGGCGCGCGCGACCGCAGCGCCGACAAGGTGGATTTGGCGCTCGAATTGATCGCCATTCTGCGCTACTGGAAAACGCCGGAGGCCGTGCCCTTTCTGGTGCAGTTCATCAAAGAAGATCCGGAGGACGTGCCGGACGATGTTGTCATTGCCTTGGTGGATAACGCTCCGCATGCGCTTGAGCCTCTCTTGCAGCTTTCGAGCGAGTTGGAGGAGAGCGATGGCGGCGAGGTGGCGTTCATTCTCGCGACCCTCGGCGTGCGCGATGAACGGATTCTCAAGCTCCTCATCGAACGCCTGGAATACGATCTCTCCGACACCGTGCTCTTGTTGGAGATGTATGGCGATCCGGCGGCTGCCGACGCGATCGAGAAACAAGCTGCCACTCTGGGCGCCGCAGACCAGGAGCTGAAGCAGGAAATCGACGTGATGCTGGCGACGCTTCGATCCGGCTCTACGGACGATAACGAGCTTGATCGCGAACCGTTCGATATCTGGGAACTCTATCCCGAAAAAGCCGAACTGCCCGTGGATCTGTTGGACGAAGATGAGCGCCAAGAATTGCTGGATCATCCGGTGGCTTCGGTCCGAACGATCGCCGCCAGTTCATTTTTCAACCAGGCATTGACCCCCGAGCAGCGCGACGCTCTGCTTCGTCTCGCGCAAACCGATGAAGCGATAAGCGTGCGGGCCCGCGCTTGGGAGGCGCTCATCGACGCCACAGCGGAAGCGGAAGTTGTCGCGGCCATGCTCCTGGCCTTGCATAATCCGGATTTGCCCATCGCGGAGCGAAGCGGCCTGTTGGTCGGTTTAGCGCCCGAGACGGACCGCAATGAAGTCCGCAAAGCAATCGCCGATCTGTACAACATACCCGCCGCGCGCGCCAAGGCATTGGAAGCGATGTGGCGCTCGATGCACCCCAGCTTTCGCGAATATTTTGCGCCGCACCTGGATGACGCCGATCTCGAAATTCGCCGCGGCGCGCTCTGGGGCGTGGGCTATTACGGGTTAAAGAGCGAATTGGATAAGGTGCGGAAGCTGTTCGAGGATGAGGATCTGCGAACGGACGCCCTGTTCGCTTACGCGCTGGCCATTCCGACAGAAGTGTCGCGCGGCCGCATGAAAGGCCTGCTGCAGCGTATCGAAAAGGATGCGAAGGGGCTTTCGGAGATTGAAGAGGAATTGGTGAAGGCGGCGTTGGATGAGCGTCTCATGCTGGCCGGCAAAGAGCCCGTGTTCCGCCAGCAGGAAGACTGATTTCCCGTCCTCGTGGAATCAGTGACCAAAAATTAAAATAAATTTTCTCGATTCTTATCAATCACTTACCCCAAAATTTTCGCAAACCCCGTTCGCCCTCCTGTTCCAATCGAATCGGAAATACCCTTTATGGTCACCGAATCCCAAATCAACGCCAACCGCGCGAATGCGCAACATTCCTCCGGCCCGTCGTCGCCTGAAGGGAAGCTCAAGTCTTCCCACAACGCCCTCAAAACCGGTCTCACCGGCCGCACCATCCTCCTGCCAACCGATGATGCCGCGGCTTATGAAAACTTCGTCGAAATCCTCAAGCGCAAGTATCAGCCCTACGATGCCTACGAAAAACACCTCGTGCAGTCCATCGCCGATACCGAATGGCGGCTCCTCCGCATTCCCACTCTCGAATCCGGTTACTACGCTCTCGGCCGTCACGAACTCGCCGCCGAATGCGCCCACGAACCCAACGAACAAGTGCGCGCCGCCATGCTCGAAGCCTTCATTGACCGCAGCTATAAATAAAAGGACCTCCGCAACCTCGCCTTGCAGGAACGCCGCCTACGCGGGCAACTCGCCAAGTTCGTCGCTGAACTCACCCAATTGCAGGAAGAACGCGAAGCCATTCAGTTCCAGCGTCGCAACCGAGTCATGAAATCCCGCGACGCGCTCCATGGGCTTCAAACCCCCGCCCAATTTCGTCGAGCAATTTGGCTTTGAATTTACCGATGAGTTTCTCGACACCCGCTTCGAAGCCTATAACTACGGCGGAATCGAAGCGGTCAAGCAATTGGACCGCTCCTCGAAGGCGATGATGCGCAAAAAAGCCGCCTAACCCAACCTTCACCCCCGCGATCTTTCTGAGCCGCGACCGCCAGGAAGCGTCCGCCGCCCAGTTCCACACCCGAACTGCGCCCAAACCTCGTTCAGAACCGCGCGCGTAAGCAAGCGTTCAACCAGCCCACACCCGAACTGCGCCCATTTGGCATCAATTCGGCCCCTACGTGCCAATGGAGCTCGCGAACGCCGCCCGTGAGCGCTAAGGATTTCGCGCTATCCTTTAGACTCAATTCTGAAGCGATCCCCTGAAACGTTTTTGAAATCAGCGTCACTTTAGGTATTTGCGGCCATTCCGCTGTTGCGAGGGAAGCCGACGGCACCCACATGCGACTCATGGATATGCGTTTTCGAGAGGGCGCGACCCTCGCGCCCTTGCTGCTAAGTGTGTTCATTGGCGGATGCCATGGCAGCGAAAAAGCTGCTTCGCCTTCCGACTTATTCGTCGGTCGCCCCGCGCCCGATTTTCGATTCAAGGATGCCGATGGCCAAAATACGCAACTGAGTGCGCTGAAGGGCCGCGTGGTTCTCATCGACTTTTGGACGACGTGGTGCGGCCCTTGCCGGGCGGAAATTCCGGCGATCGAACGGCTGGCGAAGCACTTCGAAAAGAAGGGAGTCGTGGTTCTGGGAATCGATGCGGAAGAAGATGAAGGGGTTGTCCGGCGATTCGTGGCGGCGAACAAAATTGCCTATCCCATCGTTTTGACCAAAGACGATCCGAGCGTAGCGCGGGGCTATGCTGTGCGCGCGTTACCGACGGCGGTGGTGATCGACAAAGATGGTATCGTCGCGGTGTATCGAGTCGGCGAGACTCCCACCACTGAGGTCGGTCTCTACGATGAGATCAATCATGTGTTGAGTTCAAGGTTCGTGGCGCCACGGCCGAAAGCAGTTCAAGTTGCGCCGTCTCCCGTTCCCGCGCACACTCTCCCGACCGCCTCCTCTGCCGGCATCCCCGACCCGCAGTGGCAACCCAAAACCGCAGAGGAATTCCTAGCTCGCGGCTACGCGCGACTCAGAACGCGTAAGTATCCCGAGGCCATGGCGGACGCTGAAGACGCACTAAAGTTGCAGCCGGATTCATACATGGCGGCTTTCCTGCACGGACGGGCGGCCTATGAGGAAAAGAATTATGCAACGGCTATCGAAGACTTCAACTCCGTAATCCGTGAACGACCCGATTGGCCGGACGGTTATCGCTACCGCGGTCTGGCGTATGCTAACTCGGGACAGTATCAAAAGGCAATCCCCGACTATCAAAGGCTGATTCAGCTCAAACCATATTTTGCGGCCGGTTACCACGACATTGGAGGGGCTTACCGGGAACTGAAGCAGTTCGATCTGGCGAAGGTGAACTTGGACAAAGCCATCGAAATCGAGCCGGATTATATGCGGGCTCGCAACAACCGCATCCTGCTGTTCGCCTCTCAGAACGACTGGGCCAACGAATTGACCGAGGCTTCGACGATGCTTGCCTTGGCCCCGAACGATTCATGGGCCAGAGACGCCAAAGAGGCGGCTGAACAAAAACGCCCCTTGACCGCTAGCGAACCAAAGCAGCTGCCGGGCTTGCTGCCGACGGATGTTCACCCAAACATCGTTTCTAAAGTAGAGCCGGAGTATACGGAAGAGGCGCGGCGTGCCGGCGTAAACGCGACCATCCTGTGCAGCCTGGTTGTCGCCAAGGATGGGGTCCCGCAGGATATCCGCGTCATCCGTGGCGCTGGGTTTGGACTAGATGAGAACGCGGTTCAGGCGGTCAGCCGGTGGAGATTCCAACCGGCGACGAGGCAAGGAGAGCCAGTAGCGGCCAAGGCGCAGGTGGAGCTGAGCTTCCGGATCGCGACGCCTAATCGCGAAGGTCAATTCGCGGGCTTGCGCTTCACCCTTCCCGACGGAGCGGAGCGTCCGCAACTTGTCCACGGCCAGATTCCCGAAAATCCCAAAGACGGGGCCGATGGCAAACTGCGCGTGGCGCTCACCGTCGGCACGGACGGGAAGCTCGAAGACTTGTCGATCGCGGAAACCACATCGGACAAGTGGGCGGAGAGCGCCCTGCATGAGATGAAGGGTTGGCGGTTCCATCCTGCCACTCTCAACGGGGAAGCGGTTGAGGCGAAGGGGATTTTGGAAGTGCAACGCGGGGCGTTCGTTGCTGGACCTTCAAGCGCTGGACCTGATCCAACTTGGCAGCCGAAAACAGCGGCGGAGTTTCTGGCTCGCGGCTACGCGCGACTCAGGAGCCGTAAATATCCGCAGGCGGAAGCAGATGCGGAAGATGCACTGAAGCTAATCCCCGAGGATGCGGCGGCGCGCTTTCTGCATGGGCGTGCGGCGTACGAGGATAACGAGTACGCGATCGCCATTGACGATCTGAGCAAGGTCATCGAGCAAAAGCCGGATTGGCCGGAGACCTACCGGAATCGTGGCCTCGCTTATTCCAAATCGGGCTCGGCCGAACGCGCCGCGGCCGATTTTCAAAGCGCGATTAAGCTTGATCCCAGCTTGACGCCGGCCTACAACGATCTAGGCCACGCATATACGGCCCTGGGACAACTTGAACTGGCGAAGCAGAGTCTCGATAAAGCGATTGAGCTCGAACCGGATTCCGTCCTTGCGCGCGAGAACAGGGCCAAACTCTTTGCCAAGGCGGGAGATCTGCGCGCTGAGCAAAACGAGCTCGTCCTCATTCTGGCCTTGTCGCCCGATCACCGTTGGGCGAAGGACGAACAAGAAGCGCTTTCCCAAAAGCTGTCGGCGGCGGGGAGGAATTGAAGCAAATGGCCGAAGGCCGGTAACGGCAGCATACTGCGCGGCATGCGACGAGCGGCAGTCTGGGAGTGGTGCGCGGATCAATACGAAACGGGCAAGGCGAGAGCGTCGCCCTCCGCGGAAACACTGACCGGATCGCTTCCCATTGAAACGTAGTAGTTATGTCCGATCCCGCGCTCTTGGTGCTCGCGAGCCTCGCCGAGGGCGATAAGCACGGCTACGCCATGATGGAGGACATTGCGCAGTTCGCCGGCGTCCGCCTCGGGCCTGGGACGCTATATGGAGCGATTACGCGGCTGGAGGAGCAGAAGTGGATTCGGCCAGTGGCTTCGGATGACCGGCGGAGGCCTTATCGGATTACGGCTGAGGGGCGTGCCCATTTGAGTGAGATCTTGCAGCAGCTGGATGCGGTGGTGAAGGCCGGGTTAAGGAGGCTGAAACACGCATGAGCCGGGCGCCGACTCGGAGCCGGGAGCGTCAGAAGGTGTGA
>Ga0302324_100010078_pt1 | contig 19625 bp, 20 predicted proteins | sample Palsa_T0_1_FD_201949 | JGI IMG/M metagenome (GOLD analysis project Ga0302324, IMG submission 201949) | Peat permafrost microbial communities from Stordalen Mire near Abisko, Sweden - Palsa_T0_1 | ecosystem: Environmental > Terrestrial > Soil > Palsa > Peat permafrost | place: Sweden: Abisko...
TCTCGCGAAGGGGATAGGGATCGCCTTGCTCGGGAATCCACAACTCGACCTTGGTGACATACTGGCGGACTTCCGCGGACTTCGGCGCCAATTGGAGCCGGATGGCTGGCGCGCCGTTCACCGAATCGATGCCCAAAACGGTCATGTCGTAATCCCTCGCAAGTTCAGTGCCGGAGTTGCCAAAACCGATCATCACGAACTTATCCACCTGCTCGCCGTACTTGGCCAATTCCATGATCTGCAAGGTGTTGATCTTCGGATAATAAATTTGCATGCGGCGCTTTTCGAAGGTGATGGTCTTCTTGTCGGGCGTTACAAAGTCAACCAATCCTTGTACCTCGCCGTTCGGAACTTTCTTCATCACGGCGGTACCGGTTTCCGTGTTGTCCTCGTTCAGTATGTCGGTGTGCGTAACATAGGTAACTTGCGCCTTCATGGCCTTGAACTCGGCTGCGGCTTTGTCCATTCGCGCGATGACCTGTTGAAGGCTCTCCGAAGAAGTCGGCGGGGCGGCGCTCAGGAGACTGGCGAACAGAAGAATGGTGAAAGTGCGCACAGGCATGCTAGGGATACAAATATTTACAGGATCGGAGAGAGCTAAGGAGTGGTGAACGCCATGTACCCCTTGATCTCTTTTTCGGAATCGATGATCGGCTTCAATCGCACGACGTTATAGCTTTTTCCGGTGCGCGCCTTGAGCAGCGCGCTGGCTCTGCCGTTCTGAGCGCTTTCGGGTATGCTCGACAACTGTTCTGCGTCCATCCAAAAGACGGTGGCACCGTGTTCGGAAGGGAGCATGACGATACTGCTGGCTTTCGGCTGATCGCGAAACCACTCGCGAGGCATGAGGAATATGAAAGCCAGAATCACGCCCACCATGACATCGTATTGCCATCCGGCGCGTGGATAGTCCCAAAAAAGAAACCGCTTGAAGCCGCTGACGGGGCCAGCCATCACCAACAGTTTAACATTGTTACGGCCGCGGATTGCGATAAGCGGGGCGGCGAATGCGAGAGGCTATTTGTATTTTCGCAACACCGCCAGGACGCGCCCTTGGATCTGGACGTCGTCGGCGTTGACGAGAATGGGCTGCATGGAAGAATTGGCGGGCTGCAGCCGGATTTTGCCGCCCGGCTCGCGATAGAGGCGCTTGAGCGTCGTCTCGCTGCCGGCGATTAGAGCGACGACGATCTCGCCGTCGTTGGCCTGCGCGGCGCGTTCCACCAGCACGTAATCGCCGCTGAGGATATGATCCTCGATCATGGACTCGCCGCTGACCTGGAGCGCGAACGTATCGCCCTTGCCGGCGAAGTCGGCGAACTGCAGCGTGTCCTGACCTTGAATCGCTTCGACAGGCGCGCCGGCGGCGATTCGTCCGGCCAACGGAATCTCGGCTGGCCGAGACGCGGAGCGGCTCTTGCGTCGCTCTTGAACGTATTTCGGAGAGACCTCGAGCGAACGGCTTTGGTTGAACAAGCGGTGCAGATAATTGCGTGACTCGAGCGCCTGAATATGCTTGTGAACGGTGGCGAGCGAAGCCAGTTTCAGCCCATGGGCCAGTTCGTCGTAGCTGGGACTGTAGCCGTGTTCCTCGACAAAGTCCGCGATGAAATCGAGAACCTCTTTTTGCCGCTTGGTGAGCGCCATGGATCTATTGTGGGCGAACAAAAGGGGAATGTCAAGGCGAGCGCGAGAAGTGATAGCATTCCCAGTGCGCCGAAGGAGGGCGCTAAGCCGTGCGAATGATGATGCAGATGTGGATTCCCGTGGAAGCCGGAAATCATGCGCCGCTAACAGGCGCTCTGGGAGCGCCGTTGCAGAAGCTGGTGGAAGCGCTAAAGCCCGAGGCGGCCTATTTCACGTCCAATGCCAGCGGCGAACGGGGCGGAATTATCTTCTTCGACATGAAAGATACGTCGCAGATTCCCGCGGTGGCCGAGCCGTTCTTCTTGGGCTACAACGCCAGAATCACGTTCACGCCGGTGATGAACGCCCAGGATCTGGCCAAGGCCGCTCCCGCCATTGAGAAGGCCGCCAAGGCGCACGGCAAGGGCGCATCCGTGTGACTTGCCGGCATTGATGAACGAACGGGAATGAATCCAGCATGCAGCGCGGATCAGTTGCGGCAATTGCTGAACGACGTCGCTTTCACCAGGAACTTTGGGTTCGTTCTGCGCGAGATCGCGGAAGGCGAATGCAGCATGGATGTGCCTTTTCAAGAGGCCTTTGAGCGACCGGGGGGTATCGTGAGCGGGCAGGTGTTCATGGCGGCCGCCGACGTCGCGATGTGGCTGGCCATTAAAACGAAGCTAGGGTTGGATGACGCCTCGGTGACGGCGGAAATGAAGACGAACTTCCTGGCCGGCGCGAAGCGGGCGGGGTTTCGGTGTAATGCGAAGGTACTGAAGGTTGGTCGCCGCTTGATCTTCGGCGTGGCGGAATGCGTGGACGGAAACGAAAAGCTGCTCACGCATCACACGGTAACGTATATACGAGCCGAATCGGCGCCGGCTGTTCCTGAAGAGAGGTGAAGAATGTCGCGACGCGTTTGCCTCACGGTGATCGCTTTTGTCTGGAGCGTCTCGCGCGCTCTCGCTCAATCGAGCGCCGGAGAGTGGCCGGCCTACGCGGGCGATCTTCGCAATTTTCATTACTCGGCGCTCGATCGGATCAATGCGAGCAACTTCGGCCAGCTCGAAATCGCCTGGCGCTTTAAGACCGCGAGCCTCGGCAATCGCCCCGAATATAAGCTGGAGGGAACGCCGCTGATGGTGCACGGCATCGTGTATGCCACTGCGGGATCGCGACGCGCCGCCATCGCGCTCGATGCCGCCACAGGCGAGCTGCTGTGGGTGCATGGCGAACACGAAGGCGCGCGCGCGGCCGCTTCTCCTCGTCAACTTTCGGGGCGCGGGCTCTCCTATTGGACCGACGGCGCCGAAGAACGAATTCTGTATGTGTCACCCGGCTATCGCCTGATTTGCCTGGACGCCAAGACCGGATTGCTTGTTCCGTCTTTCGGCGACCACGGCGCGGTCGACATGAAGAAGCTCGCGGTATTCGGAACGGGTCAGCCGATCGACCTGGTCAATGGCGAGATCGGATTGCATGCCACTCCGGCAATCACAAAGAGCGGCGTCGTCCTGGTGGGATCGGCATTCCGCGAAGGGGGAACGCCCAAGACTCACAACAATACCAAGGGGATGGTGCTCGCGTTCGACGTGCGCACCGGCAAGAAGCTTTGGCAGTTTAATACCATTCCGCGGCCGGGCGAGTTCGGCAATGAAACCTGGCTGAAGGAATCGTGGGCCACCAACGGCAACACCGGAGTGTGGAGTCAGATGGCAGTGGATGAAGAGCTCGGCTTGGCGTACCTTCCGGTGGAAACGCCCAGTTCCGATTTCTACGGCGGTCACAGGCCGGGCGACAATCTTTTCGCCGATAGCCTGGTCTGCGTGGATTTGAAAACCGGCCGGCGCAAGTGGCATTTCCAGTTGGTGCACCATTCCATCTGGAACATGGACATCGCGGCCGCCCCCGTGCTCGCCGACATCACTGTGAACGGAAGGCCGGTGAAGGCGGTGCTGGAGTCGAGCAAGCAAGCTTTTCTCTACGCGTTCGATCGCGTGACCGGCCAGCCCATCTGGCCCATCGAAGAGCGCCCGGTGGAAAAAGGCGACGTGCCCGGCGAATGGTACTCGCCGACGCAACCCTTTCCCACTAAACCGCCGGCGTTCGATTATCAAGGCGTGACCATCGACAACCTGATCGATTTCACGCCCGAACTCCGCGCGGAAGCGTTGAAGATCGTCTCGAAATATAAACTCGGGCCGGTGTTCACGCCGCCGGTGGTGAGCAAGATCGATGGTCCGCTCGCGGCGTTCCGGTCGTCCGGCGGAATGAATTGGCCCGGATTCTCGTTCGATCCGGAGACGCACATCGCTTACATACCGTCGTTCGTTTCGTTTCCGCCGGTGGGGCTGCTGCCTCCACCGAGCAAGGAATTTTCGGATATCGATTACGTCGAGGGATTCGCGGGAACCGGCGTGCGCTACGTATCCGGGCCGGGCGAAAACGTCGGGGCCGACGCGCCGCTTCCCAAGCGTTCCGGCGCACCCGGTGGCGCGGGTGCGCAAAGCGAGGGCGGCGTGGGTCGAGGACTGGCTTTGACTCCACAAGGGTTGCCGTTACTGAAACCGCCGTACGGGCGCATCACGGCGATCAACATGGACAAGGGCGAGTTCGTCTGGCAAATCGCGCACGGCGAGACGCCCGACTATATTCGCAATCATCCCGCGCTCAAAGGCTTGAACATCCCGCGTACGGGCCAGGCCGGTTACGTTGGATTGCTGGTGACGAAGACGCTGCTCATCGCGGCCGAACCGCAAGCGACCACGATCGGCGATCGTCCTCGCGGCGCGATGTTGCGCGCCTACGACAAGGCGTCGGGAAAGGAACTCGGCGCGGTTTGGATGCCCGCGCCCGCAAGCGGCACGCCCATGACGTACTTGCTGGACGGCCGGCAATATATCATTGTTCCCGTTAGCGGCGGCAACTATTCGGGAGAATACCTGGCGTTCGCGTTGCCGGAATGATGCTGCAGGAGGCTGCTGAAAAACTCCTGTGAGAGCCTTGAGGGAGACAAGCTAAAGCATGTCCCACATACCCGGTCAACTTACGCGTCCAGTAGGGCATGCTTCAGCTTGCCAGGCGAGTTTTTCAGCAGCCTCCAGAGGAGAAAGCAAATGAAACGTAATGCCTACGTCGGCGCGGGATTCGCCGCGGCGCTGTTAATGCTCGGCGTTGCATCCACGATGCTCGAGAAGAGAGCCGTGGTCCACGCGGCCGGCACGCAGGCGCCGCGCTTTGAAGTGGACCCGTTGTGGCCCAAGCCGCTTCCCAATCATTGGATTCTCGGCCAAACCATCGGCGTCTCCGTGGATGCGAACGATCACATCTGGATTATTCATCGCGGCGGCTCGCTCGAACCCGGCGAGCAACACGCCACCACGAACCCTCCCATCGCGCAATGTTGCGCGCCCGCGCCGCCAGTGCTCGAGTTCGACGAAGCGGGGAATTTGATTGGACATTGGGGCGGTCCCGGCCCCGGCTACGATTGGCCGGATTCGAATCACGGAATCACAGTCGATTACAAAGGCAATGTTTGGATCGGCGGCAACGGGCGCGGCAGCAGCGGCGGACGAGGCGCGATCGGCGGGTCGGATGAGCCGGAGCCCAATGCCGGCCAACCTGGAGCGGGCGGCCGCGCCGGCAGAGCGGGACGCGGCGGCTTCGCCAGCTTCAACGACAACATGATTCTCAAGTTCACGCAAGACGGGAAATTTCTGATGCAGATCGGCAAGCCCAGCCATAGCAAGGGCAGCAACGATCCCGAGAATCTGCGGCTGCCGGCCAAAATCTTCGTCGATCCCAAGACGAACGAAGCCTACATCGCGGACGGTTACGGCAACCATCGAGTGGTGGTGTTCGACGCCGACACAGGCGCGTATAAGCGGCACTGGGGCGCCTACGGCCACAAGCCCGACGACGCCGATATCGGCCGCTACAATCCCAACGATCCGCCCGCGCAGCAGTTTCGCAATCCGGTGCATTGCGCCGAACTCTCGCGCGACAATTTGTTGTACGTCTGCGATCGGGTCAACGACCGGATTCAGGTGTTCCATCCCGACGGCACGTTCGTTAAGGAAGTATTCATCAACAAAGAAACGCTCGGATCGGGCTCCGTTTGGGATATTGCGTTTTCCAAGGACGCCGGGCAGAAGTACATCTATCTTGCCGACGGCGAGAACGATCGCGTGCACATCCTGGACCGTGAATCGCTGGCCGTGTTGACAACCTTCGGCGAGGGCGGCCGGCAGCCGGGCGAATTCTATGGCGTGCACAGCATCGCGACCGATTCGAAGGGCAACATTTTCACTACGGAGACCTATCGCGGGCAGCGCGTCCAGAAGTTCATCTACAAGGGACTGGCCGCAGTCACCAAACCGGATCAGGGCGTGGTGTGGCCGAGATCCGGTTCCAAATAGGAGAGCGTCATGCGATATTTATTTGCGTTGAGCCTGTTCCCGTTAGCAGTTTACTCGCAGGAACCGACTTGTCATCAATGTCCGGCCACCTACGTCGACGCGGGCGAATTGCAGGCCTACGCAAAGCGCGCCATGGATAATCATCTAACCGACCAGCAGGTTCGATCAGTGGACTTAGGAAAATCCCAACTGGGCGTGGGCATCGTTTTCCGCGGGAAGCTGGACCAGCCGGCGAAGAACTCCGTCGCCGAGCACGATTACATCAGCGAGCTGTATCACGTCATCGAAGGAAGCGCGACGCTGGTCACCGGTCCTGATCTCGTGGATGCCAAGCAGAGACCGAACAGCATGCAAACCGTGCGCGAGTACAACGGTCCCGGGAAAAACGCGGCATCGATTACGAACGGCGTCACTCATCATCTGAAGCCTGGCGACGTGATCATCATTCCCGCCGGTACGGGACACTTGTTCACCCACATCGACGATCACATTCTTTATCTGATGGTGCGGATCGATCCCGACAAGGTGGTGCCGCTTAAGGACGAAGCTGCATCGAAGGCCTATCTCGCGAGTCCTGCGCGGAAAACGGATCAGTGAATGCTTCGCTTCGCTCTGTAAACGCACAATCCCAGCAGACCCATCATGCACACGGCCACGCCGGACGGTTCCGGAACCGCTGAAGTGCTGCTGCTGCAACTGGAACTGGTCAGGCACAGGTCGTCGAGGCTGAAATCGTTGCCGGCCGAGTAGGGAGTCGCGTTGAAGTCTTGAATCGCGAGAGTAATAGCTGCGGAAGACGTGGGCGTATATGTGAAGGTCCACAGGTCCCAGTCTCCCGGGGCGTCAGGCACGGTGTAGGAAGTCCCCACCATGCTCCCGTTCACCAGAAGCTCAAGAATGGCCGGGTTGCCGCTGTAGGCAGTGGGGTCAGCATCGGCCACGTAAGCATCAAAAGTGTATGGTGTGCTTGAAACAACGTTTATACTCTCACTCCAGACGTTGGCGCCGGAGCCCAGGCCATCGGCGAATAACATATAACCGCCCGGATTGTCATAGGCCGTGTAGGATTGGTAGCCATTCGTAAATCCGGTGCTCGGATTCGTTGTCAAACCGTAGTCGCCGGGTCCGGTGTAGACGGTCCCGTTGGCAGCCACATATGTGTAGCCGGAGCTGAAATCCGTGTCTCCCAGCGAGAAATTCCCGTTGAGAATCAAGTTGTCGGCTGCGGCGAACCCGGCCAATGCTACTAGCGTAGCGAAAGCTCTTACTAGAAACATAATCTCCTCCAATTGCGCTGTTCAGCCCATAGCGCGGAAAACGGGACTGAAACGGCTCATCCGGAACGAGGTTTTTGTACTAGTACGCAGCTCCGGCAGGGGCTTGCTTTTCAGAAGGATGCATTACACTATATGAAATGCTCCCGCCCAAGGACGTGGCCGCGACTTCCGGGCGTAGCCACGGAAAAGACCAACCGCTATCCGATTGGATGGTCTTCCTTTACTCCGAATTGAGGCGCTTGGCGGGCCACTACCTGGAGCGCGAGCGGCCCAATCACACGCTCCAAGCCACTGCCTTGGTGCATGAGGCCTACCTTCGTTTGCTCGAACAGCACGGCGTCCGCTGGCAAAGCCGGTCCCAGGTCATGGGAATCGCCGCGCAAATGATGCGCCGAATTCTGCTGGATTACAGCCGCGGCCACGAGTCCGCCAAGCGCGGCGGGAACGTAACACGCGTCTTTATTGAAGAAGCATCGCTAGTTTCTAAAGAGCGGGCCACCGACGTGATCGCGTTGGATGAAGCGCTTACCCGACTGGCCGCAATGGACGCCCAGCATGCCCGCGTGGTGGAGTTGCGCTTCTTCGGCGGTCTGAGCATCGAGGAAACGGCCGAGGTTCTGGAAGTATCGCCCGCTACCGTGAAACGCAATTGGAACGTGGCCAAAGCTTGGTTGGCCCGCGATCTGCGAGGCAAGTAGGCCGGCATGCCGGACGCGTGGGATCAAGTGAAAGAGATCCTGGCGACCGCGTTGGAAATGCCCGCCGAGGAGCGCGCCGGCTTTCTGCGGCAAGCCTGCGGAAGCGACCAGGCGCTGTTCGCCGAAGTGGAATCGCTGCTCGCGCACCACAACCAGGCCGATAGTCTGCTCGAAAATTCTCCCACCGCACGCTGGCTATCCTTCGAACCCTCGGCTTTCGCCGGAAAAAAGATCGGGGCCTACAGGGTCATCCGCGAACTGGGGGAAGGCGGGATGGCGGTGGTGTACCTGGGCGAGCGCGACGACCAGCAATTCCGCAGGCGCGTCGCCATCAAGATGTTGCGGCCCGGCGTCTACACCGCCGAAATCGTCCAACGCTTTCGGAACGAGCGGCAGACCTTGGCCGCGCTCGATCACCCCAATATCGTGAAACTGCTCGACGGCGGCAGCACCGAAGACGGGCTCCCCTATTTGGTGATGGATTACGTGGAGGGCGTGCCGATCGACGAATTTTGCCGCTCCAATCAGCTTTCCGTTCGTTCTCGCTTGCTATTGTTCCTCAATGTTTGCGCGGCCGTTCGCTACGCCCACCGGAATCTTGTGATCCACCGCGATCTCAAGCCCGGCAATATTCTGATCACTAAGGACGGCGTGCCGCGCCTGCTGGACTTCGGAATCGCCAAGCTGCTAAATCCGGAATTTCTTCAAACGCCGCTGGTCACGCAAACCGAATGGCGGCCGATGACGCTGGAGTACGCCAGCCCCGAGCAAGTGCGCGGCCAGCCGGTCACGGAAGCGTCGGATATTTATTCGCTGGGCGTTCTACTTTATGAGCTGCTCGCGGGCCGCCGGCCCTGTCGCACCGAGGGACAATCCCGTTTAGAAATCGAGCGGATGATTTGCGAGAAGGAGCCCGAACGGCCGAGCGGTTCCGTCGCTCCCGAGTTGCGCCGGGCTCTCGAAGGCGATCTCGACACCATCGTCTTGAAGGCGCTTCGCAAGGAGCCCAAACAGCGCTATGTCTCCGTCGAGGAGTTGTCCGACGACATCCAGCACCACTTGAGCGGCATGCCGGTGCTGGCTCGGAACCCCACGCTGACCTACCGGAGCGGGCGATTTTTGCGAAGGCACAGGGAATCCTTCGCCACGGCCCTGGTCGCGCTCGTGCTGCTGGGAGCGATAGGCGCATGGGAAGCGCGTCGGATCTTGACCAAGCATCCTGCCGCGGACTCATCCCGTGCCATTCCCTCTGTTCGCGCGCGCCCCTCGGTTGCGGTTTTGGGCTTCAAGAATCTTTCGGGTAGCCCGGATTCCGCCTGGATCTCCACCGCTCTCTCCGAGATGCTGACGGCTCAACTCGCCGCCGGCGAAGAGCTGCGCACCATTGCGGGCGACACCGTCGCGCAAACCAAGGTTGGTATGAATTTGACCGACGCCGAAGGCATCTCCGCCAACGCGCTGGAGCGAGTGGGTCGGAGTCTGGGAGCGGGCTACGTCGTGGTCGGCTCCTATCTGGACTCCAGCGGTCTCAACTCCTCCAGCCACAGCGCAGGTCCGGCGCGCCGCGACGTCCGCCTGGACGCGCGCTTGGAAGACACAGCCACCGGACAAACAGTGGTGGCAGCGTCGGAACTCGGTTCGGAAGCCGATCTGCTGGATCTCGCTTCCAGGACCGGCGCACGGCTGCGCGAGCGGTTGGGCTTGTCGAAGATCTCCGAACTCGAATCCCAGGGCATCGCAGCATCGGCGCCTTCCAATCCCGAAGCCCTGCGGCTGTATTCTGAAGGCCTGACGCGGCTTCGCGCCTTCGATGCGCTGGCGGCACGGGATCTGCTCACGCGCGCCGCCGCGGCGGATGGTTCGTACCCGCTTTCGCATTCCGCCCTGGCCACTGCGTGGCGCACGCTCGGCCACGATCTGGATGCCCGCCAGCAAGCCAAGCAGGCTTTGGATGCCGCCGGGAAGCTTCCCCGCGAGAATCACCTGCTGGTTGAGGCTCGCTATCACGAGACCATACGGAATTGGTCGAAAGCAATTGAGACCTACGAAGTTCTGGTGAGCTTCTTCCCCGATAGCTTGGAATACCGGATCGCTCTGGCCGGCGCGAAGAGTTCGGGCGGCAAGGGAAAAGACGCACTGAAGGACTTATCCGAACTGGCGCGATCCAATCCGCAGGCCAAAGACGATCCCCGCATCGACCTGGCGATCTCGCAAGCCGCTTCCGCCACCGGCGACAGTAAACTGCGCCGCGACGCCGCCGAGCAAGCCGCTGCCAAGGCCGATCGTCAAGGCGCGCGCCTGCTCCTGGCCCAAGCGCGGAGCTTGGAATGCCGCGCTTTGGCGAATCTCGGTGAAAACGCCAAGGCGGCGACGGTCTGCGAGGAGGCGCGCCGGATCTTCGAGGAAACGGGAGATCGCGGCGGATTGGCGCGCGTGCTACATTCCATGGCCGAGGTCCCGCTCAATCAAGGCGATCTGGCCGCCGCCGGCAAGCTGTACAGTCAATCGCTGGCGATTCTGCGCGAGATCGGCAATGAGGATGGCATTGGAAGCGAGCTGATCAACCTGGGCCTGATCGCGGTCAAGCAAGGAGATTTCGCTGCTGGATTGAAGATGTACGATGAATCGTTCCACAGCTACCAACAGGCGGGCGACAAGCCCGGCATGGCGGCGGTGATGGGAAACACCGGTAATCTTCTTCGCTCGCAAGGGAAATTGGCGGACGCGCTCGCGCATTATCGGCAAACGCTGGCCCTTTCCGAGGAAATGGGGCACCGCAGTTCCGTCGCGCTTTCCTACGAAGCCCTCGGCCTCGCGCTCATCGACCAGGGCGATCTTCCCGGCGCGTCCAAGATGTTTCAACAGGCGCTCGCGATCCAGCGGGACACCGGAGAGAAGAGCAGCTATGCGGGCACGCTCCGCGGGCTGGGCCGAGTGTCGATGCTCGAGGGAAACCTGGACGAAGCGCGGAAAATGTTGGACCAAGCCCTTGCCACCCAACAGCAGCTCGGCGAAATGGAAAGCGCTGCGGCGACGCGCGTGGCCCTGGCGGAGCTCGATTGCGATTCCGGCCGCGCAGGCGAAGCCGAACCGCTCACTCGCGCGGCCATGCAGGTGTTTGAGGAACAAAAAGAGCCGAACGACGAGGTGTTCGCCGCCGCAATCTTGTCTAGATCGCTACTGGAGCAAGGAAAACGGGAAGAGGCCGCCGCGGTTTTGGAAGCCCCGCTGAAGCTGGCGGAAAAAAGCTCGGACGTAACCAGTCGGCTGTCAGTAATTCTGGCGCATGCCGAGGTTCTGGCAGCCACGAATCACCTCACGTCCGCCGAGCGCGCCGCTCGACGGGTTCTGGCCGAAGCCCCCAAGGATCTATTTCACGTGCGCTTGGAAGCGTCGCTGATCTTGGCGGAAATTCAAACCAAGGGAATGAGCGCGGCCGAGGGTCGCCGGCGTTTTCAGGAAGTCGCAAGAACGGCCCAAACGAAGGGGTTCGAACTGATTGCCCGCAAGGCGGCCGCGGGCATGCGTCGCTAGCCGGTGCGGCCAGAGCCTCAAGCTTTGCCCTGTTCGGCTGAGCGCGTTTCGCCCATTGGCGCTGCATCGGCCGCCTGGTCGGCAACGCATGCGACGTGGCGCAGTATTCTTTCAAGATGCTTCGAAATCATCAGCAGATCCACATAGCTCGCAACCTCGCCGGGCGACGACACCAGCTGTGAGAGCTTCTCGTACAGCGTCTCGCATTCCGCGCGAATTGCGGCTTGCATAGGCCTCACAGAAAGCGCCTGATCGCGATCTTCTTTGCGCCAGCTTTCGATCGCCGCCGTCAGACTGGATCGGATTTTTGCGCCCACCTCGGAGATTTGGGCGGAGATCTGGGATGGTGGGCGCCGCTTCATGGAAGCGCTCAACGTCACAACCTCGTACGCGTAGTCTCCAATCAGCTCCAGGTCGACGATAGCGTCGAGAACTCCAGTGACCAGCCGGGCGTCGCTTGCTACCGGCGCTTGCAGCGTGATGAGATTCAGGCATTGATCGCGAATGAGCCGATGCTGATGATCGGTTTTCGCTTCGAGTTCGCTGGCTCGTTCGGCCGAACCGGAATTGAGGTCGACAACCGACTGGATTGCCTCGGCGAGAAGCGATATGGTTGTCTCCCCCATCTCGACAAGGTTTTGTCGAACAGCCTCCAGTTCGCCGACATAGCGTGTTCTTAGCATGGGATCTCGAACCTTTCTTCAGATGGATTTATTCTACTGGAACGCCTGCCGGTTGCAGCCCTCGCCAAGTTTACGACGGCTTCGAATCCGCATTCCTAGCCGCGGGTGTTCTGAGTCCGGCTACGACGCCCATCGGTAGGCGCACATCGAGGAGTTTCTGAAGGAAATCCGCGGTTGCATGAAACGCTCGGATTGTTTTTCGCATGGCGCTAACCTCCCTTGATTTCGGAAGAGCGCGGCTAGCAGGGCTATCGAATCAGGGGAGAGCTTGCCACAGAGGGAGGCTCCGTTGACTCGGTATCGATCCGCTGTTCGCGCGAACCACTTCCGTCGTCAGACATAGGCAGGCCTCCTTTCTCGTGAAATGTGGGCGGAAAACCAATCCGGTCTCCCCAACTCAGGTTATACCCGGCAGGGTATCCTTGTAAAGCATTTTCTTCGATTATTTGTCTCTTGTGAGCGGACATTTGCGATCTGCGGACAGGCCTTTTCAAGCAGCACGCAGGTTCGTCGCGCACAAGGCCGCCGAGTGTCGGTAAGATTCTAGAGCGGAGGATTATGCGAGTTCTTCTTTTGTTCGTCATGTCGAGCGCCGCTCTGGCTCAGACAGCCAACGTGGTCAAGTATCACGCGACCATCCACGATGTGAAATACCTGTTCGGGCCCGCGACGCCGGTGGCGCACGCGAAATCGGGGGACATCATCGAGACGAATACTTTCGACGCGTTCGGCAACGGTTTGAAGAAGCCCGGTGACACGCTGAGCATGGCCCTGGGAGACAACCCGCTGACAGGTCCGTTTTACGTCGACGGCGCGAAGCCCGGAGACACGCTGGCGGTGAAGATTCTCGATTTGCAGGTGGACGGGAATCAGGGTGTCGGGGCTTTGTCGCCGTACTTCGGGGGGCTAAACGGAACCACATATACGGCCATGCTTCATCCGCCGTTTCCTGAGAAGATTTGGTTTTATCCCATCGATAAGGCGACCAACACGGCGACGTTCAAGGCGCTCGATTCCAACTTTTCGGTGAAGATCCCGCTGCATCCGTTTTTCGGCTGCATCGGCGTGGCGCCGGCCGGAGGCGAAGCGCGCGGGTCGGAAGTGCCCGCGGAGTTCGGCGGCAACATGGACGCTCCGGAGGTCAGCGTGGGGAATACTCTGTATCTTCCCGTGAACGTGCCGGGCGCGCTGCTCTATATGGGAGACGGGCACGCCGCGATGGGCGATGGTGAAATCGATGGGACAGCGATCGAAGTGCCGCTGCTGGCGCGAGTGCAGGTCAGCGTCATCAAGGGCCAGAAGATCAGCTGGCCGCGCTTTGAGAACAACGATTCGATCATGACGGTAGGCGCGTACCGGCCACTCGACGATGCGCTGCGAATCGCCTTTACCGAGCTGGTTGGATGGATACACAAGGACTACGGGCTTTCTGACCTCGACGCTTACGAATTGCTGTCGAAGGTGGCGAAGATCCATCTGGACGAGATGGTGGACCCGAATTACGTAGTGGTGGCGTCCATCGAAAAGAAGTTTCTACCGCCGAAGAAGAAGTAAGCGGTCAAGCTTATCGGAGAAACGAAAAGCCGACGTAGAAGACATTATTGTCGACGCCCGGATTCACGTCCGTCGTGAAGCCGTTCGAGATGTGGAGGAACCTGTAGCCCAGCGTGATCGCGTGCCGGTCGCCGGACTTGATGCGAACCCCTCCGCCGAAATCCACCAGAAAGTTCAAGCCTGTGCCGCCGGGGACATTTTCGGGGATGGGCTGGGTGGAGGCGATGATGCCTTCGTCGGTTTCGAGGAACGGATAGACCTTGCGGTTCCTCGCGAAGTCGAAAGTAAAGCCCAGGGGCGTGACTCCGAATCCGTAAACGGCGTGCGCCGGCGCGAACGCCTGCGTGGGTTGAAGCAAGATGGCGGCCGGGAACAAACCTCCCGTGTAGCTGATGGACGCGTGTTGCCACCCCCAGCAGCGATAGCTGTAATCGAACCCTGCCAACACGAAGCGGCGGTCCGAGGCGGTGCCGATCAGCGTGGCGGATACGGGCGAATAGCCGGCCAGGAAACGAAGGTCGTGGCGCGCGCCCTGCGGCGTAGGATCACTGGTGCAAAAACCTGCCCAGCCGGCGGGAGACGCGACGATCGCCAGCAAAGCGAGTATCGGCGCGCGGCTCGAGCGGTGATTCACATTCCTAACGTCGCACAACCAGCGGGTCGTGTTAAGGTGACGGACAGTGATCCGACGGTACATGTGTTCCGCTTGGCTGTGCGCCGCGATCTTGCAAGCGCAAACCGGCGGCATCGAGCAGCGCTTCGCGGAGGCGCGCAGGAAGCCCGGGGAGCTGTATGCCTTTTTGCTCCGCATGCCCAAGGGAGGCGATCTCCACAATCACTTGAGCGGCGCGGTGTACGCGGAAAGCTATCTGCGCGCGGGCGCCGAAGACGGACTTTGTGTCGACCTCAAGAACTATTCCATGGTCGCGCCACCGTGCGGCGAGAACGGCGTTCCGGCGGCGAGGACGCAATCCGACAACGCGCTGGCGAATGCGCTGATCGACAGCCTGTCGATGCGCAATTTCGTGCCAGGCCGCGAATCCGCGCATGATCACTTCTTCGGTACGTTCGCGAAGTTTGGGCCCATCCGAGCGGTGCATCGCGGTGAATTTGTCGCCGAAGTGGTCCGCCGCGCGGCTGAACAGAACGAATCGTACCTGGAATTGATGGCGATTAATGGCGGTCCGGCGAATGCCCTGGGCGAACGCGTGGGGTTCGACGGCGACTTCGCGGCGACGAAAGATAAACTCGTTAGCGGTCTGGCTGCCGTGGTCCAGCAAATGCGCGAGCGCGTGGATGCCATGGACCAAGGCCGTCGCGCCGCGCTCGGTTGCTCTACGCAGCCCTCTACGCCGCCGTGCCGCCTGGTGGTCCGATACCTTTACGAGGTGCTGCGCGAATCTCCCAAAGAGCAGGTTTTCGCCCAGGTGCTGGCCGGATTGATGCTGTGTTCGGCTGACTCTCGCATGGTTGGCATCAATTTCGTGCAACCGGAAGACGGACGTCGCTCGATGCGCGATTATCATTGGCAGATGCAGATGCTCGACTACGCCCAGCGTCTCTACCCGAACGTCCATGTCACGTTGCACGCCGGCGAGATCGCGCCCGGGTTGGTCCCTCCGGATGGGCTTCGTTTTCATATTCGCGAAGCGATCGAGCTTGGACATGCCGAGCGGATCGGCCACGGCGTCAGCGTAATGTACGAGACCGACGCTCTCGGGCTGCTGGGCCTGATGAAGGCGCGCCGCATCCTGGTGGAAATCAATCTCACCAGCAACGACCTGATCCTCGGCGTTCGCGGGCCGGAACATCCGTTTCCCGTGTATCGGAAATATGGCGTGCCGGTGGCGCTTTCGACCGACGACGAAGGCGTTTCGCGCGGTCATCTCACCGAAGAGTATCGGCGCGCGGTCTTGACATACGGCTTGCGCTACTCGGATTTGAAGGAATTAGTCCGAAATAGCCTTGAATATTCATTTCTTCCCGGCGCGAGCTACTGGCAGGATCGCGCTTATCGCGCGCCCGTCGCGGCCTGCGCCGGGGGAGCGGGGACCAAGGCGTGCCAGACGTTCTTGAATAGCAGCGAGAAGGCGCGGATGGAGGCCGATCTGGAGGACCGCTTCCGGGCGTTCGAGCGGTGACGTTCAATTGAAGCGGGGCAGCAGCACGACATCGTCCGACGGAATCAGCTCGGTGGGATAGCGGGCTTTCTGCCAGGCTCTCAGACCGCCCAGCATCACGTAAGCTTCGAACCCTCGCACCCGGAGCATGTGCGCCACACGGGCGCTGGTGGCCTCGCGTATTCAAGTACAGTACACATAGATGGACTTGTCGCGCGGCAAGGTCTCGGCGAGGGCCTCGAGATTGTTGGGCTCCAGGCGGACGGAGCCGCGGATTCGCTGGGCGTCGGGATCGTAGTAGCCGTGGCTGCGCACGTCGACGATCAGCGCCGCGTCAGGTTCGCGTTGCAGGCGTTCCACGACTTCGAGCGGCCTGACATGCGGCGCGGTGGTTCCCTTTCGATTCCGCACGAAGTTCCAAACCCGATAGCCGAGGTACGCGGCGAAACCCGCCGCCACCACCCATCCGGCCGCTTTGCCGAAGTCCTGGAGGACATGAATGATTTGTTGGAGCACACCGTGAAACAAGAATCCGATGGCCTCGTAACTGCCGATGTAAATCAGCGCGCCGGCGATATCGAAGCGAAAGAAGTCCCTTGGACGCATGTTCATGCTGCCCGCTAGCGGCGGCGCCATGGTATTGATCCCAGGAAAAAACTTCGCAACGAGCAACGCGGTATGCCCGCGTTTATAGAATGATCGAGCCGCGCGCAAGATGCAGGTTTCCGGATTGAGCGAAACCCTGCATAGAAATCCGAGCAGCGTCCATCCGGTGCGCCGGCCGGCAAAGTAAAGCAATGTGTCGCCGATCAACATCGCGGTCACCGGCAGAGCGATGACAAGCGCCGGATTCATTACTCCCAACGCGGCCCCGGCCCCCGCGGCCAGCAACACAACGGCGCCGGGGATGGGGAATCCGAGAGACTCGAGCAAGCTGGCAACGAACAGGCCGTGGTGGCCGTACTGCGTCAATAATGGAGTGGATTGGACTATGCCTCAGTATATAGCAGGCCTCGTGTTCCACCGCTTCGGCCAAGACGTACTATCATGATGGGAACCGAGGATTCAAGGGAGGCCATGATGCCACAAGCAAACCGAGTGAGTTTTCCGCCGGTGATCGCCGGTGTCGTTCTGATCGCCATATCCGGAGGCGCGCTGTTCGCACAGCCCAGCTATCCTCCTCCGAATGACGCGCCGAATCCATATCGAACTATCACGGGCTGGGCCCAATTGCCCGACGGCAGAAAGTGGGGCTCGACCGCCGGCGTGGACATCGCGCCCGACGGCAACATCTGGGCCTACGACCGGTGCGGCGCCAACAGTTGCGCCGATTCGACGCTGGACCCGATCCTGGAGTTCGATACTTCGGGCAAGCTGCTTAAACATTTCGGCGCCGGCCTGTTCGTGATGCCGCACGGTTTCTTCGTCGATCAGCAGGGCAACGTTTGGGTGACTGACGCGCAGGTCGCCAAGGACGGCAGCAAAGGGGCGCAAGTTTTCAAGTTCAGTCCGGATGGCAAGCTCCTTCTGACGCTGGGCAAGAAGGGCGTCAAGGGCGATGGTCCCGACGTTTTCGGCGCGCCCGCCGATGTCGTGGTGGCGCCGAATGGCGACATCTTCGTGGCCGACGGACACGCGGGCTACAGCGACAACGATCGCATCGTGAAATTCTCGAAGGACGGGAAATTCATCAAGGAGTGGGGCAAGAAAGGCACGGGCCCCGGCGAGTTCGATGGTCCGCACGCCCTCGCGTTCGATTCAAAGGGACGCCTGTTCGTCGGCGATCGAACCAACAATCGCATCCAGATCTTCGATCAGAACGGCAAGTTCATCGCGGAATGGAAGCAGTTTGGACGGCCGAGCGGCATGTTTATCGATCACGATATTTTGTACGTGACCGATTCCGAGTCGCGCGAGGAGGAGGGTTACGGGCACAACCCGGGCTGTCATCGGGGGATCCGAATCGGGAAGATTTCGGACGGCAAGGTCACGGCTTACATCCCCGATCCCGAGGCCAAGGGTGGTTCGAGCATGTCGGAAGGAGTGGCCGTGGATCATCAGGGGAATGTGTACGGCGCCGAAGTTGGTCCGAAGGATCTGAAGAAATATGTCAAGAACTGAGGCGCGCTTGTTTTCTGTCGTCGCATCCGGACTGCAATATTAGGCGCCCGCATTCGGCTAGATCCGCGCACCGGCAGCGCTTTTCGAGCAACTTCTTCATCGCGGCGATGCGTTCGGCGGCGGCGTCCAACTCGGCGACCTTCTTCCTCGCCAGAGCGCGCCAGCGGTCCGAATGAAGTCCTTCCCCGTTGAAGAGCCGGCGGATCTCGTCGAGCGTGAAGCCGCAACTCTTGGCGCGCTCCAGCACGGCGAGCTGTTCGAGAACGGCGCCGGCATAGCGTCTCTGCCCGGCCACCCGCGCGGGCTTGGGCAGCAATCCTGCCTTCTCGTAATAGCGGATCGCGGAAGCGCGCAGGCCGGTCCGTTTCGCGACTTCTCCGATGGTCATGGGACTACTATCTTACTGTTTGAACCATCGCGCGAAGTCGGACCGGATGAATTCCTTGGTTCCCTCGCGGCCGGTCAAGCGAATCCAGGTGGGGCCGCCTTCGCGATCCAGGCGAAGATCGATATCGAAAAAGGGACAACACCGATGTTCGCCGGCGACCCACTCCACCGTCAACTGATACGTCGACGCGTCCCCGGGGAATTCGAACTCGTAGCCGTTCGGCAATTCTCGCGCGCTTTTCACTAGGCCGCGCAGCTGGGGGCCGAGTTCGTCGAAATGGCGTTTCCGCTGCTCGGCGGTTAGAGCCAGACGATCGCAGGCGAAAGGCGATTCCCGCACAGCCGCGGCAGCCAGCATCGCGACAATCAATACCAGCAAAGAAGTTTTCATAGCTCTACGTTACGGCTTAAAGCCGACTTTAAGTCAAGCGCTATTCCTGGAAAAGCCGCAAATCAGCGGCAGGCGTTCAAAAACGCGTAAACTATCGGAATGCGCTACATTCTGTGCCTGTATTTAGCCCTGAGTCTTTGGGCCGACGACGTCGTGGTGACTGACAAGAGTTTCGGGTGCGTTCTCGATTTGCCCAAGGTGAGAAACACTCGAATTCAGAATCCCGATCCCGAGAACCTCAAGGAGGCTATCCGAATCTTGCGGGACAGCGTTCCCGATCAGGAATACCCCACCGGCACGATTCTGCAGCTGGTTCCGTTTGAGGCGATGGTCAAGCATCCGCGCGAGGCTTTTCCAAACACCAACGGCTGGGAGTTTTTCTTTTTGACAGTCTCCGCGGAGGGAACCAAAATTCAAGACCGTGGCGACAAAGTGGTGAACGCGTCGCTCAAGAAGCCCTGCCTGGAGTGCCACCAGCCCGCCGCGAAATTCGACTTCGTGTGCGAGAAGGGGCACGGATGCGCGCCGATCCCGGTGACCGATGAGATGATCGCTAAGCTCCAGGCATCGGACCCGCGCTGTAAGAAGTAAGCGCGACTTACTCTTTGCGCTTCATCAAAGATTCAGCGGGCGGAAGCGGCTTGCCGCCTGCGTATCCCACGGAAATCTGTTCAAACGTGTCTTGATCTTTGATCATGAGCGTGCCTTCGTGGGCGTGCGCGTCCACCTTCGGGTCGAAGTTCGTTCCACCCAAGAACCCCAGTTTAATCTCGCCGGGAACGCCGCTCTTCTCGAACTTCATGACGGGCGCGT
>Ga0302324_100010079_pt1 | contig 19625 bp, 19 predicted proteins | sample Palsa_T0_1_FD_201949 | JGI IMG/M metagenome (GOLD analysis project Ga0302324, IMG submission 201949) | Peat permafrost microbial communities from Stordalen Mire near Abisko, Sweden - Palsa_T0_1 | ecosystem: Environmental > Terrestrial > Soil > Palsa > Peat permafrost | place: Sweden: Abisko...
GTACAGAACATTTCGAAGATGTCGTAGTTGGGAATCAAATCGTAGGAAATCTTCACAGAGAACTGTCGCGTGTACAGCGAAGGGTCGTCGAAAGTCAACTCGGTGTCCAGATGTCCGAAGTCCCGGCGGTGGTAGCGTTCCGTCACATGCATTGCTTCGCTACGGGGATGCCCATTCCGTCGATCGGTGTGCGATCGTTGAATCCCCGCGTTTCGACGACGAACGTGTCGCCATCCCAGCGGCCGATTGAATATCCGAGATAGGCCGGGAATTCGAAGGTGGCCGGAAATTCGCGACCATCCACGAAAATCTGCCGGTGCAGGCCGTCCACCTCGTACAGAATCATGGTCTCTTTGGGGGCCTGAACCATCTTGAAAGGCTCGGCAAGCAGCCCTGCCACGGGCCAGCCATACTCGCCATGGCAGACATTATCGACCCGCTGCTCGGCCGCCCGCCGCTTCATCGCGGCCTCTCCCGCGGGCGTCAGAATGGACTCGCCGGGCTTCAAATCGAGCAGGATGTTGAGCCCATACTTGTGCACCACTTCCAGTTCCATCCCGAGCAGCGCGGATTGAGATTCCTTCTCGTACGCAGGGCCGAGAATGCGCTTGAATTCGGCGGCGGATGTGCGCTCGTGCGCCCAGACTCCCGTCAGATCGGGCTTGCCGCCGGCGCCACGCGGGGCGGGCGCGGAAAGATTGGGCTTCCCGTCTTTCATGGGTGTACCGGCAGGAGGGTAGTCGAGCCATTGGGCTTGCGCGTTGCCGGGCACGAAGATAGCAACGGCGAGAAGCCAACGATACGTCATCTTCGATAGTCCAAGAGTCGATTCTATCAAGGGGAAGCCGCCGGGAGACTGTGGACCTCGCCCGCAATTTCACGTTTCCGCGCATTTCCGGCGACTTGTTGTATACTTCGGCATGAAATCTAATTGCAAGGAGACCACGTGAATCGAATCTGCACCATGACTGTGATGGGCGCTTTGCTCGGCGCCGCAGCCCTCAGCGCTCAAAATCCTCTCTCGACTGACGCCAAAAACAGCTACAACGGCATCAAGAGTACGATCACCAAGGCCGCCGAAGAGATGCCGGAAGCGGACTATTCGTTCAAAGCCAGTCCGCCGGAACGGACCTATGGCGCGATCGTCGGACATATCGCCGACGTCCAATTGGCATTATGTGGAAACGCCAAAGGCGAGGAGAAGAAGGGCGACGCTGGGACAAAAACCACCAAGGCTGACCTGGTTGCGGCGCTCAAAGCGTCCTTCGATTATTGCGACGGCGCATATAACGCGCTAACGGACGCCGACGCCCCCAGCCAAGTCACGCTGTTCGGACCCCGGAAAGCCACCAAACTTGCCGTGCTCAACTTCAACATCGCGCACGACAACGAAATGTACGGGCAGATGGTGGTTTACCTGCGCATTAAGGGCTTGGTGCCGCCCTCCAGCCAGCCCCGTCAACCCTAACGCGATCGGGCTGTCAGGTGCAGGCGGGCGGGTATTTGGGCGTGCGCCAGATCCAGATCGTCGCGGAGAATCGGAACCGTCAGTGACACAGTGTCCGGCGCCGACGGATAGTTCTGGCTAATCGAAATCCTTAAAGCGCGCGCGGGCGTTTCTACCAGCGTGAGAGACCGGCTGGCATCCGCGAACGACCGCAGCGTCTGCGCCTGCTTGGGATCGTCACTTGTGATCGACGCTTGGCGCAGCACGCGCTCCGCCGATGCATAGGTCAGCACCGCCACGACGTGCGAGTCGTCATCCGGCACTTCCAGGCCCGCGTAGCGCATGGTCTGAATGTCCCGCCGGATAGAGAACCCGAGCAGCGGCACATAGGTATCAAACAGCCGCCCGCCCGTGCCCAGTTTGTAAATCGACCACCATTCCGTATCTTCCAGCCCGCGCAGGATCACCAGGAGCGCACCGTCCACAGTCCTGCCATCCGTGCCGGCGGCTTGCAACGAATACAACGGTTTCTGTTTCGGCTCCACGCCCAACGGCCAAGCTTCGACCGTCGTGGATGCCTCCAGGCCAATTTCGTCGATAACCTGTTTGGTGCGCGTGGTGGTGCGCAACAACAATCGCTCGTTCTGTGGACGGCCGGGCACACCAGTGCTGGTCACTTCATAGGCGACATTTGTGATCTCGACGGTCTCGCGGCCGTCCTTGTTCGCGCCATACACGACGCTGGCCGGCGACTGTGTTTGGAATGGCTGTTGGGGCTGCGCAAACCCGAGGCTTGCGATCAGAAGGAACCCTGCCATGCGCCGCATGTACGTTATTCGTAAAACTGCGGCGCTTTCTTTAGCTTCGCGTTGGCGATATAGTCGTGCTGGATCCAAAGCTGGGACCCGCTCTCCTTCAGAAACGCTTCGATCTTCTCGCGTGTCTCCACCGTTTGCTGCTGATCGGTTTCAAACGTCGGCACGCGCTTCAATTTGCGCTCTTCGGGATAGTGATACAGATCGCCGCTTAACACCACCGGGCCGGTTTTGGCCAGCTTCAAGAACAAAACCTGATGCCCGGGCGTGTGGCCGGGCGCAAGCTTCATCACGACAGTTCCATCGCCGAAGACGTCGTAATCGTCGGTTGGAATGATAATGGTCCTGCTGTTCTTGAGCGCCGAATAGTTGGCCGGATTCATCTTCTTGTCGGGCAGCGTCGGGGCGAACATGGCGTCACGCTCAACCTTGCGCGCCAGCCAGGTTGCGCTCGCAAACTCATTGGCGTTGGCAACGTGATCGTAGTGGTAGTGGGAGAACGCCAGAAACTCGATGTCCGACGGCTCATAGCCGATCTTTTCCAGTTGCGACTTCAGAGTTTCAGTGATCGTGGCATATCCTTCCAGCGCCGACTTCTGGCCCGGTTTCAGCGCGCTATCCGGCACTGCGCCGACATCCCACATCAGCGTTCCTTTGGGATGCACGATCAGGTAGCAGCCAACCGACAAATTCGTGGTCGCCAGTTCCTCTTTTTTGAAGCGAAAGCGCTCCGGATCGGAGATGTCCAGGCTGCCGCAGTCGAAAACGTACAAGCGCAGCGATTTCGGCGGAGGCGGCGCCTTGTGCTGGGCGTGCGCGACGAATGGTGCGATCAAGGAGGCAAGAATAAACGCAGTCTTCTTCAACATGTGCTTCGGTCAATCATACTATTTTGGCCGCTTCCTTCTCGTAAGGGCGACCCTTGCACACGGCCTCCAACGGTTCCAAAATGGTTCCATGAACATCACGCTCAAGAACGTGCCCGAAAAAGTCTACCAGACGGTGAAGCGAGCCGCCAAAGAGCAGGGCCGGAGCTTGAACGCGCAGATCATTCACGCGCTTGAAGCCGAGGCTGCCGAATTTGAGCGGCGGAAGCGAACGGCTAAATGGCTGCCTCACGAAGCCGGCCACGTTCAGGCGTTACCACGCGCCCTCAAAGAACATCGCTCCGGAAGCTCTCGAAGCACAAACGAATTCCGTCTTCCAGCGTCACCTAACCATCGAGCGTTCGCAATTGCCAGGGGTTGATGTACTTCCGCCGGCCGCGGTTGGCCCTGCTATCATGAAAGCGGAGGTTATCGCATGGGTCCCGTGGGTGTTCAGGAAATGGTCGTCATCCTTCTGGTCGCCCTTGTTTTGTTCGGTCCAAAAAAGCTGCCCGAACTCGGCAAGACGATCGGAAAGGCGATGACGGAGTTCCGGCGCGCACAAGCCGAACTCAAAGCCACGTTTGATAGCCACATGCGGGAATTGGAAAAAGAAGGCGAGTCCATCAAGGACGTTACTCGAAGCTATACCAACGAGATTTACAACCACTACAACGCATACGACTCCCCCTCCTTTAGCGATTCGCTGACCTATCACGGCGCCGAACCGCATTCCATCGAAGCTAATCCATCCACCGTAAGCGTACCCGCACCTCAGGGCGCCGAATCCAGCGTGTCTCCGAACGAGGCGCAAGTTAATGGAACCGTACCGCGGACAGTCAACGGCTCCGGCCACAGCGTCAGTGAACCAGCCGCGCCGGAATCCATTAATACGTAAGACGACACGTAAAGAAACGTAAGGAAGTATGGAAGACGACAAGCAGGGAGTTCCTCCTCCCGACGGCGAAGGAGCGCCCGAGGCCGGGCGTCCGGTCTCCGACGCCGAAGTTGTCCACACACCTACGGTCGAGGTGATGACCGAGTCCGGTCTGATTCGCCGCCCGCCCGGACTTCCGCCTCCGCCGCCGGCCGTGAGCCCACAAGACGAAGAAGAGGACAGCATGCTGCGCATGTCCTTCATGGAACATCTGGAGGAGCTGCGCAGCCGGATTATCAAGGCTCTCTACGGTCTCGCCGCGGCATTCGTATTTGCGCTAGTGTTCGCCGGCAAGTTGTGGGACATCATCAGCGACCCCGCCATCGACGCCCTGAAGCATCTGCACGTCAACCCTCCGCAATTAGCGCAGCTCACGCCCATGGAAGCATTCTCGATTATTTGGGTTCAGCTTCCGCTGCTGTGCTCGGTGTTTATCGCTTCACCCTGGATCGTTTATCAGGTCTGGGCCTTCATCTCGCCCGGCCTTTACAAGAAGGAACGCCGGCTCGCTCTGCCCTTCGTGTTGCTGACCGCCGGCCTCTTCATCGGCGGCGGATGTTTCGCATATTTTCTGGCGTTCCGCTACGGTCTCGAGTTCTTGCTTGGAATCGGCATGAGCAACAACGTTCGACCGGTGGTTTCCATTACCGAATATTTCGATCTGTTCGTGAACGTCACCCTGGGCGTCGGATTGGTGTTCGAAATGCCGGTGCTGATATTCCTGTTGACGCTGCTGCGCCTGCTTTCTCCGCGCTTCCTGCTGCGGCACTCGAGGTACGCAATTCTCGCCATTGTGATCATCGCCGCCATCATCACGCCCACGCCCGATGTCTTCAACCTGATGTTGTTCGCGGTCCCGATGTGCCTCCTGTATTTCGTTGGCGTGTTCGCGGGCCTGGCTCTGGTAATGCGCCGTGAAGGCCGCACGTTGCCGTGGCGCAAAGTGCTCTTGATCGTTTTCGGGATCGCACTGGTGACAGCGGCGATCGTATTCGTGATGATCCACTACCACGTACGATTAGTACCAAAGTGGCCTTACATCACCCGCTAAACCCCGGGCGGGGCATCATCGACCGTGGCGAAATTTCTGGATTTTTTTCCCGGAGTCGTCTACGATGGAGGGACCCTGAACTCAGTCTGCAATGGACATCATAAAAGCACTGCGTGAACTACATGCAGAGAGGAAGCGTTTGAATATCCTGATCGCTTCCCTAGAAGCGCAGGTGGCTGCCGCGAGGAAGCGAGGCGCTGTCCGAAAAAGCCCTGGACGCCGTGGAAGAAAAAGCATGAGCGCGGCCGAGCGTGAGGAAGTCTCGAAACGAATGACGCTGTATTGGGAAGTGCGCCGGGCCGAGCTCCGTGACAGCAGCCAACCCGCGCCGCGCGCGTGAACAAGCCGGAATTTGCGACCTTATCGCTTGAAAAACCAGAGCCAGAAATATTGCTGCCCTGCTCCATGCCGATAGCGTGGATCAAAACCGCAACGGTACGCCATTTCCGCCGCTTGGCGCTCTGAGAACGGAACACCAATCCAGGTGTCGTCCGGCTTCGTTTCTAACGTACTGTCCCCTTGCACCTGGAACTTAAATAGCGCCCCTGGCCGCAGCAGACGATGCACTTCGCGGACATAGTTTTCTATGATCTCCCGGCTGGGGATATGCTGAAAGACGATGGAAGAAAACGCGAAATCGAAAGGCAATGCCGGCAGCACCGTCAAGTCCTTGCCATTGTTCTGATACACGAACGCGTTCGGCCGGTCCCGCAGCGCCAGCGCCGCTTGACGCACCATTTCACCGCTGACATCCACGGCGTGCACCTCGCCAAACATGTTGGCTAGCGCTCGGGTCACGCGTCCCGCCCCGCAACCGATCTCCAGCACGCGCATTTCGGCGGGTGGTTTTCCCTGACAGATATTCCAGGTGTCGTTGAGAATCTGCTCGGCAACCGTCCCCTCGCCCGAAGCGAAAAAATCCTCGTCGGTCCAATCCATGGTCGCCGTGTTTACGTAATAACGGGCGTTTTCGCGGGCGCGCTGGTCCCAATCGTCCCGCATCTTCTGCAATTGGTGGTCGAGGCTGATGTCGCTCATGTCGGCCGGGCCATCCCATTCTCCCATAGCCTATGGAAGGCCATCACTTGCATATAAAAGGGCGAAAGGGTACTGGGCCGGAAACGCTTTATAATGTTACCTATTAACCGAAAGATGCTCCTGCGCCTATTGACCCCGGGTGTACGATCAGTTTAGAGTCGAATGTGACAGCGAATACCATGGAACAGCGTAAAGCGCAACGATTTGAATTGAAACTGCCGCTGGAGTTGATCCGCAAGGGTTCACAGCCGCTTTCCGAATACGGTGAAACCCGTAACCTCAGCTCGGTTGGTGTTCTGTTTGAAGCCGGAGCCGCCCTACGTATTGGCGAACCGGTGGAATACATGATCACGCTTCCCGGCACTCCCGAGAACGGTGACAAAGTGCGTTTGCACTGCCTTGGAAAAGTGGTGCGCTTTACCCACGAAACCGGCGTCGCCGCCACTCTTGAACGCTACGAATTCGTCCGCTGAACCGCCAGCAGCTCCAGCAGCAGCCGCGACGTAGCCTGCTTCCCAGATTCGCCGACCTCTCCCACCGGGCCCACGCACGCCGGACACCCCGTTTCGCACCCGCAGCCTACCAGTACTTCTAGTGCGCCCCCCAATAATTTGCCTGTCAGTTGGAACAGTGGCTGGCTTTGCCCGATGCCGCCCGGGTAATTGTCGAAAAGAAACAGATCCGGCTCGAAGCTTTGCGTGGCTCTGGAAATATCTTCCGAGATCGCAATGCCCAAATCCCTGGGATCGCACATCAGCAACAGCGCCGCCACGGTTCTCATCACCTGCGCCAGTCCCGTGAGCCCGCTCTGCCTTTCAGCCGGCGCCATGTCCGGAAGGCGCGCCCAAAAACTTGCGGGGAAATGCAGCCAAAACGCGGTGGTGTGCAACTCCTGCTCGGGCATGGACAGGTTGCCCGCGCCGATGTTCTCCATGCTGTAAAACCGCAGCTTCTTGAACCCCACCACTTGCGTGTTCACCCGCACTTCGCCGTGCGCCGCGCGCGCGCCATTGACGTCCTGCGATTCGTATTCCTCCAGCTCCTTCACCTGTGTGTAGTCGATGGCGTCGGTGAAATAGTCGCTGTCCACGCGCCGGACATACGCCTTACGTCCTTCGTAGTCCAGCTTCTCCACCTGGAACTGCCGCGCTTCGTGCAAATAAATAGCCTTCTCATGCAGCGTCGTCAGCGCAGCCGTGAACGACACTTCCGCGATCACCTGATGATTGCCCGTGATGTCCACCACGATAAAGTTGTCGCTGGATACCGCACGCAAGCTGACCGCATCCGCCGGATAAGTGTCGGACGTCCAATGCCAGCAGCCGCCGGAGCGGTGCAGCAGCCCCGCGTCATCGGCCAAAAAGCGGCACAGCTCGGCCGGATCGTGCGGCCCAAACTTCTCCCCATCGCGAATGGGCAGCTCGAAGGCCGCGCATTTCAAATGATTGATCAGGATCTCGAGATTGTCGGCGTTGATATGCGCGTGCTCGGGGGACCCTTCGAAGAAATACTCCGGATGCTCCACCACATATTGATCCAGCGGCGCGCTAGACGCCACCATCACCGCTAACGACGCGCTCTGGCGCCTCCCCGCCCGGCCGGCTCGCTGCCATACCGACGCGATGGATCCCGGGTAGCCCGCCATCACTACCGCATCCAGCGATCCAATGTCCACGCCCAGCTCCAGCGCGTTGGTTGCCACCACCGCCCGTATCTCTCCGTCGCGTAGTTTGCGCTCGATCTCGCGGCGCTCGCGCGGCAAATAACCGCCCCGATATCCACGCACCGCATCGCCCGGCAGCGGCCCGCGCTCGATGGCATCGCGCAAATACTTCACCAGGATCTCGGTCGCCAGCCGGCTGTTGGCGAACACCAGCGTCTGCTGATGCCGTTCGATGAATTCCGTCGCGATGCGCCGCGTCTCCTGCAAATAGCCGCGCCGGATACCGAGTTGTTTGTTCACCACCGGCGGATTGTAGAACACGAAGTATTTTTCGCCGCTCGGCGCGCCGTTCTGATCCACCAGCTCAACCGCGTGCTCGATCAGAGCCTCCGCCAGTTCCTTCGGATTCGCGATGGTCGCCGAGCAGCAAACGAATTGCGGCTTCGATCCGTAAAACTCGCAGATGCGGCGCAGCCGCCGGAGTACGTTCGCCAGATGGCTGCCGTATACGCCGCGGTAATAATGCAGCTCGTCGATCACCACGTAGCGCAGGTTCTCAAAACATTTTGCCCACTTGGTGTGATGCGGCAAAATGCCGCTGTGCAGCATATCCGGATTCGTCAATACAACGTTTGCGCGCTCCCGAATCGCGCGCCGTGCGTCCTGCGGAGTGTCGCCGTCATAGGTGAAAGCGCGGATTTGAGATCCCATCGCGTCCACCGCCGCCTGAAACTCGTGCAATTGATCCTCGGCCAGCGCCTTGGTCGGGAACAGATACATCGCTCGCGCCGCCGGATCGTCGATCAGCCGCTGCAACACGGGCAGGTTGTAGCACAACGTCTTGCCGCTCGCGGTCGGCGTCACCACCACGACGTTCTTGCCCGCCGCGCACCGCTCGAACGCCTCCGACTGATGCACATACAGCCGGGGAACACCGCGTGCCACCAGGGCGTCCCGCAAAGCCGGAGCCACGCTGGCGGGGATGTCCGCAAACTCGCCCTCGCGCGCCGGCTGATGGCGGATCGCACGAATCGGCGAATCCGGAACTGCCATCCATTGCTGGAACCGGGCGACCGAGGTTTCAATCCCGCCGCTGCGCCGAGCGACGCCAAACGGATCTGACGATTCCGTAAATCCAAGGGCTAGGTTCATCGGATTGATTCGCCTTTTCTTTGCCAGATTACAGCAAAGAACCTCGTTTGTCGAGCGATAAATAATTTGCTTTGACAAATCAAATTAGATGGGCGAAACTAGCTCAGTGTCTGAGTCCGGCGTAGATATCTTGCTTCGCTGCTATCCGCAGATTTACTTCGCGTGCCACCGGCGGCATGTGCGCGATGAAAAAACCAATGCGGTATTGAGCGCGCACCAAGCCAGTGTTCTGGATCATTTGGACGACGTCGACGGCACCCACCTGCTCGAACTGGCGAGGCACATGGGGGTGACCGCCTCCACGATGTCGTTGATGATCGACCGGCTGGAGCGAGGCGGCCACGTCACGCGCGAGCGCAGCAAAGAAGACGGGCGGCGAGTGGTGTTGCGGCTGACGCCCGCGGGAGTGCGGATCAAACGGCAGCAAAATGTGCTGGAGCCGGACTTGGTGGAGGCGATGCTTGGTCGCCTGGACGAACACGGGCGACATGCCGCGCTGCGGGGTCTGGAGCTGTTGGCCGAAGCGGCGCGCGAAGTGGTGACCAGTGGAGAGCTGAATCGATTTCTTCGGGCCGGTGGCACATGAAATGGCTTCTACTGTCGTTAGGCGGCATACTGCTGCTGGCCGGCTTGGTGTTGTTGGTGGGTGCGGCTCTGCCTTTGCGGCATCACGCTACACGCAAGGCGCGCTTCGGCGCGGCGCCAGCGGCACTCTACGCAGTGATCGCGGGCCCGCCCGATTGGCGCTCCGGAGTGAAACAGTTCGGAACGCTGCCTGATAACGACGGCCGCCGGCAATGGTGGGAAGAAGATAATCACGGCCAAAGGATCACTTACCAGGCGGTGGAGGCCGTTCCGGACAAGCGTTTCGTGGTGCGCATCGCGGATCGCAATCTGCCATTTGGTGGAACCTGGAGTTATGACGTCGCGCCGGCTCCTGGTGGAGGTTCCGAACTGCGCATCTCAGAAGACGGCGAGATCTACAACGTGATCTACCGGGTCGTGTCGCACTTCTTTCTTGGCTACACGGCAACCATGGAGCGCTATCTTCGAGACTTGGGCGCGAAGTTCGGGCAGACCGTGGAAATCGAGCCATAATGGGCCAGGAACTGGAATGCAAAGCGCGAATCCGGCGCGAAGTCAGCATGGAGGGAACGGCGCAACTGGAGACGGACTTCGTCCTCTTCCGGGGACCCGAGCGCTTCAAGGTCAGTTTCAGTGAACTCACCAGCGTAAAGGCGGACGGCGGCGTTTTGAAGCTGGAGTTCGCGGGCGGGCCGGCGGAGCTGGAGCTAGGCGCAGTGGCCAAGAAGTGGGCGCGGAAAATTCTGAATCCGCCGTCTCTGATGGACAAACTGGGAGTAAAGTCAGGGCTGCTGGTCCGGCTGATTGGCGGATTTGACAAATTCGAGCCCGGCTTTAGAAAAGAGATCGCGGAGCGCCAGGCGGTGGTCGTCAACAAGGGTAAATGCAACCTGCTTTTCCTGGCAGCCGGGAAATCCGCGGAATTGGACCGAATTCCGAAGCTCAAGGCGAACCTCAAACCAGGCGGAGCACTGTGGGTGATCTATCCGAAGGGCGTTCCTCAGATCAAAGAGGTCGAAGTCATTCAGGGCGGACGCGCGGCGGGAATGAAGGACGTGAAAGTGGCCAAGTTTTCCGCTACCCATACCGGGCTGAAATTTGTGTGACAGCATTTATGTGATAAGACGGGAGGAGCAACATGGCAAACAAATTTGGTGCTGATATTCTGATTCAAGCTGAAGAGCCAATGAGCGCGGCGTCATTCTACGTCAATCAGCTCGGATTCGAGATCACCGACGATAACCCGAAGATGATTGGCCTGCACGGCGAGAACATCAACTTGTTCATCGAGCCAGGTCCGGCGCTGGGCGGCCCGGTGTTGGAAGTGACCGTCGCGAATGTCGCGGAAGCCAAGCTTCGGCTAGTGAAGAATGGTTGTGAAATCGTCAAGGATGAGCCAGATTTTCCGCGCTGCTACGTCAAAGACCCTTACGGCCTGATTTACAATCTGACGAGTTAGCGAGCGCGGTCGCAAGATACTGGCATGAATGTTCGGCTGGACCGGCAGAATCCCTACTTACGCATCGACGCTGTCAACGTCTTTGTTCGAGATCAGGATCGTAGCCTGGACTTCTACCTGAATCAGCTCGGATTCCATCTGGCCCTCGACATCCGCCTTCAATCCGGTCATCGCCTGGTGGCCGTCGCCCCTCCGGACGGAACCACGGTGCTGCGGCTGATTGCGCCCGATCCAGACTCTGAGGACTACCAGCTGATCGGACGGCCCACGCCGATCGTGTTTCTCACCGAAGATGTCGTCGCCAAATTCCGCGAATGGAGCAAGCGCGGAGTTCACTTTCGCTATACACCTCGCCTCCGCCGGCTCAAGCACAATCCGCAGACGTCGGCCGCCGAGCAGCCACCGATCTGGGGCGGAGTATTCACGCGCTTTCAGGATATCGACGGAAACTCCTTCTCGCTGGTGGGAATCGATGAAGTGAGCCAGGCACTGGAAGCGCAACGCCGGGCGACCGCGGAGAAGTTGGAATTCGAACGACGCGCAGCGCAGGAACTGGAAATCGCACGGATGGTCCAGGCACGGCTTTTCCCACAGACGCTGCCGCCCTTCGGAACGCTGGAGTACGCGGGCGTTTGCGTGCAAGCTCGCCAAGTCGGCGGGGACTACTACGATTTTCTGAATCTAGGTCGGGAACGCCTTGGGCTGGTGGTCGGGGATATCGCGGGAAAAGGAATCGCCGCTGCTCTGTTGATGGCCAATCTCCAGGCGAATCTGCGCAGCCAATGCGCTATTGCTCTGGAACATCCGCAACGATTCTTGGAATCGGTGAACCAGCTTTTTTACGAGAACACCATCGAGAGCGCCTACGCCACGCTGTTCTTCGCCGAATATGATAGCCGGGCGCAGCGCTTGCGTTATGCCAATTGCGGGCACCTGCCCGGTCTTCTCTTGCGAAGCGATAACACACTCGATCGACTGGCCTCCACCTGCACCGTTCTAGGGCTCTTCAAGCAATGGGATTGCTCGATCGAGGAAAGCTCCCTCTTGCCAGGAGACACACTGGTGCTTTACACCGATGGTGTCACCGAGGCGTTCAACGATCTTGGCGAGGAATTCGGAGAACAAAGGCTGGTTGACAGCTTGCGGTGTCATCGCGACCAGCGTCCTCAGGCGTTGCTCGATTCCATTCTCGATGACGTGAAGCGGTTCAGCCCGCACGAGCAGCATGATGACATCACTCTGATGGTCGCGAGGTGCAATTGACACCAAACGCCATTTGCCGTCTAGCATCATGATGCCTTTGAGATTGATGCTATGATGTCATCGTGAGAACCACGGTCACTCTCGATCCCGATACCGAGCGGATCATCCGCAACATCATGCGGGAGCGCGGCGTCTCCTTTAAACACGCTCTCAACGATGCCATCCGTGCTGGATTGGCACCCCCCAAGCGGAATGGCACTCGCCGTTTTAGGCAAAAGACCTATTCGCTCGGCGCTGAGCAGAACTTCCGCTGGGATAAAGCGCTTGCAGTTGCAGACGCAATCGAGGACGAGGAGCTGAGTCGTAAGCTCTCGCTCCGTAAGTGATCCTGATCGACGCCAACATTCTCATTTATGCCGTCAACAAGGACGCGCCGCAACACGCTCGCGCGAAGTCTTGGCTTGAGAAGGCGCTCTCCGGAACGGAAATAATTGGTATCCCGTGGACCGTTTTGCTTGCATTCCTGCGTCTTACCACGCGGCCCGGCCTTTTCCGCGACCCGCTTCGCATCGGCACTGCATTCGACCTTATCGATTTTTGGCTGGAGCAAACTTCTGTCAGCATCATCCACCCGGGTCCCAGGCACGGTGCAATTATGCGGGAGCTTTTGGAGCCTCTCGGGACTGGAGGCAACCTGACTTCCGACGCGCACTTGGCCGCATTGGCATTGGAACATCGCGCCGAACTCTGCTCCTCCGATCAGGATTTCCAGCGATTTCCGGGTTTGAAGTGGCGCAACCCACTGGCGTGACCCTTCGTGATCTACCCCAGCCGCCCGTTACAATTCATTTGTGCAACTCACCTCGATCGACTGGCTGGTAGTCGCGCTCTACTTCCTCTTTAACCTCGCCATCGGTTTCTACTATAAGTCCCGCGCTGGAAAAAACGTCACCGAATTTTTCCTATCCGGGCGCAACGTCCCCTGGTGGCTCGCGGGAACGTCCATGGTCGCCACCACGTTCGCTGCCGACACACCCCTGGCCGTCACCGGCATGGTCGCGATGGGCGGGATCGCGGGCAACTGGCTATGGTGGAATTTCATCGCGAGCGGCATGCTCACGGTCTTCTTCTATGCGCGGCTCTGGCGCCGCTGCGGCGTTATGACCGACATCGAATTCTCTGAAATCCGCTATTCCGGCAAGCCCGCAGCGTTCCTGCGCGGCTTCCGCGCCCTGTACCTCGGCATTCCCATCAACTGCATCATCCTGGGATGGGTCAATCTCGCGATGGTCAAGATCCTGGAACTCGTGCTGGGCGTCGACAAGGCGCAAGCTCTCGCCATCGTCATCGGAATGATCGTCCTCACATCGTTCATTTCCACCCTTTCCGGTCTGTGGGGCGTGTTGGTCACCGACCTTTTCCAATTCGTCATAAAGATGGGCATGGTGACTGTGCTCGCGGTGTTCGCGGTGCGCGCCGTCGGCGGTATCGACGCCATGAAGGCGCAGCTGGTCCTGGTGGACCACGCGCGCGGCCCAGGCCAAGGCTCGGTCCTCAACTTTGTCCCCGATCTCCACTCCGCCTGGATGCCCATGATCACCTTTCTGGTCTACATCTCGATGAACTGGTGGTCCACCTGGTATCCCGGCGCCGAGCCGGGCGGCGGCGGTTACGTTGCGCAGCGCATGTTCAGCGCGAAGGACGAGAAGAATTCGCTGCTCGCGACGTTGTGGTTCAACATCGCGCACTATGCGGTGCGTCCCTGGCCCTGGGTGCTGGTCGCACTCGCGTCGCTGATTCTCTTCCCCGGCCTGGCCGACCCCGAAACCGGTTACATCCGCGTGATGATCGCCTATCTTCCTCCCTCCCTCCGTGGATTAATGATCGCCGCCTTCGCTGCCGCTTATATGTCTACCATCGCCACGCAACTCAATTGGGGCGCCAGCTACCTCGTCAACGATTTTTACCGCCGCTTCCTAAGGAAGAGCGAAACCGAGCGCCACTACGTCACGGCTTCGCAGTGGGCCACGGTGCTTCTCACCATCATTTCAGCCGTGGTTACGTTTTATCTCGATTCCATTGCCGGCGCCTGGAAGCTGCTGCTGGTCACCGGAGCGGGTACCGGCGGCGTCCTGCTACTGCGCTGGTATTGGTGGCGCATCAACGCCTGGAGCGAAGTCTCGGCCATGATCTCGGGCTTCGTCGTTTCACTTGCGATGCAGACCTTGTTCGGCCTCGACAAAGATCAGCCGCGCGATTTCGCGTGGATCATGATCGTCACTGTTTCCGTCACTACCGCCGTTTGGCTCGCGGTCACCTTCCTCACGCGCCCTGAATCCAAGGACACGCTGCTCGCGTTCTACCGGCGCACCCATCCATCGAAAGCCGGCTGGCGACCCATAGCAAAACTCGCTCCCGATGTCCGCCCCTCCACCGGCGGCCTTTCGAATTTGCTGGATTGGATCTGCGGCTGCCTCCTCATCTACGGGATCTTATTCGGCACTGGCAAATTGCTTTTGAAAGAGTTCGCGACCGGCTCCTTGCTTCTCGCCATGGGACTTACGGCGGGCGCAGTTATCTATTGGGACCTTTCTCGCCGCGGCTGGAGTACAGTGGTGGAATAGGCCGTTGTGAGACCAGCAGCTACAGCATTATTTCTTGCGTCATTTCTCATCTCGGGCTCCCTTGCGATTGCGGCAGATAAACCGCTAGCTATCGTCCACACGGTATTCGCGACCAGCGAAGACGGTCCTCCTGAAGCTTCCGACGAAGACTATTTCGCCGGCGAAACCATCCACTTCAGTTGCCAGGTGGAAGGCTTCCACAAAGTCGATAAACCCAAGGACTTCGGCAAACAAAGTATCTCTCTCAAATTCCAGATCGAAGTCCGCGACAAGAGCGGCGCGCTCCTCCAGCCGGTTCAGGAGGGGAAAATCGAAACCACCGTGACGCAGGAGGATAAGAACTGGATGCCGAAGTTGCGCGAGACCATCATGGTCCCGCCGCTGGCCGATACAGGCGAGTATGCGGTGCTGGTTAAGCTATCGGATGAACTCGCCTCCGTCAATATAGAGAAGTCCGCCGTTTTTCACATCAAGGGCCGCGATATCGCGCCGAGCGATTCCTTGATCGTCCGCAACTTTCGTTTCCTGCGCACCGAAGATGACGAGAAGCCTCTGGCTGTCGCTGCCTATCGTCCCGGCGACGCCGTCTGGGCGCGCTTCGACATGACCGGCTACAAAGTCGGCGAGAAGAACCAGGTGGACATCGAGTACGGCCTCACGGTCCTGCGCGAAGACGGCTCGGTGGCATACGCCCAACCGCAAGCCGCCAATCAGAAACTCCAAAGCTTCTATCCGCAGCGCTACCAACCCGGCGAACTCAATTTGAATCTGGCGAAAGACCAGCCGCTGGGAAAATACACCATCGTCCTAGCAGTCCGAGATAACCTGGGCAAACAGATGTACGAAACTCGCGAGACCTTTTCCGTCGAATAGCCACTTCTCAATTGATGGCCCTCTTCCGCACTCGCAGTGCGGCTGTCTTCGGAATCGAAGCGCACCTCATCGACGTCGAGGTTGACATGTATCCGGGCGGCAGCGCGCGCGATTTCATCACGGTTGGCATGCCCGACACCGCCGTCCGCGAAAGCCGCGAGCGCATCAAGTCCGCTATGCTCAATTCCGGTTTCGGCTATCCCAACAAATCCGTCACTATCAACCTCGCTCCCGCCAATGTTCGCAAAGAGGGCGCGGGTTTCGATCTACCCATGGCCCTAGGAATCTTGGGCGCGATGGGCACGGTCGGCCAACCCGATAAACATATGGACGAGTACATGCTGGTGGGCGAATTGTCGCTTGACGGAACGCTGCGGCCCGTGCGCGGCGTGTTGTCGATCGCGGTATGCGCGCGCCGTCAAGGGATTCCCAACCTCCTGGTTCCCGCCGACAACGCCGCCGAAGCGGCCGTTACCGAGGGCGTGCGCGTGTTCGGCATGCGGCATCTCTCGGAAGTGGTGGCGTATCTCAATCAACCGGACCGGTTCCAGCCCACGCCATCGTCGCCGCCATCGTTCACTTCGCCCGAAGAGTGCCTTCCGGATTTTCGCGAGGTTCGCGGACAGACCACAGCCAAGCGCGCACTCGAGGTAGCAGCCGCGGGCGGCCACAACGTGTTAATGATCGGGCCGCCGGGTTCCGGCAAAACCATGCTCGCGAAACGCTTCGCCGGCATTCTTCCGCCCCTGACTTTTCAAGAATCCATCGAGACCACGCAGATCCACAGCGTCGCGGGGCTACTCCCGCGCGGCGTCGGATTGCTGGCGCGCCGTCCGTTTCGCGCGCCGCATCACACGGTATCTGATGCCGGACTCATCGGCGGCGGTTCGGGAACGCCGCGCCCGGGCGAAGTCAGCCTGGCGCATAACGGCGTTTTGTTTTTGGACGAGCTGCCCGAGTTCCCGCGCAACGTTCTCGAAATGTTGCGGCAGCCGATCGAAGAATCTTCGGTCACGATCGCTCGCACCAACATGACGCTTTCCTTCCCCGCCGACTTCATTCTGATTGGCGCGATGAACCCCTGCCCGTGCATGCTTCAGTTACACTCGGAAAGCGGTACGTCACGGTCACGGCGTTCTCGGATTTCGGACCGCTTCGAATCGTTTCAATCCGAATCCCGGCCACGAGCAGCTCGACCAACTGCCGCTTTCGCTCCCAGGTCAATGGCTGGTCGAGCCGCTCGCGCAGCCGAGTGAGAAGGGCCTGCGTATTCTCCAATACGGGCCGATTCGAATCGATGCTACCCAGCTTGCGTTCCAACTCTTCGATCTGAGACGAGAGGCCCCCGGCCTCCTTGTCTATCTCCGCCAGCTGCTGATCGAGTTCAGCATCGTTTAACAAACCCTTGCGGTAAAGGCCGACGACCTTGTTACGCTCATCGGCCTTCGCCTCCAGAAGCGCTTGCAAGCGGCGGACGCGGTCCTGGTTCTTCGAAGAGTCGCTGGCTTCGCCGCGCATCCGCGCCCGAAGGCGCTCGATCACGACACCTGGCCTGCGGAGGAAATCTTCAACGTCCTCCCAGACCGTCTGTTCTAGGTTCCCGCCCCGCACCCCCTTCGATGGGCATCGCTGTCCGTTGACGCCATAGATCCCTCGGGCGCTCTGCTTGCCGTTGCAGCGGTAGTAATAATCGCGCCGGCCGTCATGCCGGACATTCGACACTCCGACGAACGTCAGACCACAACAGGCGCACTTGATCAATCCGCGCAGGAGGTACTGATTTCGTGTGCTTCGGGGACTATACAGGAGGTGCCTGTGTAAGTTCGCCTGCGCCTTTTCCCAGGTCTTCTCATCGACGATTTCTGGCACCGTGCGCGAGATTAGCGGCCGGTCTTTGTTGGACGAGCGCTTCCCAAACTGATGAACGCCTTTGTAGGTGGTGCTAACGATAAGATTCCGGACGCGCGCTGGTCTCCAGAAGCCCGAAGTTCTCCGCTTGCGTTTGCCCCGCAAGACCAACCGCTCGTCGCGCTGATAGGCACAAGGAACTCGGAGCTGGTTTAATCGGTCTGCAATGAAGAAGCAGGACCGTCGCTCGACTGCGGCCAGCCGGTAGATCAGGCGGATCACGTCAGACTCCGAGAGTCCGTTCGCTGGAATGATTTCTTCGGAAACGACGAGACGAGCGTCTCGCTTTTCGCCGACCTTGCGGTAGCCGTATGGCACGATGCCCCCCATCCAGGCGCCAGACTCAGCCACCCGGTTCGTGCCGGCCACGGAACGCTCGCGTATTACCTCCCGCTCATGCGCGGCGAACCCGGACAGCATCGTCAACATCAATTTCCCTGTCGCGCTCGATGCATCGAATTCCTCGGTCATACTGCGAACCCGGACGCCGAGCTTCTCAAGGTCCGCGACGGCGTTCAGAATCAGTCGTGTTTCGCGTCCAAGCCGGTCCAGCTTGTAGACCAGTAGCTGATCAAACTTGCCGAGCCGGGCTTCCCGCAGAATTTCGCTGCCGTCGGGGCGCCGTTCCAGTGGAACGGTCCCGCTGACGCCGTTGTCGGCAAATATGCGGAACACCGGCAGTTTGTGGAGAGCGCAGAAGCGTTGGCCGAACTCGTACTGCGTTTCGATCGAGTGGCGCTCACGCTGTTCCTCGGTGGAGACGCGCGCGTATATCGCTACCGGCATGACCGACACTCCATCGTGAAAATCACTTTTTGGGCTGTCTCTCAATGACATGGATGCCTCTGTCGTCCCCTGAAAGCAAGTTTGCCATCGCCCGCTGAGCATCCGAATTTCGCGGATCGGCAGGGTCATCAAGGAGCTGCGCCAAGGCCTCCACGAGTTGGTCCATTAACGCATCTAGATCGCCGCCGTCTCCGGCGAAATGCTTCTTGACGGTCATGGCGGCCGAGATGGAACGGCTTATGGTCGAAAATCAACTTGCTGCTATGCGTGGAATAGGGAGTTGTTGATTCATACTATTCGTGGAATAGACAGGTTTGTACTTAGTACAGATTGCTTCGCACCTATGTTGCTGTGACGAATTTGGATCGCTCTCTCCAGGCGCGAACTTTCTCCGCGCGTACTCTGGCTCGCAGCTCGCGCTCAGCCGCAATCTCAGTCTTTAGCTGCGCAGAAAACGCGTGCGCCAGCTCCTGCAAAATATCGGAGTTTGGAGTAACGATGTAAAGCGAAGCTCGGCGAAAAGGACAACCGAGGCAAACCAGCGTCGGGTAGCCTGACGAATCCGATATCTCGCAGTTCGGTCAGCGCCTTTGAGACGGCGTTCGGCGAGCTCACACCACTGTATCGATAGATTCCTCCGTAGCTTATGCGGATCGAGAACATTTGATCTGCGCCAGCAAGCTGCGAATGCGGGTGTGTTCGCCGCAGCCATGGGCGCCTACTTAGTATGGACAGCAAACCGTTATGAGCAGCAACGGAAGCTTGTGGGGCTTCGCGGTCGCGCTCACAAAGACTGTGCTCTCATTCACCCTCGTCTGCCGACAATGTTGGCAGAGCTACACAGCGGTTGGGAGATCTGGCGGCAATTCGCGATTGAAATTGGGGCGATCAGTAGCGCTGAAGGAAAAGAACTGGAGCATAGGTTTTGCAACGCGCTGAAGGAGGCGGCGCTGAATCAATGTCAATATCATCAAGCCAGTGATCCGGCTTTGCGATTCTTGTTCCTCTTGCAAACCGCACTCGCAAGCGGACGCGCGCATCTAGCCGACCGAAACGGAAGCGCCCCGGATCTATCCGGGCGCTGTGGCTGGCGTAAAGCAAAGGGTCGAGCTTGGACTCCTCAAGGGACACGCATCGGCTGGTTGTCAGCGACAGACCTTTTCTTAGAACCGATGACTAGTTATGAAGTAGCCCGGCAGATGGCAGGCGCTGAGCGAC
>Ga0302324_100010081_pt1 | contig 19623 bp, 15 predicted proteins | sample Palsa_T0_1_FD_201949 | JGI IMG/M metagenome (GOLD analysis project Ga0302324, IMG submission 201949) | Peat permafrost microbial communities from Stordalen Mire near Abisko, Sweden - Palsa_T0_1 | ecosystem: Environmental > Terrestrial > Soil > Palsa > Peat permafrost | place: Sweden: Abisko...
CCCACCTAAAGGTGGCTAAAGGTCGCGCTACTAAATCATGCCGCGGACGCGGTTCGCGCGCGTGTCACGATTCTTGTGACACCACGCCTGGCACGGCATGCCGTGCGCCTACGGCTGATCACGAGCGACCGGTTTCTTCGCTGCGTCGAATTCGAGCATGCGGTAAATCTGGTGCCACGACCGTCGGCGCATCGGAACGGCCGCATCTGTGGGCAATTTCACGCGCATGCGTGGCGGGCGCGGCACCGCGCGCGCGAGTTTGGGCGAGGCGCTCCGAGCGGATGTTGCCGCATCAGCGGCAGCGCCAGGGACCTCAGCGGAAAAAGCCCCGTCAGCCGGACCCGCGTTCTCGGCGCGCTTGAGAGCGTGCTCTCGCGTGTCCAGCGGCGGAACGCCGACGTGAGCCACAGGCGCCGCCACCGTGATCGGCGGCACGCCCGCAATGCCGAGAATCGAATTCAGAAGTGCGCGATTGTCCGCGCGCAGCCGCACGACCTCCGCCTCCAGCGCGCGCGTGTAACGCGTCGCCGAGATCCGCTGCCATATTCGGTTTAGCTTTGTCATCGAGTGTTGACTGAAAGGAAAAGGCGCCGACCTAAAGGTCGCCGCTACGAAGTCCTCGCTGAGGACGGTTTCGTAGCGGCCGCCTTCCTGCCCTGAAGCGAAGCTGAAGGGTTCACCCTGAGCGTGTGAAGGGCAGGCGGGCGCATTTCGGACAATATTCGGCAGTTCTCCGTGTCTCCGTGGCTCCGTGCACAATCCTACCTGCGACGCCGATGCACAAATGACACCGGTCGCCCCCCGCGGGATTCTTCCAGCTGAAATTTGCGGGCTTGCATGGCGCGGCAGGTGGGATCGGTCGCGGTCATGTGCGCGGCCACGCGGTCGGCAAACGGAATGCGGCTCTCGGACCCGGCGGCGCGCGTGGCGTAACGCGATTTCAGCCCATACCGCGCGGCATCGGCGGCATCGTCGCCGTCCATCTTCTCGATGTCTTCGACGCGCGCCGGATCGCGCACCAATGTCGGAATGGTGCGAATCAACTCGCTGCAATTATCGGTGAGCAGCCATTCGTTCGCGTCGAGCATTTGGTACATCAGCATCCATCCTCCCACGCGGTCGTTGTCCGCGGGAGTCGGACGCGGGAATCCGGCGGCGGCGAAGACGTCGCCCATCTGGTCGGCGATGGAAGCTTCGTCCGTGCGGCGCGCGAAAGCGTCGGGCGAAAGGTAGATGGCCTCGATTTTTTCCGGCGCGCCGTCGCGGCCGATGCTGCGCTCGATGATTTGTCGCGCGAGCTCGCGCGGCGACGTCCGATGCGTCACGTGCTCGCGGTACGTGACGATCCGGCGAGAATCGTCATCCCGCCTGCCCTGACGCAGGAAGGGCCCAAGGCCGTCTTGTGGCCCATGAGCGATCTCGCCCCGTGCCCGCAATAATTCGCCGCGATTCTGTTCATGGTTCAGCATGTAGAAATCGTTGAAGACGAGGGTGGACCCATGCAGCGAAACAGGTTTCGTAGCGGCCGCCTTCAGGCGGGCGTGTTTTCGTTACCCCAGTGCGTGTTCACGTCGTCGTACTGCGGGTCTACGTTGTCGCAGTGCAGGTTTAAGTTGCAATGATTCACAATCACTGCGGCCTCCGCGACATCCGACCGGCAGCGAGCCTCGCGCTCCGCGCGCCGCCTAGCACATAAATCACCGGGCGGGGTGCCCCACCCTTCGCACTCAAGGGTGGGGCCTTTGAATTTGTGCCCGATTCCCCAATCTACAATTCGAAGGGCGGGCCACCCACCCTAAGATTGTGAGTCATCGCGCGAGTGGCACGCTCTTCATGACGCAGCACCGCGCACGGCATTCCGTGCCCCACGGTCATCGGGACGAGCAATTAAATCGCGGGCGGCGCGACATCAATCGCGCCAGGAGGAGCCTGCGTGTGCCAATACGCGGCCGCCGGATGCTCGAATCCCCAATCGATCGAAATCCAGCGCGGCCACCACGGCTTCCCATCAATCTGCTCGGCCCGCGCAACATGCCGCGAATAATCGAAGCCATCGAAATACTGCCCCGCGAAAACGTCCCAGTCGCCATCCAGGAAAGCGCGCTTCAGGTGCGAGGGCAGCGCGCGCAGCGTCTTCAAATAATTTTCGTCCGCGGCGTAAATCGGGTTGTCGCTGACGCGCGCGGGAATGAATTCGTAATCGCCCGGATCGTACGATTCAGGAGGGTCCATGCCGGACGCGGGCTGCTTGTCAATCCACAGCGACTTTACCCAAGCGTGGCCGATGTTGCCGGGGTTGGTGGCACCGGCCATGCACGGAAACGCGCCCGGCATGGGACATCTGTTGCGGCTCGTGAGGAACTGCCACTGGCGGAGAGTGAAGAGCGTGAGCTCGTCAATGCCGATGAAAAGAAATTCCGCGCCCTGATATTGGTACACGTCGTTTTCGTTCTGGCAGTAGCCGAAGCGCGTGGTGGAATCATTCAGCCAGGTGACCAGGTGTTTCGATTCGTTGTAGCTCTTGTAAAGCTCGCGCGGAATATCGCGGCGAAAATAAAGCAGCAGCGATTGTTCCAGTTCCGGAAAAGTCCGGCGCAGCAGCAGCGTGTCCGCGGTGCGATGTTCGTGGGCCTGCAGGATCGCTTCCATCAGCAGCGCTTTCGATTTTCCCGGGCCGGCTGCCCCACCGAAGAGGCGATACTTCGCGGCCGACCCGTGAAATCCGCACTGCTTGGCGAAGGGCTTGTAGTACGGGCGGAAATCGAAGGTAACGACATTGCTGGTTTCGTCCGCACATTCATCCGGAGCAGAATCGCAAGGCGCGCTCTCCTCTGTCAGGCCTGGGCTCGAGGAATCCGCGCGCGTTGCGTTCTGCGCAGCTTCGCGAGCGGCGCGCTCGGTTTCGTCATTCACAAAACGCTCAATGCCGGATGTGATGGTGGCCATGGGGTGAGGGATTGCGCGAGGTTCGTCGCAGGTCGAACGGCTATCGCTGTGGGCGCGGGACGCAATGTTGCAAGATCACGGTGACCGGCCCGTCGCTGCCGGAGCGATCCGGCGGACGCGGCGGTTCGAGCGTGCGCGCGTTTTTCTCCAGCACTTCCACAAGTAATTTCAGGTCGCCCTTATCTTCGCTTCGCCCGAGCTTCCCGTGGAGATTCGCGTAGCTTTCCGCAATTGTGCGTTCGTCGATTCCCTTTTCCCGCAAAGCCTCCGCCAGCTTTACCGGTTTGCACTCCGATGGCGCCGAAGACGCCCGAGCGGTCCTCATCGCGGCACGCAAGTCGGCCTGGCGGGCACGTTCTTTCTCCGCGCGTTTGTTTTTCTCGCGCGAAGATGCCGAAGATTTGGGAGCGGGACGCGATTTGGTCCGAGCCGGTTCGATTCCCTGTGGTTTCATTTTAACCGCCGGTCCAGGCGCGTCCCGCATAGGCGAAAATGTAGTGTGAGATTCCTGTTTTGTAGTCATAGCAACGCAGTCAACAGTTGACAGTTAACAGTTCACAGGAAAACGCATGGGTCGGTGGACGAGATAGGTGAGCTTGCACACGCACGTCGCACATCAATCATCGTGGGGGGTGCCCCGCCCTTCGCTTTTAAGGGTGGGGGTTTTGATTTCACGCACAATTCCCCACCCTTAAATCCAAAGGGCGGTCCTCGCGTCCTAGGGGGTTAATGTTTCGGAGACGACGGCGATGCGGCTTCCGCAACCGGACCAACCGTGGCGAACGTCAGGCAGACGCGCGGATCCGATTCCGTTCCTTCCGACGTTCGCGCGGTGACGCCAAACCGATGCGGGCCGGGGAAAAATATGCGCCCGGAGCTCGTCCCCGTAATTCCGGCGACGAATTTGTTTGCTCCGGACGGCGCCGGAATGGAAAAGAGCCAGATGGGCGTAAGGCCGGAAACTTCGTACACGTTGAATTGCGTCACGCATTTCAACTTCACCGTCCGCGAGCAGGCCGGCGTTTTAGTGAAGTCGTAATCGAATTGAATCGTCACCGTGTGCCGGCTGGGCTGCGACTGAATCGCGGCGGCGTCGGAAGACAGCAGCGGATCGTTTGGACCCGGCGGCGGCCCGAGCGGGCGCACCGCGATTTGCCCGGACGATGCGAACACCGCCGCCGTCGCAGTCTCGTTGGCGGACGCCGTCGCGTTCGCGCGCGCAGGCGCGGACCAGTGCCTCACGGCCACCGTCGAAATGGCCGCGACCACAAGCGCCGCACAAATTCCCACCCACAGCGCCGCCCGCATGAACGAAGTCACGCGTTCAAATTACATCCGATGCCCTCGCGATGGAAGCGCCTTTCGCGCGCGAACGCATCCTACGCGGCGTCGCGCCCCCTGTACGTCTCCGTAGGGGCACGGCATGCCGTGCCCCACGGCTGCAACTGAAATGCTCGACAGGATTTCGCGGGCTAACCCAAAATCTGCACCGTGACGCCCGACCCACCCGTGATGCTGATTATTTTTGCGCGGACAAAATTTGCGCGCACCCCACTGGCCACAAGATTGTCGCCCGTGGTGCTGCTCGAGCTCATGTTCGCGGCACCGGTGGGGACGGCGTACTGCGCGTCCACGTCATTCATGGCCGTTTGCAATTGGACGCTCACGGCCGTGGGCGCGGTCGCGAAGCTCGTCTGCCAGCGAATGGTGCGGCCGTTTTCCGGGAAGCCGGCGTAGCTCGGCAGCGCGAATTGCTGGCTGGCCTGCCCCGCGGCAGGCGATTCGTTGTTGAAGGCGAGCGCGACGTCGCCGGGAAAAATCGAGTACGGCGGAACTTGCGTGTTGTAATTCGGCATGAAGCCTCCGGAAAAGTTGATCCAAGGATGCAGGGAAACAGGATGCGCGGAATCGGATAACGCCAACCCAACAGCAATGTCCGCGATTCGAACCTGGTTTCGTAGCGGCGACCTTTAGGTCGGCGTAGTTGCTGTCTGACGTTGAATGCGGATTTCGAGGCTAACAAAAAAAGTTGTACCCGAACTCGAAAAATAACGCAAGTGCTTGTGTGTGTGGACGAAACTAGTCCAAGGCGCAACTGAATGTGCCAGCGCGATTTAAGCCCCATTTCTATTCCGAAAATAATTTCGCGTGGAAACAACGTGCAAAGCCCGCGCAACGCGTTTCGATGAAACAAAAGGGTTTGCGTTGCCACATCGCGACACAAACCGCCCAACAATCTGGCCGCACCCTCATCGGGCATGTAAATCATCGCGCGGGGTGCCCCACCCTTCGCACTTAAGGGTGGGGATTTTGAATCTGTGTTCGATTCCACCCTTCACACTCAAGGGCGGAGATTTTGAATCTGTATTCACTTCCCCACCCTTGGATTAGAATCGCGGCGGCGATTCGGCGGCCGGCATCCAAGGAGGCACCATGATTCGCGAGCAAATGCTCGGCGTCACCCAGGGCGAGCGTAATTTTCGCTGGCGTGGCGGAGAAATCAGCCGGGTGGAAGGATTTTCGGACGCGGTGTTCGCTTTTGCCGTGACGCTGCTGGTGGTCTCGCTCGAAGTGCCCAAAAGTTTTCACGATTTGATGCTAGCCATGCGCGGTTTTCCGTCCTTCGCCATTTGCTTCGCCATCCTGGCCAACGTGTGGTTCGAACACTACCGCTTCTTCCGGCGCTATGGCCTGCAGGACGCCTACACCATCGTCGTCAATTGCGTGCTGCTCTTTTTCCTGCTGTTCTATGTCTACCCGCTGAAATTCGTTTTCTCCTCCATGTTCGGTGGCGCGCAGATTCAGGTGGACGAAGCGCGCAAACTGTTTGAAATTTACGGCGGCGGATTCGCGGCCGTGTATTTTATTTTCAGTCTGCTGTACTGGCACGCCTGGCAATTCCGCCGCGCGCTCGCGCTCGACCCGCTCGAAAAGCTGAAAACGCAGCAGGGACTCGCGGATCATCTGGCGATGATGGCGATCGGACTGCTGTCCATCGTCCTCGCCTTCACGCTCCCGCCGCGCTGGGTGGGCCTCGCAGGCTGGCTCTATTTCGGCATCGGCGCCTATTTCACCGCCGCAGGAATGTTTTTCGGCCGCCGCGAAACCCAACTGCTCGAAACGATGCGCGATCCCCCGCCGATGGAGTGAGCGAAGACCAGCCTAGCACGATCGCAGGCATCGCATTCTTGCCTTCGCCTTCGCCGTTGCCGTTGCCGTTGCCTTTGCGGTTGCCTTCGCCTTTGCCTTCGTAGCGGCGACCTTCAGGTCGGCGTGTCTGGTATTTAACGCTAATTAAGAAATTCGGAGACCCAAGGTTGATGCGCTGAACGCGGATTTCGAGGCTAACAAAAAAAGTTCTATCCGAACTCGAAAAATAACGCAAGTGCCTGTGTGTGTGGACGAAACTAGTCCAAGGCGCAACTGAATGTGCCAGCGCGATTTAAACGCCATTTATATTCCGAAAATAATTTCGCGTGGAAACAACGTGCAGACCACGCGCAACGCCTTTCGATGAAACAAAAGGGTTTGCCTTGCCGCATTACGACAGAAACTCCGCAACAACCCGGCCGAAGCCCGCATCAGACGTGTAAATCATCGCGCGGGGTGCCCCACCCTTCGAACTTAAGCGTGGGGCTTTTGAATTGGTCCCCAACGACCACCAATTAATTCGCGGTAATGCTCAATTCCCCACCCTTGCAAAACAGAGGGCGACGCACCCACACAAAATATCCCGCCACAATTAGTGCCGCGTAGATGCAGACGACGCCCCAGGCGCAAAATACGCGCGCAGCGCGGCGAAGCTCCTTTCTTTTTCCTTCTCCGCGATGACGAAATCCGCCGCCGCGTTCTCGGCAGGATCGAGCCGGCGCACCGGCGGAGTGTCGCGAGCGTGCGGAGGCCGCGCAATCGCAAAGGTATTGAGCTGCGTGAGCGTATCACCGTGGCAAAACGCGCAGCGCGCCCGCAGCGTCACCTGCAGCGGCGGATCAATCTGAATCGGCGCGCCCGGTCCGCCCGAGCCGTTGCGCGCGCCTTCGGCAAAACCGTAGCTCCCGTTATAGGCCGGCGAGTTTTCATCTTCCAGAATCAAGCCGCCCGATTGCAGATCGCGCACGAAAAGCTTCCGGCTGATTTCGCAGACCTGCAGCGAAGCGCGCTCGAACGTGCCATCGGCCATTTTGAACGTGCCGTCATTCGAGTGAAACGAAGCGGCAGTGGCCGGCTTGAAAATCCGGAACTGCACTTCGGAAGTAAGCGTTGTCGGTTCCACTTTCCCTTTCGAATCGATCAGCATAAGTTGCGTGACCAGCGCGACGCCGTCCAGGCCACCGATCGGATCGCTTTCCGCGCGATCCGGCATGCCGTCCAGAAACTTTTGCAGGTTGGGCTGCCGCGCGGCGAGCTTCACAAAGACGCGCGAAGTGCGGCGATAACCCGCGAACAGGTCGTGCGCGCGCGGATGAAACCACAGGATCTCGATCCAGCCGCTCTGTTGCGCGAAAACATCGGGAAGCGAAAGCGCGCGCACAGCGTCGGCATAATTGTTCGGCAGCGATTTGATTTCATCAGCGGTCAGCGCGATTTTGCGTATCAGGCGCGAAATCAGATCGAGCGCGGCGAGTCGATGGTCGCCGAGCTCTTTTTCGTCCGCGGGCAGAAACGGGAAAAAGAGCGTGTCGTGCGCGCTCCATAGGTCGCTCTGCATCAGCGCGCGAGCCACCGTCGATCGCGGCGCGTTCTCATCGAGCGCGTCCTGCAGCGCCTTTCGGAAGCCGGAATACGCGGGCTCGGTCAAGACCAGCCGGCTTCCGGTGATGACGAAGTGCGAGGGATACAGCGGGTCGATCGCGCGGTCGCCCGTTTCGTCGCGCTCGAACGTGCGCGTGCTGACGCCATCCACGAACGGCGCGCCCTCCGGAAATTGGTCCGTGAGGCGCGTTTCGACGCGGCGCGAAAAGAGAAAATAAAAGATGCGATTCCACGAGTCGTTCGGGTCCGCGGAATAGATCGGCGCGGGCGCGGCGTCAAGGAGCCCTAAGCCCAGCGCGCTCGGCGCCGGCTCCTGCGCCGCGATGAACGTGCCCAGTGCGGCCGCGGCCTCAAGGACCGTTGCTTTCGGCGCGCTCGGCGCCGGCTCCAGCGCCGCGATGAACGTGCCCAGTGCAGCCGCGACCAAAGGCAGGATCGCAGCGCGCGTTCCGTGGTTGCGGCGTGGATTCATGGGCAAATCGCGGTGACCCTGCATCTTACTGCATCTTCGTAGGCAGTTTCACGTTTCACGTATTTTTGGTAGGGGCACGGCATGCCGTGCCCGGTGTCAGTGCCGTACCATGGTTGCTCCACCACCGAATCGCTCCGCACTTGCCTTCGTGCCGGCGACCTCTTGCTCGCACTGAGCGGGGCGAACGTGCCCTGAGCGATTCGCGAAGGGTCAGGTCGGCGTGTTTTGGTTTGGTTTGGCTTGCTTTGCCTTTGCCTTCGTAGCGGCCGCCTTCAGGCGGGCGTGTTTCGCTTTCTCTTGCCGTACGCAAGTAATACCCGCCTCCTAAACGCTTCCGCGTTTCAGTCAACGCGATACAAAACCAAAACGCGCCGCCCCATTGGCTCCCGCCACGAGACCCTCCGCGCCGGTTCCACATCATAATTAGAGTACAATTCGCGCACACACAAACGAAACACGCAGAGCGAAACGCACCATGGCAGACGCCGCAACAAACGGAAAAATCGAAACGCGATGCTGCATCGCGGGAGGCGGCCCAGCCGGAATGATGCTGGGTTTTTTGCTGGCGCGCGCGGGCCTGCCGGTCGTGGTGCTCGAAAAGCACGCCGATTTCCTGCGCGATTTTCGCGGCGACACCGTGCATCCCTCCACGCTCGAAGTGATCTACGAACTCGGCCTGCTCGACGAATTCCTGAAAATCCCGCACACCGAGTTCAAGCAGGCCAGCGTGCAAATAGAGGACGATTTTTTCGACATCGCCGACTTCACGCACCTGCCCACGCACTGCAAATTCATGGGTGTCATGCCGCAGTGGGATTTTCTGAATTTTCTCGCCGCGCACGCCAAGCGCTACCCCGCGTTCGATCTGCGCATGCAAGCCGAAGCTACCGACCTGCTCGAGCAGAATGGCCGCGTCGCGGGAGTGCGCGCGAAATCGCCGCAGGGCGCGCTCGAAATTCGCGCCGAATTAACCGTCGGCGCAGACGGCCGCCATTCCACCGTGCGCGCCAAAGCGGAATTGCCCAGCGAAGATTTCGGCGCGCCCATGGACGCGCTCTGGATGCGCCTCTCGCACAAACCTTCCGACCCGGAACCAACTCTCGGCCACGTCGAAGCCGGTCGCATGATGGTCATGTTCGATCGCGGAGGCTACTGGCAAACCGCCTTCGTCATTCCCAAGGGCGGCTTCGAAGAAATTTGCGCGCGCGGGTTGCCCGCGTTTCGCGACGAGATTGTGCATATGGTTCCCTTCGCGCGCGATCGCGTGGACGAACTCAAAACCTGGGACGACGTCAAACTTCTCACAGTCACCGTGGACCGCCTCACGCGCTGGTTTCGCCCGGGCCTGCTCTGCATTGGCGACGCGGCCCACGCCATGTCGCCCATCGGCGGCGTGGGAATCAATCTCGCGATTCAGGACGCGGTGGCCGCCGCAAATATTCTCGCGCCGGCCTTCGCGCGCAAGGGCGGAGTGACCGTTGATGATTTGGCGCGCGTGCAGCGGCGGCGCGATTTGCCCGCGCGCGTGACGCAACGCGTGCAGCTCGTCGCGCAGAATCGCATCATCAGCCGCATCTTAAGCGGCGAAAAGATTAAGCCGCCGCGCATTTTGAATCTGCTGCAACGCTGGCCAGTCCTGCGCCGGATTCCCGCCTACGCCGTAGGCATCGGTTTCCGCCCCGAGCACGTCCGCACCCCAAAGAGTTCGTAACCGAAGGTTTGACCGTAGGGGCACGGCATGCCGTGCCCGGTCAAGCGTCACCCGGGCCATGCGCGACGTCGAGATCCCGCATCGCAACGGCTCAACTCGCGCATACACATCTCGCCCATCACCCACCGGCCCGGAAGCAACTTGAGAGTCAACAGTTCACAGTCGCAAGAGACTCAGCTTGCACACACATCCGGCCCATCTCTCACCGGGGAGGGTGCCCCACCCTCCAACTTTGAGGGTGGGGATTTTGAATTTGGGCCGCCTGCGTAGAACCATCCACCGCGAACGCGCGCGAGTGAATCCGTTTCGCCCTCACGCAGGATTCGTTTACAATTCATTCGCGCGGATTTTCCGGTGGACCACGGTCCCCAGGAGGCTTCCATGATTTCCAGGCGTGCCCATCTGCGCACATTCAATTTCATCGCGTTCACTTCCCTGCTACTCGTTGCCGCCATCGTTGCCATCACGCTCGCGCCGATCTCCGCCGCGCAAGACGTTCCCCCGCCGCGCGTCATCGATTTGAAAACGCAGGACGGCACAAACCTGAAGGCCACCTATTTTGCCGCCGCGAAACCCGGCCCCGGCGTGCTCCTCATGCATCAATGCAACGCGCAGCGCAAAGTCTGGAACGCCCTGGCCAGCAGCCTCGCGGGCGCGGGCATCAACGTGCTCACTTTCGATTTTCGCGGCTTCGGCGAAAGTGACGGCGAGAGCGCGGACCAGTACACCACCCAGGAAGCCGTGGACGCGGTGAACAAAATCATGCCCAGCGATGCGGACTTCGCCTTCGCTTACCTCGAGTCGCAGCCCGGAGTGACCCGCGAAGTGATGGGCGCGGGCGGAGCCAGCTGCGGCGTCAATCAGGCGGTGCAACTCGCGCGGCGGCATCCGGAAGTGAAGTCGCTCGTGCTGCTCTCGGAGGGAACCACTCCCGAAGGCCGAAAATTTTTGCGCTCGTCGCCGAATTTACCGCTCTTCCTCGCCGCGGCCTACGACGATCCCGATCCCGGCGTGGTCGAAATCGTGGAGTGGCTCGCCGGCCTTTCGCCCGACCCGCGAAACCAGCTCGTGCGCTATCCCACCGGCGGCCACGGCTACCAAATGTTTGACGCCCACAAAGAATTGCCGGGCATGATCGTGAACTGGTTTGTGTCCACGCTTAAAACTTCTCCGGGCGCGATCGGCACCGATGCCGCGACGCAAGCCGCCGCGTCCACGCACGCGGCCATGTCCGCCGAAGTCAGTTTTCTCGAGCTCATCGACCAGCCCGGCGGCCCGGCCCGCGCCGCGCAAATGTTCGCCGACGCGCGGCGCAAGGATCCCGACGCCGTATTATTTTCCGAGGTGCTCATGAATCGCATCGGATACGAGCACTTCCAGCAGGACAACGACCCGCAAGGCGCCATCGAACTCCTGAAGCTCAACGTGCTCGCCTATCCTAATTCCCCCAACGTCTACGACAGCCTGGGCGACGCCTACATGGCCGCCGGCCAGAAAGAACTAGCGCGCGCGAATTCAAAGAAGGCGCTCGAGTTGTTGTCCACCAACACGTCCTACAATCCCGCCACGCGCCAAGCCATCAAGACCAACGCCGAGCAAAAGCTAAAAGCCCTAGGCGACACCGCCGCGAAATAAAACGCAGTTCACAGTCAACAGTTAACAGTCCACGCGCCGCCTCCGGGGTCGTAGGGGCACGGCATGCCGTGCCCGGTCCAGCCCAGCGCCAATCACGCCACGCGCACGATCGCACAATCACCACACGACAAGATCGGAACACGCGCACACACCTCGAACACAAATCACTGCGCGGGGGTGCCCCACCCTTCGTTTTTAAGGGTGGGGATTTTGAATTTTATGCGCGAGACAGGTAGGGACGCCATGCAGGCGGGGTTTCGTAGGTTGTAGCGATTTTGAATTTGCCTTCGTAGCGGCCGCCTTTAGGCGGGCGTTTCTTGGTTTTGTATTTTGCGGATCGAAAAACCCACCGGCCTGAACGCCCCCGCGACGAAACCGGCGCAAAAAAACGGGGTTCCTCTGAACTGTTAACTATCAACTGTCAACTGCCCATCAATCCTGCGGCGCCTGCTGATCATTCGCAGCCGGCGGCTGCAGCGGCTGCGCCGGAGCCGGCGTAGGATAAAGCGTAAACGTGATTCCGCGCTTGGCGTTCTCGTCGACCGTGCGCTGCATATCGAGCTGCGCGGGATCAAACGAATTTTCGCCGCCATACGTGGTGACGTAATGCAACTTCCCGCCTTCGAGCCAGAAATCGTTCACCGCGTACATCGAGCCATCCCGCAGCACGAGCACGGGATATTGTTGCGGCGCAATGGTAGCGGCCTGCGTCTGATTATCCGGCGAATTCTGCCACTCGCCCGCGCCCTGCTGCTGCGACGCATCCGAACTCATATCGCCCTGCGCGCCGACGCCCGCGCCCGCGCCGTAATCTCCACCGCTGACCGAAAAATCCGCGCCGCCGTAGCCGCCGCCGTTGTAGCCGTAACCGTCGGCCCCGCCGTATCCGCCGCCATAGCCGTAGCCCAGGCCCGCGCCAAATCCGAAGCAGCCAAAGCCCCAGTAAGGATCGCAGCCGAACCCGCTGCCCCACCACAGTCCGCTGCCGTATCCGTAGCCCCAGTAGGGATAGTACGGATAATAATTTATAGGACGCCCGCCCGAACCGTGCGGATGAATATTGCGCGGCGCCGTAATCGTGTTCGCATGCACGCCCGCGGCACCCTGCGATTTCGCTGACGGCGCGCGCACGCCCACTCCCGTTCCCACGCCCACGCCATTTCCACGCGCGCTCGCAGCGTTCGTGTTCGGGACGTTATGGAAATGCTGCACCGACGCGGCTCGCGAAACCGGAGCCGGCGGATCCTGCCAGGTATTGTTGTTCGCCGCAAAACGCTGCGGCGCGGCCGCGGCGCTCGTTGATTTCCCGCCGCTCGCGCTCGGCCCGTACCACACATGTGTCGCAGCGCTCGATCCCGCCGCGTGCGGACTCAACCCGGCCGGGCTGTTCGGTTCCCCGTGCGCGCTGATGACTCCCGATGTTGCGTGCGCGCCGCCACCACCCGATGAACTTGCGTGCGAACCTCCGCCGCTGCTGGCGTGTGAGCCGCCGCCCCCGCCATGCGAGCCGCCGCCTCCGCCCCCACCGTGCGAGCCTCCGCCACCTCCGCCTCCGCCGTGTTGCGCGAATGCGGGCTGCGGGGCCAAAGCGAGCGCGGCCGCGAAAATCAAGCCAAGTGAATTTCTTAGGATTGCTGATGCCGAGCGGTGCTGAGAGGCCTGGGTCATTGTGGAACCCTCCCAATCTGCGGAGACCGTGAAGGGCTTGCCTTGATTCATTCTAATACATTGGACGTCCCCGTGCACCATTTGGTTGCAGTCCGTTTGCGCCCCCGCACTCCCACCGGCGCAGCGTTGCCCCGCAGCCACACCGGCACAGGGTTTGTCGCGCACCTCGGAGCAAATCATCGCGCCGCGCGCCGCCTTCGCGCTCGTCTGCGTGGCAGTTGGTTTCGTAGCGGCCGCCTTCTCGCTCGTCCGCGTGGCAGTTGGTTTCGTAGCGGCCGCCTTCTCGCTCGTCTGCGTGGCAGTTGGTTTCGTAGCGGCCGCCTTCTCGCTCGTCTGCGTGGCAGTGACGAATCACCGCGCGGGGGGTGCCCCACCCTTCGTTTTTAAGGGTGGGGCTTTTGAATTTGGTGTCGTAGGGGCACGGCACGCCGTGCCCGTTGTCAGTGCCGTACCACGGTCGCGCCACCACCGAACGCTCTTGACCTTGCCTTAGTACCGCCCGCCTTCACGCGGGCGTGTTTTTCTTCGTGCTACACAAACCCAAAACTGGCCGTGGGGTGCCCCACCCTTCGTTTTTAAGGGCGGGGATTTTGAATTTGCTTTCGTGCGGCGGGTGTTTCCCTTCGCCTTACGGCAGATGCGTCATCAGCACAATATCCGTAGTCGACGAATCCCGCGCTATCACAATCTGTTTCCCATCCGGTGAAATCGCGAACCGCGACACGCTGTTCGTCGAGAAATGCGTCCACTGATGCGGCGTCGCAGGCTTGCTTCCGGGCGCCCCGAGCGGCTGAATCCAAAGGTTCGTCACGCCCTTCTGCGCCACCGGGAAAATAATGCTGTGGCCGTCCGCCGTCCAGCCAAATCCGATCGGTGGAAATCGAAAGTCCAGTTCCTTGGGCATGTCGATCACCTGCGTGGGCGCTCCGCCTTCGGCCGGAACCAGGGCCAGCTTGGGAACTCCCGCTGGATCCGCAAAGTAGAACGCCGCCACTTGCCGTCCGTCCGGTGACATCGCGGGCCACCGCATGAAGAGGTCGCTCATCTTCTGCGGCGTTCCGCCGCTTGCCGCCACGCGCATCAGGCGGGACTCGCTACCCTCGACCCTGCTGTAAATCACGAACTTGCCGTCCGGCGTGCACACCGGATTCGCAGCCGATGGCCCGGGATCGAGTTCCTGCGGCACGCCGCCGTTCAAATCCGCCCGCCAAATGGAAAACTTCTGTTTCACCTCTTGCGTGTACGCAATGCCGCTGCCCCCGCACAATGTGGGCCACAGCACCGCCTCACCCGGCAGGTGCAAATCCACGGGCTGAGACGCCGGAAGCGCAAGCTTGGCCACATGAAAATTTCCGCCTCCGATATATCCGTAAACCAGCTCCGCGTTTCCGTTCCACGACACTCCCACTCCATCCCAGCGCGTGGTTCCCGGCGTGATCTGCTGCGCAGAATCCGGATTGGCGGTGGGCCCGAGCCAAAAGCCCGCCCGCGGCACCGACTGCACCGCCACCAGCTTGCTGCCATCCGCGGTCAGTCCCGGAACGCCATAGGAATTCAAGTCATTCGAGACTTGCTTCAGTTGCCCGCTCGGGTACAGCACTTCCCACAGCTGCACCCGGTAATCCCGAAGCCTTTCAAACCCGGCAAACACCACTGCGTCGGGATTCGATCGCCAAGACAAGCGGCCAATCTGCTGCCAATTTAAATCTCCCAGCGGAACACACGCTCCGGTTTCCAGGTCCACCACCTCAACGTGGCTGCCGTTCCGCGCGACATTTTCCACGGCGACGACGGCCACATGTTTGCCGTCCGGCAAGCAAGCCGGGCCGACCTCCATGAACGTCTGCGGCTCTTTCTTCGTCGCCGCGATATGGACATTCGATCCGTCCGTGTCCGCCGTCACCAAGTAGCTTTCATGCTTCGCCAGGTCCGTGCGAATGAACGCAAATCGCTTGCCGTCCGGCGAAAACGAAATGGTGGAGGGCACATCGTCCAGCACGGTTTCCGGCGTGCCGCCGAGTGACGCCACCCGATTCAGCTTTGCTTTCGACGCTCCTACCTCTTGCGTCGAAAAATAAATGTAATTCCCGTCCGGCGAAAACTTCGGGCCTCCCGCGGGTGCCACCGTCGGGGCCAGTTGCGCGATCTGCGCCGTGCTGCCCGTGGCCAATTGCAGCATCCACAGGCTCGTCTCTCCCTGCTGCGAGCGCATGTAGGCCACCAGCCGTCCGTCGGGAGAGATCATCCCCACGGTGACGTCCCCCGTAGTGGTGAGCTCGGAAATTTGCATCGGCCCCGCCGCGGTTTCGCCGCCGGAGCGTGCCGTGTTGCCGCGGAATTTCCACACCGCCAGCGCCGCAATCAACACCGCGGCGGCCACTCCCGCTAGCAGCAGCGGATTTCGCCACAGAGGGCGAGCCTCCGCGGCCGCGATCGTCGTTCCGCTCGCGCTGCCGACCGCCGCCGCGGATCCGCTCGCTCGCGATATCCTGGATGCCGGGTCCGCCTCGCGCGTCACTCCAGAAGAAGTCGCGCTCGGCGCAATCGCATCGCTGCTCCCCGACGCAAATCTCCGGTCCGAGCTCGTGTCGCGCTTCAGCCGCTTCAAATCGCCGCGAAGTTCCGCCGCCGTCTGGCAGCGCAGCTCGCGATCTTTTTCCAGCGCCTTGTTGATCACTTCCTCGAGCTTCACCGGCAAATCCGGATTCAGCCGCACCGCAGGCACCGGAGCGCGATTCAGGATCGCCTCCGTAATCACGCCGGAAGCTTCGCCGCGAAATGGCATCGTGCCCGTGGCCATTTCGTACAGCACCGCGCCGAAGCTGAAGAGATCCGTGCGCGCGTCGAGCGCTTTCCCGCGCACTTGCTCCGGTGACATATACGCCACCGTCCCCACCGTGGTCCCCGGGCTGGTCAAAAATTCCTTGCTTCCATCCGACGTCTTCCCGCTCGAAAGTGTCAGTCCTTCGGCCTCGCTCGCGCGTGTCTGCTTGGCCAGCCCAAAATCCAGAATTTTCGCGTGCCCGCGTTCGGTGATGAAAATATTCGTCGGCTTGATGTCGCGGTGAACGATTCCCTTCCCGTGCGCCGCGTCCAGCGCATCCGCTATTTCGATGCCCAGGTCGAGAAGTTGCTCCAGGTCCATCGGCCGGTTGCCGATGCGGTGCTTCAGCGTCGCGCCTTCCATGTATTCCATGGCGATGAACATCTGCCCGTCGCCTTCGCCGATTTCATAAATCGTGCAGATGTTCGGATGATTCAGCGCCGAAGCCGCGCGCGCCTCCCGGCGAAACCGTTCCAGCGCTTCGGCCTCCTGGGCCAGTTCCGCTGGAAGGAATTTCAGCGCCACAAAACGCCCGAGCTCGGTGTCCTCCGCCTTGTAAACCACACCCATCCCGCCCCCGCCCAATTTTTCCACGATGCGGTAATGCGAAAACGTCCTGCCAATGTGTGATTCGCCGCTGCTCATGGCAGCACATCTTAGGTTGCGCGCGAAAGCAAGTCAACGAAGTGGGCATACACCTCGCAGATAAATCACCGCGTCGGGTGCCCACCCTTCGCACTTAAGGGTGGGGCTTTTGAATTTGCCTTCGTAGCGGCCGCCTTCTTGCCCTGAAGCGAAGCTAAAGGGTTTACCCTGAACCGAGTGAAGGGCAGGCGGGCGTGTTTTCGCACGCATACGAAGTGCAGTCACGCCCGAGCAATTCAAAGCGGAAGTTTATCAGGCGAGCCAGAGGAACATCACAAGGAAGCCGCGCGGGCGGTTGGCGGGCACGATCGCTTCTACTTCGTGTCCCTCAGCGTGAGGTGTCCGAACTCGGCGGCAAGGTCGTCTGCGGCGAGGCTCAATTCCCTGCCGATTGGCGCGGCTTCCTCGGACTTCAGGTCTCCGCCGGACTCGATAAAGTGTTCCGCTTTCAACCTGGCCTCATGCACGCGGTCGATTTTGTTCTGAAGCTCTTTACGTCTCATCGGCGTCTGGCTCATCGATTTCCCCCTGCCGGCATTTATGTTCGGATCTCATGCGCGCGCATCTCCGGCGACACGACGTGCTTGCGTTTCAGCTTCATGTGCAGGACGCAAACCGAAACGGGCGTGAACACTGATCTCGGAAGGGACCTCCAGTTTGACGCCGTGGCTAGCAATGTCAAGAACGCCGAAACCAGATCGGCCAATCTAGTTAACCGAAAATCACTGTGTGGGTTGCCCCACCCTTCGTCGTCAAGGGCGGAGATTTTGAATTTGGTTCCGTACGGGCGCGTGAATTTGGACCTTGTCGATAAATCACTGCGCGGGGTGCCCCACCCTTCGCTCTTAAGGGGAGGATTTTGACTTCGAATCTACCTCCGACCCGGCCTAAAGATTTTAATGTAGCGCCGTGCTTCAGCACGGCATCTTACTTCCCTCGCGCACACTCTTTCCGTCGCACCGCATCTTCGTTCCAGCTCCCACTCCTACCGTCGCACGACGAAAAACACACCCCACATTTAACCAGCAAGCAAAACCCCCGCAACGATTTGACCTCAGTTCACTCGACTTTCGCGAACCAGCGTTATTGTCCACCAAGTCAAAAAGATTCTCCCTATAGTTAAAGAGGTAAAAGCCCAAGCCCGGAAAACGGAAAACGGAAACGCAATCGCCTTCCCGGCCCAAGCAAAAAGGAGAATCTCCATGACCCACCTCGCAAAAATAGCAATGTTAGGAATCACACTCGCTCTCGCAACTTCCGCGGCACAAGCACAAACAAAATCAACCAACGCCAACGCCGACGACGACGGCACCGTGCCGCAGCCTCTCGGCCTGCGAACGGTAGTCGGCTGCGTCTCGCGCACCGCAGGCACCTACGTCATCACCGGCGGAGCGCCCGGCCCAAAGCAGTTCCGCATCGTGTCCGGCGACGTGTCCTCCTTGGAACGCCGCATGGGTTACACCGTAAAAGTGGTCGGCATCGTCGGCAAAAATGATCCGCTGGCCAACCAGAACGATCTGTACAACGAGGGCTCGACGACCGGCGTGGGCTATCTCACCATCGACGCGCATAGTGTTTCGCAAGTCTATGCCAACTGCAGCGAGCCCGGCAAAGAATGGGCCGGCCAACACAAGTAAGATCGCTCCAGCCACGAGGCTGAAGCGCAAAAGGCGGAAACTTGCCTGGCCGTCGGACCGCCCGGCGCATTTTTACATAAGTTTTCCGCTGCGGTAACATCGCACACGTGAAAACTTTCGAGTTGCTGGGCCAGGCGCTCTCGCGCGACGGCACCGTGCTGAAACTCATGCGTCGCGCGGACGAATACATCATCCTCGCGAACGCCAAGAGCCTGATGTCCAGCCGCATGCACGGCTCGGAGGAAGCCCTCGCCACCTTCGCCTGCCGCCGCGCGCAAACGCTCGAACGCCCGAGCGTGCTCATCGGCGGCCTGGGCATGGGTTTCACTTTGCGCGCGACGCTCGATCTGCTGCCTCCGCGCGCCACGATCGTGGTGGCGGAGATCGTCCCCGCCGTGGTCGAATGGAATCGCGGCCCGCTCGCGCCTCTGGCCGGCGACCCGTTGCGCGATCCGCGCGTGCGCGTCGAAGTTGATGACGTCGCCGTCACGCTCGCCGCATCCCCCGCCGCATTCGACGCCATCCTGCTCGACGTGGACAACGGCCCCTCCGCTTTCGCCGCCGCAAGCAACAATGACGCGCTCTACGACGACCACGGCATTGCGCAAGCCTTCGCCGCGCTCAAAATGAATGGAGTCCTGGCAGTCTGGTCCGCGCGCGAGGACCGCAAATTCGAGCAGCGCCTGCGCCACGGCAGATTCAACGTTGAAGTGCAGCGCGTGCGCGCACGCCTGAAGAAAGGCGGCCCGCGCCACACGATTTTCCTGGGCCACAAATCTCCGGGCCGATAGAAACTGGAAGGCAATAGACAGAAGATAAAAGATAATTTACTGCTGCGTGTTCGCGGGTGAGAGCGCGCCGGTATCAGGATCAATGTAAAACCGCGAAATTTCTGCGCTCCCAAAATGCGCGATAGAAAGCCCCGCTCCGTCCGGGTCCACTTCCACGCTCCAGGGTTTTACACCCGCGCCGAATGGAGAGGAGACGACGGGCACGAGCGTGCCGTTTTCCCAATCAATAGAAAACGCGGAAACGCTTTCCGACGTGTGATTCACCACGTAAAGATATTTCGCCGCGCGATCCACCGCGAGCCACGCCGGCCCGCGTTCCGGAAGCACAGAAATTTCCCCGCCGTCGCCGCCGCGCGAAAACATCACCGAATCCGCCGCGCCATTCACGGCAAACGTCATCTCCTGTCGCGTGCTTAGATTCTCGACGCGCAGCATCCGCGAAGTGCCTTCCACCGCGCTCGGAACATCCGCCGGCGCAACCTCCACGGTCAGCAGCGTTTTCGTATTGTTGCCCTGATAGCTCGCGCCGATATGTGCGGTGC
>Ga0302324_100010082_pt1 | contig 19622 bp, 16 predicted proteins | sample Palsa_T0_1_FD_201949 | JGI IMG/M metagenome (GOLD analysis project Ga0302324, IMG submission 201949) | Peat permafrost microbial communities from Stordalen Mire near Abisko, Sweden - Palsa_T0_1 | ecosystem: Environmental > Terrestrial > Soil > Palsa > Peat permafrost | place: Sweden: Abisko...
GTCTGGTTCTTCCGCCGCGACCTGCTGACCAGCGGGCGCGCGCTGCTCACCAAGGGGATCCTGCCGCTGGTCGGCGGGCTGACCCTGCTCGCCGCCTTCGTCCTGTCGATCAAGTCGTACTGGCCGGCCGCGAGCAGCTACTCCAGTTTCGACGGGGTAGGCGGTATCTTCCTGATCGGTGCTGGTTCACTCGTCATCGGAGTGATCGTGATGCTGGTGGTGTCCAGGTTCATGCCTCAGTACTTCGCGGACGGGATCACCGAGCCCGAGATCACCGAAGGGAGCAAGTCCTGATGACCGCTGCGAGCCTGCAGCCCGCCCCTGGATCCCCGGGTGCCCGTGACACCTCTGGTTCCCCTGGTTCCTCTGCTTCCCGTGGTTCTCGGGGGTCTGGGGGGCGGGGGCCGGGGCGGCGGGCCGGGCGGCGGAAGACCGCGGTGCTCGAGGCGGCCTGCCGGGTGATCGCGGACCGGGGCGCGGACGCCACCCGCTTCGCCGACGTGGCCGCCGAGAGCGGCGTCCCGGTGAGCACGCTGCAGTACTACTTCGGCTCGCGCGAGGACATGCTGGTGGCGGCGTTCCGGCACGCGTCAGGCACCGAGATCGCCGCTCTGGAAGCCGACGTCACCGCGATGAGCGACCCGTGGGACCGGCTCGAGCGGATCGTCACCACCGCGCTGACCGGATACTCACCCGGCGCGCCGGAGGCCGGGCGGCTGTGGATCGAGTCCTGGCACTTCGGCATCCGCGATCCGGAAATGCGCGCCGACGCCCTGGAAGACTACCGGGCCTGGCGGCGGCTGGTGGCGGACGCGGTCCGGCAGGGCGTCGAGCAGGGCCGCTTCGGCACCGGGCACGCCCCGGAGACGGTGGCCAGGCTCGCCATCGCGCTGGTCGACGGGATGGGCATCCCGCTGGCCCTAGCCGACCCGGACGTCAGCGGGCCCGGCGCCGTGCAGGACGTGCTCGCCGCGCTGCGCGAACTCCTGCGCCCGGACCGCTGAACCTGGTCCTAGTCGGCCAGCCGGAACGCGAGCTGGGTCAGCCACTTGCTCATGTCGGGCTCCTGGCTGGGGTCGGTCAGGTAGTTCTCGAGCCGGACGCCCCACCGCTCGCCGCTGCCGTCCGGCGAGGCGTCCCAGCTCAGGCCCTGCCCGGCCGCCCAGTCGAGCAGGGCCTCGGTGGCCCCGACGAGCTCGCTGGGGTAGCCCTGATGAGTGAGGGTCGCGTACCGCCCGGGGGGCAGCACCCCGGACACCACCTCGCCATCACCGGCCACGGCCACCGCGACCGGCACACCCGCTTCGACCTCGAGCTCTCGTGCCATGTCAATGACGTTGTACTTGAAGAACGGCGGTCCCGCGGGCGTTAGACCGCGGACACCCAGCCAGCCGAAAACCTCAGGAAAACGGTCGGCCAGCCCGCCGAGCTCGGCCATGGTCACCCGCGCCCCGATCGCGACGTAGGGCTGCTCGGCGCGAGTCACGATTTCCGGTGCTGCTGACATTTCTCCTCATCCTCCGGTCGCATAGATGGGCAGCTGCAGTTCGGTCACCCACTGATCAGGACCAGCGTGCCGTGCGAACTCCCCGGTACTGAACATGACGTGTTCCGGTTTACAGCCTCACATGGTGTCAGGGTCAAGCCTCGACGCGGGTGTCGTCCCGCCGGACGTTGACTTGCGGGTCCTGTGCGGCGAGCCGCCGGATCGATATCTCGTTATGTGGACAGAATTTGCTCTTATGCTGACACGGGAGACAGGATAGGGAGATGCCTTCTAGCTCCGACACCTACCTGCACGGCCACCACGACAGCGTGCTCCGGTCGCACCGCTGGCGGACCGCGGAGAACTCGGCCGGATATCTGCTGCCGCGACTGGCGGCCGACGCCCGCATCCTCGACGTCGGCTGCGGCCCGGGCACGATCACCGCGGACCTGGCGGGCCGGGTTCCGGACGGCCAGGTGACCGGGATCGACGCGGCCGGGGACGTGCTGGCCCTAGCGAAGGCCGAAGCGGACCGCCGCGGGCTGGCGAACATCGGTTTCGGGGTCGGCGACGTGTACGCGCTCAACTTCGCGGACGACACGTTCGACGTGGTGCACGCGCACCAGGTGCTCCAGCACCTGACCGACCCGGTGGCCGCGCTGATCGAGATGCGGCGGGTCTGCCGGCCCGGCGGCCTGATCGCCGCCCGGGACGGCGACTACGGCGGGATGTTCTGGTTCCCCGAGGACCCAGGCCTGACCGAGTGGCAGGCCCTGTACCGGAACGTCGCCCGGGCGATCGGCGGCGAACCGGACGCGGGCCGGCGGATGCTGGCCTGGGCCCGGCAGGCCGGCTTCGAGACGGTCGAGGCGTCGGCGAGCGCGTGGTGTTACACCGGTCCCGTGGACCGGCCCTGGTGGGGCGCGTCGTGGGCCGAGCGGCTGACCGAGTCACCGTTCGGGGATCGGGCGGTTGAACATGGCCTGGCTACCCGGGATGACCTGGAGCGGCTGGCCCAGGGCTGGCGGCGCTGGGCGGCCAGCGAAGACGGCTGGTTCCTCATCCCGCACGGCGAGATCTTGTGCCAAGCCCGAGTGACCATGCCGGATGTGATGTGCGACCCGGCCGCGGCGGAGCCGCCGGACAGCGTCGTCGTGACCAGCAGCAAGGCCCGGCCGCGGGCGGAGCCGACGGGCGGCGTGGCGCGTGCCGATGGGGCGGAAGCCAGGCCCGTTCAGAAAATTTAAGCTGAACGGCGGTGGTGTCACACGTCGCGACGGGTGATCAGCAGGGCCGCGGCGGCCAGCGCGACGGCGGGCCAGGCCAGCAGGACCAGCAGGGAGCCGACCGGGGCGAACAGGTCCGGCTGCGGATGCAGGGCCGTCACCTGCCTGGCCGCGTCCAGCAGGGTGAACCGGCCGATCCGGTCGCTCCACGGGGGCCGGAGCAGGGCCACGATGGCCGGCAGGACGATCACCCCGATGGCCGCGGCGATCCCGCCCGCGGTGTGCCTGACGATCGCGCCGAGCGCCACGCCGATCAGGGCGCACACGCACAGCAGGGCCCCCGCGGCCAGCACCGCCCCGGGCACGCCGGGGCGGGACAGGGACACGCCGAGGTGATGGCCGGCCAGGATCGCCTGGTCGGCGAAGAACGAGGAGAAGGCGACCACCTCGCCCGCGATGAGCGTCACCCCGCCCGTCACGGCCGCCTTGGCGGCGAGCACCGCCCGACGGCGCGGCGCCGCGGCGAAGGTGGTGCGGATCAGCCCGGTGCCGAACTCCGAGCTGAACGACAGCACGCCCAGGACGGCGACCGCGATCACCGCGTATTCCTGGCTGAGCAGCGCGGGCAGCAGCGGATCGGGCGGCGCCCCGCCCGGCGGCGCGGCCGCAAAGGCCGAAGCTACCAGGATGCTGAACCCGATGGGCGTGACGATCGCGACGGCCAGCGTCCAGTAGGTCGAGCGGACCGAGCGGAACTTGGTCCATTCGCATCCGAGCAGGTCACGGGCCCGGACGGGAATCGAAGGGGCGTTCGGCGGGGCCGGTGCGGTAGGTGCCGTGGCCGTGCTCATCGGGCCGTGCTCATCGGGCTGTGCTCATCGGGCTGTGCTCATCGGGTTTGGTGTCCCTTCGGTGACGGCCCGCTGGGCTGGGCCGGGGTGCCGTGGTAGTCGACGCTTTCGCCGGTGAGGTCGAGGTAGGCGTCCTCGAGGGAGGCCTGCCGCGGCACCAGCGCGTGCACGGCGATGCCGCGGCTCGCGGCCAGGTCGCCGATCGTGGCGGCGTCCAGGCCGGTGACGACGAGGGCGCCGTCGGGCTGCGTGGTGACGGTCGCGCCGCGGGCGGTGAGCAGCCCGGCGAGGTCGGCCGCCTGTGGCGATCGGAGCAGCACGTCGTGGCGCGCGTTCTCCGCGATGAGCTGGGCCGTGGGCATGTCCGCGAGCAGCTTGCCGCGGCCGATGACGATCAGGTGGTCGGCGCTCAGCGCCATCTCGCTCATCAGGTGGCTCGACACCAGGACCGTGCGGCCTTCGGCCGCCAGCGCCTTGAAGAACTGCCGGATCCAGCCGATGCCCTCGGTGTCCAGGCCGTTGACCGGTTCGTCGAGCATCAGGACGGGCGGGTCGCCGAGCATCGCGGCGGCCAGGCCGAGCCGCTGCTTCATGCCGAGCGAGTACCCGTTGACCCGCCGGTCCGCCACCGCCTCCATGCCGGTCAGCCCGAGCACCTCGGCGACCCGGCCGCGCCCGATGCCGTTGCTCTGCGCGATCGAGGCCAGGTGGAGCCGGCCGGTGCGGCCGCCGTGCAGGGCGGTCGCGTCAAGCAGCGAACCGACCTGGCGCAACGGGCGGACCAGCCGGTCGTAGCGGCGCCCGTTGACCAGGGCGGTTCCCGCCGACGGGGTGTCCAGTCCGAGGATGATCTTCATCGTGGTGGTCTTGCCCGCGCCGTTCGGCCCCAGGAAGCCGGTCACATGGCCCGGGCGCACGGTGAAGCTCAGGTCGTCCAGCGCGGTGACCGAGCCGAAGCGCTTGCTGAGCCCGTCCAGCTCGATCACTGCGGCGTGGCCCTGAAGAACTCGGTGGAGCTGCGCCGCCACAAGAACACGATCGCGGTCAGCCCGACCAGCCAGACCAGGATCGCCCAGATCTTGACCGCCCCGGCGATCGGGGCGCTGAGCCCGCCCAGCGTGTCCACCGTGGCCAGGGCGAACAGCACCGTGCCGGTGACGTGCTGGGACGAGTTGATCTGGCTCGCCGACAGGTGATGGGAACGCCTCTCGATGGCTCTCTTGGTGGCGCCCACCGTGAGGATGTCGATGACGATGCCGAGGATGCTCGCGGCCGCGCCGATGTACATGACCTTGACGGCGTTCAGCACCGAAGCGGGAGCGGGCAGGCGCCGGGTTTCCGGCAGCTGGGTGTCTTGCGGATACGGCTGGTACATGGGTCTCTCCTCTACCGGTTTTTAAGGGTTCCAGGTCTGCCGCAGGCGGGCGTCGATGGAATTGAGCATGATCGGCCGGTTCGTCAGCACGACGTACGTGCGGAGGTCGCGGACGCGGACGCGCAGGAAGGCGGTGGCATCGAGGCCGGCCCCGCTGTGCACGGCGGTGCCGTCTTCGCTGAGCAGCCAGCCGAGGCCCACGCGGTGGCCGCCGGGTCCCGGTTCGGCCTGGACGGTGAGCGCCTGCCGGGCCAGCGCCGCGGGCAGCAGCGATGACCAGGCGCTGCCCAGGCGCACGAGGTCGGCCCCGGTGGACCACAGGCCGGCCACGGCCGGGACGGTCGAAACCCGGGCCGCGGCCGGGGAGAAGACGCCCGCCGGGGTCACCGTGTAGCCGGTGACCGCATCGGCGCCGATGTCCGCCGCGCGGTCCGGGAACCGCGAGTCGCGCATCCCGAGGGGGTCGAGCACGAGGCGGGTGACCGCGCTTACGTAAGCCATTCCGGTGACGTCGGCGATCAGCTGACCGAGCACGGCGTAGCCGCCATTGCTCGGCCGGGCGGTTCCGCGCGGGCCGCTGCAGGGGACGACCGGGCCGTACAGGGTCGCCAGGTCGGGGACGCTGTCGGCGTAGAGTTCGGCGGGGTTGTCGACCCCGGCGGCGTGACTGAGCAACTGCCTGACGGTGATGGCGTCGTCGGCCAGGCGCACCGTCCGCAGGTGGTCGTTGGCCGCAGCGTCCAGGCCGAAGCGGCCCTCGGCGACCAGCCGGAGCACGGCGGTGGCCGTGACGAGCGCGGTGACACCGGGCGCGGCGAACCGGCGGCTGGCGTCCAGGACCTCGGCCCCGTCGAGGTCGGCGTAGCCCTTGGTGACCACCCACGCCGGGCGGCCTGGCTCGCCGCCGGCCAGGACCAGGGCGGCCAGGCCGAGCTCGGAGAAGGCATCGTCTGCGATCGAGAGCAGCTCGGCGGTCTCGGCCTCGGGGGCCTCGGCGGCCTCGGCGGCCTGGCCGACGGTCTGGTCGGGAGTGGTGCCGTAGATGTGGACTGGCGGCGGGGCCGTCAGCCGGGGATCGGTGATGCGCTCGGCGAGGGGAAACCCCCGCAGCCCGGTCAGCCGGTGCGGCGGGTCGGCTTCGACCGTCGCCAGGTAGCGCATCCCAGCCAGCTGGACGTGCGCCTCCAGCGGCGCCTGACCGATCACGATGAGTTCTTCGCTCAGGTCCGGAGCGACCTTGCTGAGCTGGGCGGCCAGGCTCCCGGCCGGAACCGCGGCCAGGAGCCGGTCATCGAAGTGCTCGGCCAGCTCGCCATCGGCGGGGGGCGTCCAGCCCGGGCGGCCGGCGTCGGAGAAGCGGGAGATCAGCCAGCGCAGCTGGGCCAGGGCGTGGCTTTCCTGCGCGGGCTCTGACAGCTGGGATGCGGCGCAGGCCTGCTTCAGTGCGGCCCAGCTGGGCAGGCCGTGTTCCCACGCGATAGCGGCCTGGGCCTCGTGCAGGGTCGGAAACTCGCCCGCGGCCAGGCGGCGTTTGGCTTCGAGCCGCAAGAACCGCAGGCTGGGCCGAGCAGGCAGTGAGCGTGACCTACCGGACACGGCAGCCCTTCCCTCGCGCCCGGGTCCGCTTGCTCGGGGCGGGAAAGACTCGCCATCGATTACGTCAACGCTACCGGTGAGCTTGGAGCTCTGCCTGCGGACCTAGCGGCGGCCGGACCACCGCAGATAATGCTACTCCCCTACTGCCGTGGGGGCGAGGTCGCTGACGACCGTGGGGGCGAATCCGCTGGTCGCGAAGGCCTCGATGACAATCTGAGTTCGATCGATGACTATACGTAGCATAGAATGCTAAGGGTGAGAGCCATGGAGGCTTTGGGCACTCCGGTGCCCGTTTTGACCATCTGAAGACGGGTTAGAGCGTACTTATTACCGAGATCAACGACTGCCTGAGAAGGCGCGGAAGCAGCCATATGGGGGCACCACGGGCTAGGGCGGACTCGGATCTTGTCACGCACCGCACGCATCAGGACGGGCCGGCGGCAACGGCCATCCTCGATTTTGCCGTAGCGAAGATCCTGCGCGACGACACGACCCTCGGTGCGCTGCCCGCCGTGCTAGCCCAGCTCGTGACCATCTCCGGGATCCGGGCCGCGGTGGCGTTCCAGCCGTCAGCGGGGCAGCCGGCCGCGGTCCTGGCGATGGACCCTCGCGGCGCCGTCGCTCCCGGGCTGCTGGCCAAGATAGGCGCGCTGACCCTGCTTCAGCGTGACGCGGGCCCGGCGGCCGACACCGCTGCCGTTCAGGTGACGACGGTGGAGTCAGACGGCCTGACCGTGAGTGCTCTGCTCGCTTACTCGGCGCCGGTCACCGGCCGGTGCCTGTGCGCGCTGGCCCTGATCGGCGACGCGGCGCGCTGGGACGACGAGATCCGCGCCACCGCGCACGCCGTCGCCACTATCGTGGCGACGCAGCTTCGCCATGCGAGCGACCTGGCCACGCTGGCCGAACGGGAGACGCTGGCGCGGGCGCTCGTCGAGGCATCGCCGACCGCGATCATCGCCATGGACGCCAGCGGCCTCCTCATCGAATTCAATCCCGCGGCCGAAGAGCTTTCCGGCTGCCGACGTGACGAAGTGCTTGGCCAGAATATGCCGGAGGTTTTCATGCCTGAGCGGGACCGGGCCCGGTTCGTTGAGCACATCCAGACCTTTGCGGCCACCGGTGACCCTGAGGAGTTCACCGGCCAGATACACGCATCTAGCCTGCGCGCGGACGGCACCGAGCGCAGCGTGGAGCTGACGCCCGTGCAGCTGACCATCGGCGAGAAGGTCATTTTTGCCGGGTTCCTGCGGGACCTCACCGATTTCGAGCTCTCGCACGCCGAGCTGGCCGACCAGACCGAGCGGCTCAACTGCATGATCGCCGCGGCGATCCCCGCGATCATGATCACCGATGAGAAGAGCCATGTCACGCACGTCAGCCGGAGCTTCGGCGCCCTGTTCGGCATCGAGGACCCCGGCCAGCTGGTGGGGACCTCCGCCGCCTCGCTGGTGCTCCGGATCCAGCACCTGTTCGCCGACCCCGGCGGCCTCGCCCGGCGCGCCGCCGAGGCGCACCGCGAAAAGCAGCCCCTGTCCAAGGAGCTGCTGAAGTTGACCGATGGCCGGACCATCGAAAACGACTACTGGCCCGTGATGGTCGACGGCCGCTTCCGCGGTGACCTGTGGCTGGCCTGGGACACGTCGGAACGCGCGGCCCTGGAGCAGCAGCGCCAGCAGATGCTCGACGACGAACTCGGCGCCCGCCACCTGGCCGAGCAGGTCCAGCAGCGGCTGGCCGAGCAGAACGAACGGCTGCGCAGGCTCGACGAGTCCAGGAACCAGTTCCTCGCCATCGTCTCGCACGAGCTGCGCACGCCGCTGACGTCGATCCTGTCCTTCAGCGAGCTGATCCGCGGGGAAGCCGGGGGGCTGACCCCGGAAGGCAATCGCTTCCTCGACATCATCGAGCGGAATGCCGACCGGCTGCACCGGCTCGTCGGCGATCTGCTCATGCTGGACCGGCTCGACGCCGGCGCGCTGCCGCTGGACCTGACCCCGGTCTCGGTCGCTGAGCTCACCGCCGAGGCTGTCGGGTCCGCCGCGGCCGGCGCCGCCAAGCAGGGCATCACCATCGGCGTCACGGCCGGAGCGGGACCGGCCATCCAGGGTGACCTGAGACGGCTGATGCAGGTGTTCGACAACCTGATCGCCAACGCGATCAAGTTCTCGCACCGGAACGGGCACGTGCACATCACTGCGACCTTTGACGGCGGCAACTGGCGGATTGACGTGGCGGACGACGGCATCGGCATACCGCCGGAAGAGGTCGGGCAGCTCTTCACCCGCTTCGTCCGCGCCTCCAACGCACGCACCGCGGGGCTCCCGGGCACGGGCCTCGGCCTGTCCATCGTCAAGGTGCTCGTCGAGATGCACGGCGGGCACGTCGAGGCGACCAGCACCCTGGGCCACGGCAGCATCTTCAGCGTCTACCTGCCTGCCGCAACGGACCCCCCTTCCAAAGGGGCCGCTTCCGAAGGTCACGTCTCCGAAGGTCACGTCTCCGAAGGTCACGTCTCCGAAGGTCACGTCTCCGAAGCGCCCGCTTCCGAAGGGCCCGACTCCGAAGGCCGCGCCTATCGAGGCCGAGCATGAAGGCCCGGGTGCTGGTGGTCGAAGACGACAAGGACATCTCGCTCGGCATCCGCACCGTCCTGAGCCGGAACGGTTTCGACGTGATGAGCTCGGCCGACGGCAAGGATGGCCTGCGCGTCTTTCACGACAGCCGTCCCGACCTGGTCGTCCTGGACATCGGGCTGCCCACGCTCGACGGGTGGGCGGTGCTCGAGCGCATCCGGGACCTCAGCGATGTTCCCGTCCTCATCCTGACCGCGCACGGGAACGAGGCCGACAAGGTGCGCGGGCTGCACAACGGGGCCGATGACTACCTCACCAAGCCGTTCAGCAACCGCGAGCTGGCGGCCCGGCTTGAGGCCCTCCTGCGGCGGCCGAGGAGCGGCCAGCCGCAGGTAGAGGTGTACGACGACGGCAGCTTGCAGGTGAATCTCGGCTCACGGGAGGTCAGCGTGGAAGGCGATCCGATCGCGCTGACCCCGACCGAGTACCGCCTGCTGGCCGCGCTCATCCGGCATCAGGGCCAGACCCTCACCCCCGAGCAGCTGCTCAAGATCGCCTGGAACGATCCGCTCGGCATCGGTCCGGACCGGGTGAAGTTCGGCATCATGCGGCTGCGCCGCAAGCTCGACGGGGATTCGACGGGCGGCGGGCTTGGCTCGTCGATCCAGGCGGTCCGGGGCTTCGGCTACCGGTACGTAGCACCCGCCGTCACGAAGTGAGCTCGCTCCCCCGCAACTGTCCTGCACCGGCGGAGCAACGACGCCAGGAGGTTTGCTCGGGCAGATTAGGCGCATGAGTGCTACCAGCCCGGAAATAACGCGCGGCCGGATCCTCCTCGTCGAGGACGACCCAGAAGCGGCCCTGTTCGCCGTCCACGTCCTCACCAAACGGGCGCAGTTCGATGTCACGCACACCGCCGACCCCGCGGTCGCGCTCCGCCTGGCCGCGGCCGGACACTGGGACCTGGTGCTGACCGACTTGGAGCTGCCCGGCATGACCGGCCTCGAGCTGCTGCATGCGCTGCGCCAGGTCGCACCCGCGCTACCGGTCGCGGTGGTGACAGCGCACGCGCCGGTGGGAACGACGCACGAAGCGCTGCTCAGCGAGGCCGACGCCTACCTCTCAAAACCACTCCGGATCGATCAGCTCATCTCGACCGCCACCGACCTGATCAGGATCGGACGCAAGACCAGCAGCACCAGGGGCGACGGCGACTAGCCGCCACGGTAACCTGCCAAAGAGCCCGGGCTCCGAACCCGGAGAACCCGTGTCGACGCTGATGGTGGGGTTTGCACGTGACGATCATCGATGGAGCAGGAGTTGTCGTCACCGGCGGCGGTGCCGGGATCGGCCGCGCGCTGGCGGGTGGCCTGGCCGCGGCCGGCGCGCGGGTGGTGATCAATGACCTGGACGCGGACGCCGCGGCAGCTGTAGCTGAGCAGACCGGCGGCCACGCCGTGCCGGGCGACGCGTCCACCGAGCAGGGCGTGCGTGACCTCATCGCCGCCGCTCGCGGGCACCTGGGTTCGATCGACATCTACTGTTCCAACGCCGGCATCGCGGCGGGGACCGACCCGGACACCCCGGAGGAGACCTGGCAGCGGGCCTGGGACGTCAACGTGATGGCCCACGTGCGGGCGTCGCGGGAGCTGCTCCCGGCGTGGCTGGAACGCGGTCGCGGCTGTTTCGTCGTGACGGCATCGGCGGCCGGCCTGCTCACCATGCTGGGATCCGCGCCCTACTCGGTGACCAAACACGCAGCCGAGAGCTACGCGGAATGGCTCGCCGCGACCTACGCTCACCGCGGGCTCACCGTGCACTGCATCTGCCCGCAAGGGGTCAAGACTCACATGCTGGCCGAGTCCGGCCAGGCCGGTCAGGTCGTGCTGGCCGACGCCGCGATCGAGCCCGAGCAGGTCGCGGACGCGCTGCTGGCCGGGCTGGCCGAGGGCACGTTCCTCATCCTGCCCCATCCGCAGGTCCGCGACTACTACCAGATGCGAGCCGGCCACACCGACAAGTGGCTGCGCGGGATGAACCGGATGCAGCAGCGCATCGAAGAAGTGGAACGCGCCGGGGAGGATCACCGATGACAGATTCGGCCGCGGGAGGCACGCGATGAGGGCATGGCAGATCCAGCAGCTCGGTGCGCCCCGCGACGCGCTGCGGCTGGCCGAGATCCCAGCGCCCGAACCTGCCCCGGGCCAGGTGCTGGTGCGGGTGCTCGGGGCGGCGGCCAACTTTCCCGACGTACTGATGTGCCAGGGCGCCTACCAGGTCCGCCCGCCGCTGCCGTTTACCCCCGGCGTCGAGCTGTGCGGCGAGGTCGTCACGGTCGGGTCCGGCGTGACCGGCATCGCCGTCGGCGACCGGGTCATCGGCGGCTCCGCGCTCCCGTCCGGAGCCTACGCCGAGCTCGCCCTGATGAACGCCGGGGCCGTCCTGCCCGCCCCGGCGGGCCTCGACGACGCCGAGGCCGCCGCCTTCTTCATCAGCTACCAGACCGGATGGTTCGGGTTGCACCGGCGGGCCCGGCTGGCGGCCGGCGAGACGCTGCTGGTGCAGGCCGCGGCGGGCGGGGTCGGCAGCGGCGCGATCCAGCTCGGCAAGGCCGCCGGAGCCCGGGTCATCGGGGTCGTCGGCGGTGAGCACAAGGCCGAGGTGGCCCGCGCCCTCGGCGCGGATGTGGTGGTCGACCGGCTCAGCCAGGACTTCGTCCAGGTGGTCAAGGAGGTCACCAACGGCCGCGGCGCCGACGTCGTCTACGACTCGGTGGGCGGTGAAGCGTACAACCGGTCCACCAAGTGCATCGCGTTCGAGGGCCGGATCCTGGTAGTGGGCTTCGCCAGCGGCCAGATCCCCTCGGCCGCGCTGAACCACGCGCTGATCAAGAACTACTCGATCGTGGGCCTGCACTGGGGTCTGTACCAGACCAAGGAACCGCAAGCCATCGTAGAGTGCCATCGGCAGCTCACCAAGCTCGTCGCCGACGGGGCGATCCGGCCGCTAGTCAGCGAGCGGCTCGGCCTCGACGACGTACCCGAGGCGCTGGACAAGCTGGCCCGCGGTGACACGGTAGGCCGGATTGTCTTCACGCCATGAGTTCCGCGGCCGGCCTTGACTTCTTCAGCTCGGGAGCGCTGCCCGCGCCCCTGGTGACCAAGGAAGAGGCCGAGCGGATCGCGGTCGCGCAGTTCGGCCTGGCGGCACACGCCCGGCTGCTCGGCAGTCAGCAGGACAGCAATTTCCTGCTGGTCCAGCCGGACTCCCGCGTCCTCGGCCGGCCAGAGCCCACGGTGCTCGGCGTCCTCAAGATCGCTAATCCGGCGTTCACCGGCACCGAAATCCAGGCTCAGGACGCCGCGGCCGATCACCTCGCCGCCACCGTCGGCTGGCTGCGGGTCGGAACCCTCCAGGACGGACCGGTGACCGTTCAGACCGCCGCCGGGCCGGCCATCGCCCGGTTGCTGCAGTACTTGCCCGGCGGCACGCTTACCGGCCCGGACTACCTGGGCCCGCCGGTGGTCGCCGGGGTCGGCACGATCGCGGGCGAGGTGAGCCGGGCCTTGCGCCACTTCACCCACCCGGGCCTTGACCGCGTGCTGCAGTGGGACCTGCGGCACGCTGACCGCCTCGTCGCGCGCCTGGCCGAGCATGTGCGCGACCCCGCCCTGCGGGCGCTGATCCAAGACCGCGCCAGCGAGGCCTGGGATAAAATCCAGCCGCTCGCCGCTCATCTGCCGCGCCAGGCCGTCCATCTCGACGTGACCGACGACAACGTGGTCTGCACCACCCGCAACGGCATCAGGTCACCGGACGGGGTGATCGACTTCGGTGACCTGACCACGTCGTGGGCCGTCTGCGAGCTGGCCGTCGCGATCACGTCGCTGCTGCACCACGCCGGGGCCGAACCCTGCTCCATGCTGCCGGCCGTACGCTCCTTCCACCGGCTCCGGCCGCTGTCGCCCGAGGAGGCCGCCGTGTTGTGGCCGCTGGTGGTCTCGCGCGCCGCCGTGCTGGTTGTCAGCAGCGAGCAGCAGGCCGCGATCGACGTCGGCAACGCCTACGTGACCGGTTCCCTCGACCGTGAACGGCAGATCTTCGAACAGGCGATCTCGGTCCCGATGGACGTCATGACCGAGCTGATCCTGAACCATCTCGGCTTCGGCAGGTCGCCGCTGCGCGTTCCGGGCTTTACCCTTCTGGTGCCCGCGGGCTCCCTGGGTCCGGTCCGGTGGGAGATCCTCGACCTGTCGAGCCAGTCTGACGCCACCGACGCGGGCGCCTGGCTGGAGACTGGGTGCCAGGACAGGCTGGCCGAGGCGGCGCTGGTGGGTTCTGGGGACTCCGGGGGGCGGGCGGAGGCGGTGGCGACCCGCTTTGCCGAACCGCGGCTGACCGCCGCCGGGACGCTCGCCGAGGTCTCTCCGGCCACCGTCGCCACCGGAGTTGACCTGTGGCTGGCCCGGCCGGCCGAGCTGACCGCGCCGTGGCCCGGCGAGCTGACCTCGTCCGGACCGGGTCAGGTCGTGCTCACCGGCCACGGGCTCGCGCTGACGTTGACCTGGCCCGGGTCAGACGGTGAGGTACCAGGCCACGGGGTAGCGGACGGCGAGGTGGCGGCTGGACAGGCGCTCGGCCGGCTGTCGGCCGGTGCCCGGCTGCACGTCAACCTGCGGGCCGCGACCGCGCCGCCGATGCCGCCCCTGGTCAGGCCCGAGTACGCGCCCGGCTGGCTGGCGCTGGCCGCTGACCCAGCGCCGTTGCTGGGCCTGCCGCCCGTGCCCCGCGAGCGGGACGACGACCTGCTGCACCGGCGCGACGCGTCGTTCGCGACCGTGCAGGAGCACTACTACCCCGACCCGCCCCAGATCGAACGCGGATGGCGGCATCACCTGGTCGCCACCGACGGCCGGGTGTACCTGGACATGGTCAACAACGTGGCCGTACTCGGTCACTCGCACCCTCGGATCGAGGCCGCGGTCGCGCGGCAGCTACGGCGACTGAACACCAACTCGCGGTTCAACTACGCCTCGGTCGTCGAGTTCTGCGAGCGGCTGACCGCCACCTTGCCCGAGCCGCTGGAGTCCGTCTTCCTCGTCAACTCCGGCTCGGAGGCGGTCGATCTGGGCATCCGGCTGGCCCTGGCGGCGACCGGGCACCGGGACATCGTCGCGGTGCGGGAGGCCTACCACGGCTGGACCTACGCCTCGGATGCCGTCTCGACCTCGACCGCCGACAACCCGAACGCGCTGAGCACCCGGCCCCGGTGGGCGCATGCCGTGGACGCGCCGAACTCCTACCGTGGGCGCTACCGCGGCGCCGATGCCCGCCGGTACGCCGCCGAAGCCGCGCAGGTCATCGAGGAACTCGCGGCCAGCGGGCGTCCGCCCGCAGCGTTCCTGGCCGAGGCGTTCTACGGCAATGCCGGCGGCATGCCGCTGCCTGACGGCTACCTCGCCGAGGTCTACGCCGCCGTCCGGCACCGCGGTGGGCTCGCCATCGCGGACGAGACCCAGGTCGGGTACGGCCGCCTAGGCCACTGGTTCTGGGGCTTCGAGCAGCAAGACGTGGTGCCGGACATCGTCACGATGGCCAAGGCCATGGGCAACGGGTATCCGCTCGGCGCGGTGATCACCTCCCGCGCCGTGGCCGAACGGTACCGCGACGAGGGCTACTTCTTTTCCTCCACCGGAGGCAGCCCGGTCGCGAGCGTCATCGGCCTGACCGTCCTGGACGTGATCCGCGACGAGGGTCTGCAAGCCAACGCCGCGCGGGTGGGCGCGCACCTGAAGGCGCGGCTGGAGGCCCTGGCCGGCCGGCACGAGCTGATCGGCGCCGTGCACGGGTCCGGGCTCTACCTGGGCGTCGAGTTCGTCCGGGACCGCGGCACGCTGGAGCCCGCCACCGAGGAGACCATGGCCATCTGCGACCGCATGCTCGAACTCGGCGTGATCATCCAGCCCACCAGCGACCGGATGTGCGTGCTCAAGATCAAGCCGCCGCTGTGCCTGGACACCGACGGCGCCGACTTCTTCGCCGACACTCTCGACCGCGTGCTCGCCGAAGGCTGGTAACGGAATGAAGCACCACGGCCCGTTCGGATTAAATTGGTTGGTCCGGGTGGCTTAGTGGCCACCGCGACGTCTTCGGCTTCGCCTACCTGATGCACGGCGTTCCGTAAGCGGTTTGCCGTTTATTCGATTGCGTGCAGAATGGGCGCACGGCATCGTGGTGCGATGCTGATCAGACGCGAATCGGGCGGCGACGTTCCTGTCATCCGCGCTGTCACCGGGGCGGCTTTCGCGCGGCCCGATGCGCCGGGCCTGGAAACGGTGGAGGCTCGGCTGGTGGACGAGCTCCGGGCCAGCCCGGCGTGGCTCCCGGCGCTGTCCCTGGTGGCCGTCACGCCGCAGGATGAGGTGATAGGGCACGTGCTCTGCACGCGGGCCCACGTGGACGAGACACCGGTGCTGGCGCTCGGGCCGCTGAGCGTCCGGCCCGACCGGCAGCGGACCGGCGTGGGCAGCGCCCTCATGCACGCGATGCTAGGTGCGGCCGACGCGCTCGGCGAGCCCATGGTGGTGCTGCTCGGAGATCCCGGTTACTACCAGCGGTTCGGGTTCCGGCTCGCCTCGGACCTTAGGATCACGCCGCCGGTGCCTGGCTGGCAGCCGTACTTCGAGGTGCGGACTCTCGCCTGCTACCAGCCGGCAGTGCGCGGGGCGTTCCGGTATGCGGAGCCCTTCGACCGGACCTAGAAAGGCTCCGAAAAGCGCCGTCGCCACTGCGGTCATGCCAAGGCTAGACCGGATACTCGGTGGGGGTGGTGGTGTAGGTGCGTCCGTGCGGGGTTTTCCATTCCAGGACGCCTGGTTCCGGCTGAGTCAGCTGCCACCCTTGGGCCTGCTTGCACCGGTGATGATGTCTGCACAGCGGCGCGATTCCGCATTCGCAGGTGAGCCCGCCCTTGTCCCAGGCGAGGGTATGGTCCAGGTCGCAGCGCGCGGCGGGGCGGCCGCAGCCGGGTGCGGTGCACCGGGTGCTGCGGGTGCGGATCAGGTGCTGGAGCTTGCGGCTGGGCTGGTACCCGGGTTCGGCGTGTCGGTGGTCGCAGCTGCCGCGGGCGATCGGGGTCAGCCGGACGCGCAGGGTGCGCAGGTAGTCCCGGGCCCTGGTGTCGGGCGGGAGCTGCTGGTCCGGGCCGCCGCTGGTGCCGCTGCTGGTGCCGGAGCCGGCGGGGCCTGGCGGTGCGGGACCTGGGGGCGGTGGTGCGGCCGGTGATGCGCCGCCTGGTGATGGTGAGCCGGGTGGTTCCGGGCCGGGTGGTTCCGGGCCGGGGGGCGGGGGGTGGCGGCCGGTGGCGCAGCCGTGGGCGGCGGCGCTCCCGTCCGGATGCAGGACGGTGACGCACCAGCGGGTGTGCGGGCTGCGGGCGGCGGCCGCGAGCAGGTCGCGGGCGGTGGCGGCGTCCAGCAGCCCGAACCCGCCGGCCTCGCCCGGTGTCCCGGACTGGCCCAGCGCGGCGGCCAGCGGCACGGTGAGGTTCACCAGCGCGGCCAGGCACGGGCCGGTGCCCGGCCCGGCCGGGCTGTGCGACCCCGGCCCGTTCCCGCCGTTCCCGCCCGAGCCGTCTTGCGGCCCGCCGTTCCCATCCGGGCCGCCCGGTCCTTCCGGTCCTTCCGGTCCGTCTGGCCCATCTGACGGCACGCCGTTCGAGGCGGCCGCATCCGCCGGATTGTGACCCTGATCCGGGGCGGGCCCGGCGACCAGGCGGCTGTCGCGTTCTTGGAGGAGATCCAAATAGGCGCGGATGCGCAGTTCGCGCAGCGTGCCGGGGACCCCGGCGGCGCGCAGCTCCCGGGCCCGCTGCTCGATGTGCTGCCAGGACGCGAGGACCTCATCGGAGGGAAGTTCCCGGGCGGTCATCCCGGCGTTCCCGGACTCTTCCCGGAACGGGCGGACGTGCGCGTCGTTCTTGCGGCGGGCCTGCTTGCGCCGCTCCGCCGATTCCGGGTCGAGCTTGAGGGCCAGCTTGGCCGCGGCGGCGCGGAGCTCGGCGTAGGTCTTCTTCTGCGCCGCCGCGGCCAGGATCGGGTCGGCCTTGGCCGCGTCGGCCGCGGACAGGTACTCGGTCTGCTCGAAGTTGATCTTGGCGTGGACCGGGTCGATCAGCCCCGCACCCAGCGTCGCGAACGTCACCGGCAGCCGCCCGGCCAGATCGCACGCGTAAGCCATCCGGTCCTCCGCGGCCATCCAGGTCAGCCGCAGCTCACAGGCCACCTCATCAGAGATGAACTCGCTGAACTGGATCCGCCCGTCATCGGCAGGCTGATTCGGGCCGGCCGGAGCACCCGCGGCACCGGCACCGGCACCGGCACCGGCACCGGCACCGGCACCGGCACCGGCACCGGCGGGGTCCTGCGCGGTGCCGGCCGACTTCGGCGCGGCAGACTGATCCTGGGAAGCAGGGCGATCCTGAGCGCCAGGAGGGTCCTGGACGGGGGTGCCGGAGGTCTTGGGAGTGCGGCTCCGGCTGGCACGACTGTCCGGGGCGTCGGGGTGGCGGACGGCGAGTTCGCGCATGGCGGCCAGCTCGAGCCAGGTTCCCCAGGACGACATCCGGCGGCCCGCCGACAGCACCGAGAACAGGCAGTCCTCTGAGATCTGAGCCAGCCCGGCACCGTCGCCTCCGGCTACCGCGGTCACCACCTCGGCCAGCAGCGGACCCGGCGCGATCGGGTGCGTAGCGGTGCCGTCGGCGAACCCGGACAGGTCTGCCTGCTCGGCCGGCAGGCAGATGAAAAGGCCCTGCACCGGCTCTTCCGGCGGCGCTTCATGCTCGTCCGGGAGTGCCACGGACAGCGTCGCGTCGCTGTCCTGGTCACCAGAGGGCGCTGGGACTCGGTTTTCCGGCCCGCTCCTGTCGGCGGGCTGCGGCTTGGAGCCGTCGGGCTCCTTGCCGTCTTGCCCGCGATCGGGGAACGGTCCTTCGGACATGAGCCACCTTTCGTTCGGGAGAATTGCAACTTAAGATTATTGTATCGAAATCATAGTCGAATTTCAACCTTGAAGGGCTTATTCTAGAGGAGACTGACGGGGCGGCCGAGGCTCGCGTGACTCGGTGGGCAGGCGCGACGATGTGCGTGTTGGCGAGATACCTGTGGACAGCGGTGCCCCGTGGACAGCGGTGCCCCGTGGACCGGGGTGCGCCGTGAACAGGGGTGCGCCGTGAACAGGGGTGCGGCTTGGACGAGGCCATCCCGCCCGAGGCTGGCGCCAGTTCGCCGCGCGCATGGGCGCCACCACGGTGGAAGTCCCGTCCGGCCACGTAGCGACGATCTCTCACCCCGACGAGGTGGCCCAGCTCATCCAGACCGCCGCCGAGGCCGTCCGGTAAGGTTCGCCGGCCGGGGCTTGAGCGGAGTCCGGACCGTAATGCCACGGCTCGTTCCGGATAATTTATTCGCGGAACGGGCCGTGGCTTTTGTACTTCTTATTCGGTTGCGCCCGGAACGGGCGGGCGTTAAGAGCGAGATGGGACTGCGGACTTCCAGGACGCGGCCGGTGATGCCGCAGGATGCCGAGAGCAGGAAGGTGACCAGGTCGGCGACGTCGGAGGCGTCGTCGAACCGGCGGAGCGCGACCGTCTCGGTCAGGTCGGCCCGGGTGAGTTCGGGCAGGATCGCGTTCATGTCGTGCGTGGCCGGGCCGGGAGTCACGGCGTTGACGCTGACGCCGAACCGGCTTGTCAGGGCGGACAGCGCCGGGACGAACCCGGCGATCCCGGCTCGGACCGGCCAGTGGTGGGCCGCCCCCTGGTGGGCCGGCCGGGCGTGGGGCGCGGAGTGGTCGTAGGCCCCGCAGACCGAGGACACCGCGACGATGCGGCCCGATCGCTGCTTCATCATGGCGAACATGGCAGCCCGGCAGATATGGAACATGCCGTCCAGGCCGGTGTCGAGCACCGCGCGCCAGTCCGCCTCCTCCAGCCGCGCCAGCGGCCGGTCCCTGGTCATCCCCGCGCAGCTCACCGCGGCCTGCACCGGGCCGAGCTCGTCCTGCGCCCGCTGGAACCAGGAGGCGACGTCGGCCTCGTCGGTCACGTCGACCTCGACGGCCAGGACCCGGCCGCCGAGTTCGGAGACAGCCTTCTCGACCTGGCGGACGGCCTGCTCGTCGCCGCGGTGACAGAAGCTTACGTCCCAGCCGGCCGCGGCCAGCCTGCGCACGGTGGCCGCGCCGATGCCGCTCGAGCCGTCGCTGACCAGGGCCACCCGACGGTAATCCTGGCTCAACGGCTCACCTTGATCTCCATGCTGAACAACGACACCACGGACACGTCAACACGGGGGGTGACAAAGAGTAACATCCTTGTCACCAAGGTGACCACTCGGTAAACGGAAGGTTACCAAAATCCACCAGGGGGCGCGACGATTCCGGCCGTCGGCCCATGGCTTAGCCCCGACCGGGCATCCTCGGGAGATCGTGATGCCCACGTCTCGCTGCCGC
>Ga0302324_100010083_pt1 | contig 19622 bp, 18 predicted proteins | sample Palsa_T0_1_FD_201949 | JGI IMG/M metagenome (GOLD analysis project Ga0302324, IMG submission 201949) | Peat permafrost microbial communities from Stordalen Mire near Abisko, Sweden - Palsa_T0_1 | ecosystem: Environmental > Terrestrial > Soil > Palsa > Peat permafrost | place: Sweden: Abisko...
TTAGCTCTTAGCTTCTAGCTGTTAGCGGATCGCGTGGGACCGAGGGACTAGGCACTAGGGACTAGGCACCAGTGACTAGGCACTAGCGAGCAAGAGCAAGACTGAGAGTGAGAGTGAGAGCAAGAGCAAGAGCAAGAGCAATAGCAATAGCAAGAGCGGGTCTCTCCGCTGCGTTCGCCGCGCGGCAACTTCGCTCGAGATGACGCTTCGTTTTTATCCGACGGGGAGGGCGGCATCGAGCCTCTGCTGGAGTTCGGAGGCTGGGAGGGTTGGGCAGGTGAGGCGTTTCGTGCGCGATGTTTCGCCGGAGAGCAAGATGATGCTGGCACGCGGGGTGTTTAGGATTTCTGCGAGGAATGCGATCAGGGCGGCGTTGGCCTTGCCGTCTACCGGTGGGGATTGCAGGGCGATTTTGTAGCACGAACCGGACTGCGGGTCGTGATGGATGCCGAGGATGGCGGTGCGTTTTGCCCCGGGCTGGACGCGGACCTGGAAGGTGGCGCCGTGGCGGGTTTCGGTGACTTCATTCACTTGGCGGCTCGATCCAGGCGGACGACGACGCGGTTGAAGTTTTCGCCGGGAAGCTGGACGGTTCGGCTCTCGATGAAGCCGGCCTTGGCGAAGGCGCGCCGGGATTGCCGGTTGGCTTCCTGCGGGTCGGCTACTACGGCGGTGATGGCTGCGTCGATAAAGACAATGTCGGTTACGAATTGACGGATTACGGCGGGGCCGAGGCCGACTCCGATGCTGTCGAATTCGCCGATGGCTAGATCGATGCCGGCGGATTCCGGATCGGCGCTGAGTTGCTGCGCGTGCTCGGGATTGTCGGACCAGCGGTAGTGCTGGATCCAGCCGATGGGGCGATGCTCGAGTTCGATGAGGAAGACTTCAGTCGGGTCGACGCGGTCGATGCGGGGGCCGTAGTGTGCTTCGAGGCTGGCTGAGTCGGATGGGTCATTCCACCACTGCGCGACGTGGGGGGTGTTGAGCCACTCTTGTAGGAGAGGGAAGTGGTCGCGGGCCAATGGGCGGAAGGTGATGGCGGGCGGCATGTTATTTGTAACTGCGTTTGCCGAAAATGGCGGTGCCGACGCGGATGATGGTGGAGCCCTCTTCGATGGCGACTTCGAAGTCGTTTGTCATACCCATGGAGAGGGCTGCGAAATTCTGGCGCGGATGTTGCTGCGATAGCGTCTCGCGGAGATCTTTCAGCTGGCGGAAGTAAGGGCGTGCGGCTTCTGCGTTTTCGTCCCATGGAGGGACGGTCATGAGGCCGCGGAGTTCTAACGCTGAAAGATTCGGCAGGCGTTCGAGGAGGGCTTCGAGGTCAGGAGAGTTGGGGAGGAGGCCGGTTTTGGCGGCTTCGGGGCTGAGCTTGATTTCGAGCAGGACGGGAAGGCGCTTGTTGAAGGCGGTCGCTGACTCGTTGAGTTTTTCGGCTACGGCTAGCGAGTCGAGAGAGTGGATCTGGTCGAAGAGTTCGGCGGCGCGACGGGCTTTGTTGGTCTGCAGGTGGCCGATCATTGAGATGACAATCGGGCGGGAGGCGGGGGCTCCGGCGAGGCCGGTCAGTTCGAATTTCTTCGTCGCGAATTCCTGGACGCGGTTTTCTCCGAAGAGAGTGATGCCGGCTGCGGCGGCTTCGAGCAGTGCGGCGGCTGGGTGCATCTTGCTGACGGCCATGAGTTGGACGTCGCCGGGCTGACGGTTTGTCCGAAAACAGGCGGCGGCGATGCGGTCGCGAATTTGTGCAATGTTGGTTGCGATTGCGCCCGGCGGCGAATCTGGGAGCAAATCAGCGGCCATGCACTTCGAGGAATTTTTCTACTTCGAGCGCGGCCATGCATCCTGAACCGGCCGCGGTGATGGCCTGGCGGTAGCGGCGGTCCTGGACATCTCCGCAGGCGAAGACGCCGGGGACGCGGGTAAAGACGTTTTCCGTGGTGAGCAGGTAGCCGTCGACGTCGGCGTCCAATTGGCCCTGGAACATTTTGGCGTTGGGGATGTGGCCGATGCCGAGAAACATGGCATTGACGTTGAGCACAGATTCCGACGATGTCTTCGTGTTCTGCAGGCGAAGGCCGGAGACTTCTTTCGTGACGTGATCGCTGCCGTGGACTTTCTGTTCGGTGGAGAGGACTTCCTCGACGGTGGTGTTGGTGAGGAACTCAATTTTGTTGTGAGCCATGGCGCGGTCGAGCATGATTTTGCTGGCGCGGAAAGTTCCGCTGCGATGAATGAGGTAGACCTTGGAGGCGAAGCGGGTGAGGAAGATGGCTTCTTCCATGGCGGAGTCGCCGCCGCCGATGACGGCGATATCTTTCCCGGAGAAGAAGAAGCCGTCGCAGGTAGCGCAGGAGCTGACGCCGTGTCCGATGAGGGCTTGTTCGCTGGGGAGGCCGAGCCAACGGGCGCTGGCTCCGCTGGCAATGATGAGGGAGCGGGTGCGGACGACTTCGCTGCCGAGATCAAGCTCGATGGGGTGCTTGGAGAGGTCGGCGGAGACGAGGTGGCCGTGGCGGAATTCTGCGCCGAAGCGGGCGGCCTGCTTGTGCATGTTGTCGATGAGCTCAGGGCCCTGGATGCCTTCGGGCCAGCCGGGGAAATTTTCGACCAGCGTGGTGATGGAGAGCTGGCCGCCGGGCTCATGGCCTTCCAAAACGAGGGGCTTGAGGTTGGAGCGCGCGGCGTAGATGGCGGCGGTGAGTCCGGCGCAACCGGACCCGAGGATGACGGTATCGCGAATGTCTGACATGAGGGCTTTCTGTAAGGCGAACTGTTTGATTCTAACGGGACGGGAAGGATTCGTGGGCGGCGCGGCGCTTGGAAGTGAGTAAAAGTGGACGGTTTACGGGGAGGGTGGGGCCTACAATCTGGGTATGGCAAATCTAACTTTGATTTACGGATTGCGGCTGCTGCCGGAGGATGAGGTGGCGCGGGTGAGCGATGCGGCCATCGAGCTGAAGAACGGCAACACGGCGCAGGTGACGATGCATGTGCTGGAGGGGGACCGGAAGCAGATTGAGGCGCAGCTGCGGCAGAGTCTGGACGCGTTTTTTGAGTTTTTTCCCGAAATTTAGAGCGCGCGCCGTTGTGGGAAGATGGCGCTGAGGAAATGCGTCGCGGGCTGTTGGGATCGCGACTGAGGTCGATATAGGGAGTGCGGCGGCAAGTTGGTCGGCACCGGGGGAGACACCGCCGGCCAATCCGCTGCACTTTTTCTATGCGGCGCAGATATGCAATCCCGGCGGGTCCCGGACCTTATATATGTCGGCTGCGGCGGTATGCCGGCTGGTGGATGGTAGGCGTTACAGTAGTTGCGGCGACACTGGCGGTGTGCAATCCAGCTGAGGCGGGCGGGCCGCGCTGGGTGGGCGGGACGGCTTATTTCAACGCCAACATGCTGGGGCTGCCGATTACCTGGGCGGGCGGCAACGTTGTGTATTACACCGACCAGGGCGAGTTGAGCAGTTACGAGAGCAATGCGGCAGCGGCGGGATTGGTGGCGGCGGCGGCCGCTCCGTGGACGGGCGTGGCGACGGCGGCGGTGACGATCACGCAGGGCGGGACGCTGGCGGAGGATGTCAGCGGATTGAACGTCAGCAAACAATCGGGCGTGATGGCGTGGCCGGCGGATGTGGAGAGTACGGCTGAGCCTGTGGCAATGGTGTACGACGCCGACGGATCGGTGCTGAATACGCTGATTGGCCCGGGGGCAAGTGATCCTTCCGGATGCATGACGAATGCGGTTCGTAGCCTGGTCGACAACTTTACGGCGACCGGCAATATTGCGCACGCGATCATCATATTGAACGGACTGTGCGCCACGAACGCGAACCAGGTGGCGAATATGCAGTATCTGCTGATGCGGGAGTTTGGGCGGGTGCTGGGGCTGGACTGGTCGCAGGCGAATGACAATGTGTTTACGGGGAGCCCGCAGCCTTCGGCGTGGGACTATGCGGGGTGGCCGGCGATGCATCCGATCAATTTGAACTGCGGAGGCGACAGCTACAGTTGCGTCGGCAATCCTTTCACGCTGCGAATGGATGACCGGGCGGCGCTGGGGCGGCTGTATCCGGCGGCGAATTTTCAGAGTTCGACGATTCGGATTCACGGAACGATCAGCTTTGCCGGCGGGCAAGGGATGCAGGGCGTCAATGTAAAGGCGACGCTGTTGGTGAAGGGGACGAATACGCCGGACACGTCGATGGTGGCGGCATGTGTGAGCGGATATTCGTTTCGCGGAAGTGCGGGGAATCCGGTGACGGGGACGACGGATGCGGAGGGGAATTCGCTGCAGCGATTCGGGTCAAACAGTGCGGCACGGGAGGGGATGTACAACCTGCAGGGGCTGGAGCTGCCGGCCGGGAGTTCGACAGCTGATTACATGATCACTTTTGAGGCGGTGAATCCGCTGTATATCGGGGCGCAAGCGGTGGGGCCGCAGATTTTGGGAGCGCCGACGCCGTCGGGGACGCTCGGGACATATATCTTTCGCGCGGTAGGTGCGGGAACAATACTGGAGCAGGATGTCACGGTCAGCGACTCCGCGGTGGGTGGCGCGGGAGTGGCAGGAAGCTTTGGTGCGGCGACGCCGCTTGCAGCGAGTGGCGGCTGGACGAGCTGGCTGAGCGGGTATGGTGACACGGCCTGGGTCGCGATGGCGGCGCGGGCGCAGCGGATATTTTCCGTGATCGTGCAGGCGACGGGGCCGAGCGGAACTGGGTCCGAGAGCCAGGCGATGCCAGTGGTGGGGGCGTGGTTTGGCGATGATGCGCCGGGGAGCGCGCCGGATTTTGCGACGTCACAGGCATTTGATTCGTCGACCTGGGGAGTGACGATGCTCGAGGTGCAAACTCCCGCGGGCGACGGAGCTGCAGCCTACCCGATGGTGATAGCGGTGGCGGATGCGCGGGGCGATGGGCGTCCAGACTATAGCTATACCGGACAGATTTTGTATGCGGACACTTTGCGGCCGGAGGTGGTGCCAGCTGTGGGGGGCGCCGTTGCCATCTCGGGCATGGGATTTAGTGCGGCGGATACAGTTTGGGTGAATGGAGTGAGCGCCAACGTGTTGAGCGCTTCGCCTGGTTCGCTTCTGGTCGAAGTGCCGGCACTGAGCGGGGGTGTGTCCGGCGGCGTCGATGTGGAGGTTGACGATCCGACGCGTGCGGCGACTGTGATGTTGGGAGCGCTGACCTATGGCAGTACAAGCGACGACACGCTTGCGGTGGTGAGTGTGCCGGGCGGGAGCGGCGGCTCATCGGGGAAAGTCGGAGCGCCGGCGCCGGGGAATTTTACGGTAGAAGCGGTGGATGGGAACGGCGATCCCGCGGCTGGTGTAAATGTCACGTTTTCTGTTGCAAATGGGTCGCAGCTTTCCGTGTGCGGCGGTCAGAGCGCTTGCGTAGTCTCGACGGCGGCGAATGGCATGGTGGAAACGGCTTTGACCCCGGTGCGGGCAGGCGTCGAGACCGTGACGGCCTCGCTAGCGGATGGGGCCAGCGTACAGGCGCAGTGGACGGCGACTGTGGTCAATGGGGAAGGTCTGCAATTTACATTGGCGCCGCTGCATGTTGAAGCGGGATCGGCGGTGAGTTGGCCGGTGAGCTTGACCGCTCTCGACAACGCAACAGCGATGGTGGGGTCTACTGTGAGCTGGAGCGTGATGTCGGGGAGCAAGACGCTTTCGAGCGGTTCGTCAACGACGAATTCGAGTGGATTGGCAGGGTATACGGCTGCGGTGCCGATGATGGCCGCGGGAAGCAGTGTGGTGGTGAAGGGGTGCCTCGGAGATGGAACCTGTGCGACGACCACGGCGATGGCGGAGAGCCCGGTGGCGCCGGTCGCGATCGCGCTTTCAGGGACCGCTCAGATGATTCCCGACATACTGACGCTGGCGTCGCTGCAGCTTGAGATCACGGATGGTGCAGTTCCGGGAAATCCATTGGCCGGAGCGAGCGTGACGTTCAGCGAGACGCTTTCAAGCTATGTGCCACCGGGAATGCCGGGGCAGAAACTTCCTCCGGCCGAAGTGCTGGCGCAGCAACAGGTGACGGCGGTGACGGATGCTACCGGCACGGTCACGATGCAGCCGCTGCAACAGTTCGGGGTGCCGGCGACGCTGATAGTGACAGCTACCGTGACTACTGGAAGCGGGACTGGACGCGTGGTCGGGAAATTTACGGAGGTAATGACGCCGGCGGATGCGTTGGGGACGGCGGTACGGCGTGATCGTCAGCATCTGTCGAGATAATTTGTTGACGTCTGCAAACTTGATGATGAACGAGTGAATTGTGACCGTCGGTGCGGGACGCGCGTGCATCTCTTACACTAGGGGCTGGGCACCGATGCCGAGCCAGGGAGAACGCATGCCATCCGCAGGACCGAGAGTAGTGAGACCGAAAGTAGTGATCCTGGGGGCCGGATTTGCCGGGCTGAACGCGGCACTAAAGCTGGCCAAGCTGCCGGTCGATATCACGCTGGTGGATCGGCGCAACCATCACACCTTTCAGCCGCTGCTGTATCAGGTTGCGCTGGCGGTGTTGTCCCCGGCAGACATTGCCCAGTCCATCCGTAGCATGTTTCGCAACCGGCTGAATGTTGAAGTGCTGATGGACGAAGCCTTGAGCGTGGATACGGCGGCGCGAAAAGTTGTTCTAAAGAGCGGGGCTGACGCGCCGTATGACTATTTGATCCTGGCAACCGGGTCGACTCATTCTTATTTCGGCCACGATGACTGGGCACCCCTGGCACCGGGTTTGAAGACGCTCGAAAATGCGATAGAAATCCGGAGGCGTGTGCTGCTGGCGTTTGAGCTGGCGGAGCGGCAGATGGTGGAGCACGGGACGCATCCCCCGCTGAACTTTGTGGTGGTTGGTGGAGGGCCGACGGGGGTCGAGTTGGCGGGAGCGATTTCTGACATTGCGCGGCTGTATATGAAGAGCGATTTTCGACACATTGATCCGTCGAAGGCGCGGGTGATTATTGTCGAGGGTGAGAAGCGAGTGCTGGCGGCCTATCCACCTGATCTTTCAGAGAAGGCGCGGCAGCAACTGGTCGAACTCGGGGTTGAAGTGCAGACCGGGAAGCATGTCACCGACATTCAGCCGGGATACGTTCTGGTGGGCGATGAGCGGATCGACGCTGTGGTCACACTTTGGGCGGCTGGCGTGGCTGCTTCGCCGCTGGGCAAAATGCTAGGTGCGCCGGTGGACCGGCGCGGCTGCGTAGTGGTGGACCAGTTCATGAATCCGCCGGGACATCCGGAGATTTTTGTCCTAGGAGACCTGGCGCATTTTGAGCAGGATGGCAAGCAGGTTCCGGGGGTGGCGCAGCCCGCGATCCAGATGGGCGTTCATGCGGCGGAGTTGATCGCGGACGATTTGAAAAGCAAGCCGCGGAAGCCCTTCCGCTATTTTGACAAGGGCGACATGGCAACCATTGGACGCAAGGCGGCGGTAGCGCGGGTGGCGTGGCCGTTCAAGGCGCATTTAAGTGGAGCGCTGGCCTGGATGATGTGGCTGGTGGTGCATATTTATTTCCTCATCGGATTTCGTAACCGCGTCTCGGTATTTTTTGAATGGGCGTGGACCTACTTCACATTCACGCGTGGGGCGCGCCTGATAACCGGCTCGCAAGTGCTGCCCGGGTGGGGAGAGTTGCCGGGCGCGGTGCCGCAGGGTACGCAAACGAAGCCGCTGGATATGAATTCGCCATCGAATGAGAGTTTCCGTAATCTGCCGGGATAGGCCGTGGGTTTGCCCGCAGGATAGATGAGTTTATACTCATTTAAGAGGCAGCCATGGCACGGCCAAAGAGTGATGACAAGCGGACTGCGATTCTCAAGGCTGCGGTGGGGGTATTTGCCGAACGCGGGCTGGGCGCGGCCACTTCTGCCATTTCGAATGCGGCAGGAATTGCCGAAGGCACACTATTCACATACTTCGCGACCAAAGACGAACTGGTGAACGCGGTCTACCGGGAGCTGAAAGCGGAGTTGGCAATCGCGATGATGTCCGGATTTCCCAGCAAAAAAAGTGTTCGGCTGCGGCTGCTGCATGTCTGGACGCGATATGTGTCGTGGGGTGTCCAGAATCCAATGGAACAGAGGGTGTTGCGGCAGGTTGAGATGTGGAACGGCCTGACGAAGGAGTCGAAGAAGGCGGGGTCGGCGCCGTTCACAAAGATTGAAGCCATGATGGAGGAGGCTGTGCGGGAGCGGGTCGTCCAGAATTTGCCGCGGCTGTTTATGCAGATGACGATGAGTGCGCTGGCGGAGGTGGTGATGGAGTTGATGCGACAGGACCGAAAGCAGGCTCGCGTATTTGAGAAGGCCGGCTTTGCAATGCTGTGGGCAGGGATCGCGCGAAAATAATGTTTTTTTTGTGAATCTGTATGAGTGAGTAGGCACTCATATACATTGCACGAGAATGGAGGATTTAGGTTATGGCAGCTTTGACATGGGCAGCAGCAGATATACCGTCACAGGCGGGCAGGATCGCGGTGGTGACCGGGGCGAACAGTGGAATCGGCTGGCATACGGCGTTGGAGTTGGCTCGTGCTGGAGGCGAGGTGATACTGACGGCGCGAACGGATGCCAAGGGCAGCGATGCGGTGGCCCGCATACGCAAGGAGCTACCGCAGTGCAAGGTACGGTACGGTTTGCTCGATTTGGCGAGCTTGCGGTCGGTGCGAGAGTTCGCGCAAAAGATCAGCGGAGTTCCACAGATCGATCTGCTGGTAAACAATGCCGGCGTGATGCGGCTGCCGACGCGTGAGGTGACGGAAGACGGCTTCGAGCGGCAGATGGGGACGAATTTCCTGGGGCCGTTTGCGCTGACGATGCTGTTGCTGCCGGCGCTGTTGCGTTCGGTTTCTCCCCGAGTGACGACGGTGTCGAGCGGGGCGGCGAAGATGGGGCTGAAGCGGATCCGGTTTGAGGACATGCAGTGGGAGCGAGGCTATGCACCGTGGAAGGCGTATTGCCAGTCGAAGCTGGCGGACCTGATGTTTGCGGTGGAGCTTGGGCGCCGGAGTGAGTCGGCCGGGATTGGGTTGTTGAGTAACGCGGCGCATCCGGGATTTGCCCGGACGAATTTGCAGACGACCGGGGTGGGGCGGGAGATGAATGCTGCCGAGCGTTTTGCGGCGAGCTTTTTATCGCAAGATGCGGCGCATGGTGCGCTGCCGACGCTGCGGGCGGCGACGGCGGAGAAAACGTCGTCAGGAAAATACTATGCGCCGAAGAATTTGTTCCACCTGAAGGGCGACCCGATTGAGGCGCAAGTGCCGAAGGCGGCGGTGGATGCGGCGGCGGCGCGGAAATTGTGGACGGTGGCAGAGGAGTTGACCGGGACGGCGTGGCCGGACTGACGTAGTGACAGCTATTTTCCCTTGTATACGGTGAAGAGTTGGGGGAATTGTTGCTGGAGGGCTTCTATCTTCGGGCGGTCGTAAGCCTGAATATAGGCATCGTCAGGGTTTTTCCAGGCGTAGTCTTGATGATGCTGTTCGGCATCGTAGAAGCCCTTCAGGGGAACAACCTGGGTGACGATGGGCGATGGAAATATTTTGGCGGCCTTGAGTTGCGCGATGTAGTCCGCGCTGATTTTTCGCTGGTCTTCGCTGGAATAAAAAATTGCGGAGCGATAGGAAGGGCCAACGTCCGGACCCTGACGATTTAACTGAGTGGGATCGTGGGCGACGGAGAAGAAGATGCGCAGGAGCTGGCCGTATGTGATCTTTGATGGATCGAAGACGATCCTGACCGATTCTGCGTGGCCGGTGTTTTCGCGTTTGACCTGGTCGTAGCTTGCCGACGTGTAGGAGCCGCCGGAGTAGCCCGCGGAGGTGAGAATGACACCTTTGACGTGCTGGAAAACCGATTGCGTTCCCCAGAAACATCCTCCGGCAAAGACTGCGGTTTGTCTGCCTGACTTCTGCGCGAGGCTGTCATCGTTGGCGGCAGCGGGGATAGGTGCCGCAGCGAGGGCGCTGGTTGCGAGGCACACAATGACGACGAAAACTGCGAGACAGTGACGGCAACGCTGCAGCGAATTCAACATTGAGACCACCTGACTACGCGAGTTTGACGAAACGCATGGCTGCGGAGTTCATGCAATATCGCAAGCCGGTTGGGCGAGGTCCGTCGTTGAAGACATGGCCGAGGTGCGCATCACACAAGCGGCACGAGACGGCGATGCGCGACATGCCGAAGCTTTGATCGGGAGACTCAGTGACGTTTTCTCGCGCGATTGGCTGCCAGAAACTGGGCCAGCCTGTGCGGGAATCAAATTTGGTGGATGAGCTGAACAGGGCCGTGTCACAGCAGATGCAGCGAAAGATGCCGGTTTCATGCAGGTTCCAAGTGGCGCCGCTGAAGGCGGGTTCGGTGCCGCTGCGGCGGGTGACTTCGTAGGAGATGCTGGAGAGTTGTTGCCTCCACTCGGTGTCGGATTTGATGACGCGTGGCAGCTTTACTTTTTCGGTAGGCTTGCCGTCGGGCGAGAACTCGACGATGGTGACCTCACTACGGCCGCCCATGGTGGCGAAGGCGAACGGGTGTGCGCACCACAGGGTGACGGCTACTGAGATTTCCAGAAAATCGCGGCGGTTCGGAAGGCGCGTGGCCATCGACATAATTGTTGGCCTTGGCGCAGGACGCGGCAAGTGAAAGGTGACCAGCATACGCAATGCGGTTGCGAGTTGTAGCGGATAGCGCGTGTAGCGACGAACCAGCGTGGGATCAATGATGGGGCGTTCTTTTTCCTGCGGCTGCCGCAGTCGGAGATCGAGATGGACCTGTTGCTGGTTGGGACGTTTCAGCGAACCGCGAGGCCGGATGCGGGATTGCGCCGGATGTGATGGTGCGGGGCGACGGCGCGGGAATATCGCGGGATATCGCGCGGGACGGGATGCGGTGCTGGCGGCAGTCGCGGAGATGGTCAGGTGCGGCAACGATTTTGCATGGGCCCGATGAGGCTTATGCGGGGAGACCGGCGTCCATCCACTGTTTGAAGAGGGCGACGCGATCGGCCGGCCACGGCGCGTCGGGTGGCATTTTACCGGTGGAGACTGCGGCGTAAATTTCTCGTGCGTTGGCGGGGACGGTCATCCAGGCGGGGTCATCGAGGTAAACGCCGGCGGGTTTCATGCAGCGGATGTCGCCGTCGCGGAAGAGTGGGCGGATGTCGGTGGCGAAGGTGAGGGGCATGGCGACTCCTTTGAGCCGAAACGATTGCGGCAATTCTAGAGGAGATTTTGGTTGCGCGTTGGAATGGCAACGGCAAGTGCAAAGGCAACCGCAGGTTCCTCCGCTGGGTGTTCCCGCGGCGCTTCGGTCGGAATGCAAGCTCTTGTTTAAACTGCGGCGCGGAAACACTTCGGTCGGAATGACAGCTCTTGTTTCATCGACGGAGCGGGAGCCAGCTACGCGGGTTGTTCTACTGGAACTCTTACTGGGGTGAGCCAGTTGAAGCGGTCGGGGCGGTTGCCGTGGACGATGCCGAAGAATTCTTCGGACAGGCGCTTGGTGATGGGGCCGGGATTGCCGTCGGCGATGGTGATGCGGTCGACTGAGCGGATGGGAGTGATCTCTGCCGCTGTTCCGGTGAAGAAAAGTTCGTCGGCGATGTAGAGCATTTCGCGGGGAATGGCGTTTTCTGCGACGGGCATGCCGAGGTCACGGGCGATCATGATGATCGAGTTGCGCGTAATTCCGTTGAGCGCGGAGCTGCCGAGCGGCGGCGTGTAGAGGACGCCGTGGCGGACGAGGAAGATGTTTTCGCCGCTGCCTTCGGAGACGAAGCCGTGGACGTCGAGGGCGATCCCTTCCGAGAAGCCGTTGAGGGAGGCTTCCATGCGGATAAGTTGCGAGTTCATGTAGTTGGCGCCGGCCTTGGCCATGGCGGGCATGGTGTTGGGGGCGAGCCGGTTCCAGCTGGAGACGCAGACGTCGGCGCCGCCGTCACCGGCGACGTATTTGCCCCAGGGATAGTTGGCGATGTAGACCTCCATCGGGCAATTGAGGGGGTAGACGCCGAGTTCGCCGTAGCCGCGGAAGGCGACGGGGCGAATGTAACAGGGAGTGACTTTGTTGGCCTCGACGAGTTCGACGCAGGCACTGGTCAGCTGGTCGGGGGAGTAGGCGAGCTCCATGCGGTAGATTTTGGCGGAGTCGCAGAGGCGCTGGATGTGGTCGGGGAGGCGGAAGATGGCGGCGCCGTCTTTTTGCTGGTAACAGCGGATGCCTTCAAACACGGACGAGCCGTAGTGGACAACGTGGGACATGACGTGAATCTGCGCATCCTGCCAGGGGATGAGCTTGCCGTTGTGCCAGATGTTTTCCGTCGACTGGATGGGCATCCGTGTCTCCTCTTGATGTGATTGTAAAGTCAATCGGCTCGGGATTGGGTCGGGGCTGGGGGAAATTGTTCGTCCGAGGCGAATAGAAAAGGCCCGCATCTGGCGGGCCAATTCTGTTGAGCGATCATTTTGTCTAGATTTTTGTCTAAGGAGTGCCGGGGATCGGGGTTGGTCCGGTGGCGCTGATGGCGAGGCAGACAGGCGCGGAGGACGAACTGCCGGCGACGGCGAAGGGCTGGTTCGGAACACCGGCTGCGCCGAGCTGACCCGTGTTGCCAGTGAGTGAGAAGCCGTTGATGTTGCCACTGAGATAGTTGACGACGTAGAGGAAGTCGCCTTGCAACGGTTCGACGGCGAGGCAGAGTGGCTGGGCGCCGGTGTTATAGGTGCCGCCGCTGACTGCGCTCAGGGCGCCGGTGCTCTTGGCGAGAACGAATGCGCTGATGGTATTGCCGCCGGAGTTGGAGACGTACACATACTGTCCGCGCGGTTCGACGATCACGTTCTGCGGAAGTTTGCCGACGGGGTAACCCTGGCCAGTGACGCCGCCGGTGGTGCCGGCGAAGAGATTTCCGGTGGAGGAATTCACCTGGCTGGAATAGAGCTCGCTCTGCTGGTAGTCGGTGATGAAGACGAAGGAGCTGGAGGGATCAGTGGTGATGCCCTGCGGCTGCACGCCCATCGGCAGACTGTTGGCGGGAACCGGCGTGGTGGCTCCGTTGGGGCATGCGCCTTTGGGTACGGCGAAAGCGATGGGAGTGAGGCCGGCGGCGGCGACGGCATATCCACTGACGGTGCCGCTGCAGGGAACCGAAGAAGAGCCGGAGTTGGTTACATATACGTAGGTGCCGTTGAAGAGCTGGGCCGCACCGACGGGCGCGTAGCCGACGGGATAAGAGCAGGCGGTGTTGACGACGGTGCCGCCGCTGCAGGTGGGAGCGGCGAGCGCGCCTGATCCGCTGATGGAATAAAACGACAGGACGCCGGGTCCGCTGCCTGCGCCAGCTGCATAGGTATCGACTGCGTAGAGATATTTGCCACCGGGATCGATGGCGAGAGTTGCGGACTTTTCACCGGCGGTTGTGTAGGTGGAGAGAGGCGTGATGGAGCCGCTGTTGTGGTTCACGCTATAGGACTGGATGGTGCCGGCCTGGCCGTCCGGACCGTAGAGGACGTAAAGATATTTGTAATCCGGCGAGACGACGGCGCCGACGGGATTGGAAGTTCCGGAGGGACACGACGTGATCGCGGTAGAAGCCGGAGCGATGGCGCCGTTGTTGCTGTTGATGCCGAAGGCGTAGATGGCGCACGGGCTGGTGCCGAGGACATACATGTAGTCGATGGAATGTCCACCACCGCAAGAGGTAGGCAGGGTAGCAAGCCCTAGAGTGAAAGCTGAAGCCAGGGCTACCCGGCCGAAACTACGAAACGTCATTTACAAATCCTTTCGCACAGCCCGACAGGCGACGGTGCGTCTGTGGGGCAGCTGCGTGCAAGCAGTGCGGGGAGGCAAATCACCCGACTCATGGATTGTAAATCAGCAAACGCAGGATTGGCGGAAGGGGGAATGGAAAAGGCCCGCACGGTGGCGGACCTTTTTGTGGATGAGTTGCCCGGACTAGCTGGTGGGTGCGATGGCCATGCAGGTTGGGCCAGAGGCCGATGAGGGTCCGACCTGAAAGGGTGAATCATTGACGACGGTGAGTGAGCCCGGGACGGAGGCACTGCTGTTGGCGATGGTGTATCCCGTAACGCTGCCGCTGATTTGGTTGACGGCGTAGAGAAACGGCGCTTCGGTGGCGAGGCAGAGCGGGAGGGTGCCGGTGCTGAAGGGTGAGGAAGACAGCGTGGTCAGCTGGCCTGCTCCGGCCCCGGAGCCGCCGATGGAGAAGGCGGAAATATTGTTCGAGATGGAGCTGGAGACATAGAGGTAGGACGTGGTGGAGTCGACGAGGATATTGCGGGAGCTGCTGCCGATGGCCAGCGTCTGGAGAAGAGTGAGATTGCCCGAGGTGGGATTGACCTGCGCCGTGTAAAGGACGTTTGATCCGAAGTCCGTGATGTAGAGGTAGTCGGTGCCGCCGATGGTTGCGCTGGTCATTGCCCAAGGCTGCGAACCGAGAGCAAGGGCGCCGCTGGCGGGAGTGCTGGGCACGCAGGCACCGGGCGTGAAATCAACCGGGGAGAAGCCGGTGGCATTGATGGAGAAGCCGCTGATGCTGGAGCTGCACGTCTGCGTGGAAAGGCCGGAGTTGGCAACGTAAACGAATTTCCCGTCCGTGGTCTGGGCAGCGGTGCGCGGCGAATAACCTACGGGGTAGTAACAGATGTCGCCGTTGGACGTGCTGGTAGTAGTGCCGCCGGCGCAGGGGGGCGTGACGAGAGTTCCGACGGTGCTGCCACTGCCGATCTGGAAGATGGTGAGGTCGCCGGGACCGGGCGAGGCGTTGCTGAAGGCCTCTTGATAGAAGTCGACAGCGTAGAGAAATTTTCCGGTGGGGTCGATGGAGAGAGAAACGGGCTCGGTGCCGCCGGTGTTATAGGTGACGAGCGGGGTGATGTTGCCGTCGTCATGGGTGATGCCGTAGACGATGATGGCGTCCTGTCCGTTGGGATTGGGGAGGCCGGTGTTCTCGTTGATCGTCGGACCGTAGAGAACGTAGACATAATTATTGTCCGGGGAGACGACGGCGTAAACGGGATTGATGTAATTCGGGTTGGGGATGCTGGGAGTTTGCGCGGCGGTGAGGCGGCCGGTCTCATTGTTGACTTTGTAGACCCAGATGGAGGACGAAGTCGAGCTCGGGCTGCTGAGGACGTAAGCGAAGCCGAAGGTGTGTCCGTTGCCACAGGAGGTAAGCAGGGGAGCGAGTCCCAAAGAAAGAGCCACGGCCAGGGCTGCCCGGCGGAAACTACGAAACATCATTCGAAAAAAATCCTTTCGCACAGGGCCACAGGCGAAAGAGCGACTGTGGCGCGTCTGCGTGCAAGCAGTGCGGGGAGGAAAAAACACCCGGCTTACGGATTCTAAATCAGCGGGCGGGGCGTGGGCCGGGGCGGGGAAGCAAAAAACGGCGACGGGGTCCGGTGCGGCGCGGCCTCTGCTATGCTCAGTGAACGCAAGCTGTAGTGCCAAAATCCTTGTAGGATGAGACGCTTTTGCCGAGTCAGCAGGAAGTTCGTTGGTCACAACTGAAGGTCGGCATCCTTGTCATTGTGGCGCTGGTCACGCTGACAATTCTGGTGCTGCTCATGTCCGGCTCCGTGGGCGGATTTTTTTCGCCGAAGATTGTGCTGCACAGCTACTTTGAGAACGCGGCAGGGCTGAAGGTGGGCGCGCCGGTGAATTTGCAGGGCTATGCGATCGGCGAAGTGAGCAAAATCCAGATACTGGCGACGCCGGCGCATCGGCTGACTCCGATTGAAGTGACGATGAAGGTGAGCGGGAAGTATCGCGACGCGCTGCGGCGGGATTCGAAGGCGTCGCTGACGACAGTCGGCGTGCTGGGCGATACGGTGCTGGACATTAACAGTCAGCTGGCGACCGGACCACCGGTACAAAACGGTGATGAGCTGGGGACGACCGAGTCGCCGTCACTAACGGACGTGATCAAGGCGAGTCAGGGAACGATCCAACAGGTGAACACGATTCTGGCGAAGGTGAACACGATCGCGGACAACCTGATTAACGGCAAGGGGTCGATCGGGCTTCTGCTGAATAGCCCGGAACTTTATAACAAGGCCAACGACGCGGTGAATCATTTGAAGGAGTTGCTGGATGGCGTGGCGGCGGGCAAGGGCTCGATCGGCAAGCTGATCGTGGACGACGAGTTGTACAACCGTTTGAATGACACGACGGCGAAGTTGCAGGACATTGCGAAGGGCATCGACGACGGCAAAGGTACGGCGGGGATGCTGGTGAAAGACCCATCGTTGTACAACAACGTGAACCAGACGGCGGCGAAGCTGAACAAGCTGTTGGAAGACGTGAACGCGGGCAAGGGCGGCCTGGGCGTGATTGCGAAGGACCCAGAGTTTGCGGCGAAGCTGAAGAATTCGATCACGCAACTGGATGCGCTGCTGACGCAAATCAACAGTGGGCAGGGTTCGGTGGGCAAGCTGGTGAAGGATCCGTCCTTGTATGACAACGCGGACAAGATGTTGGTTGAGACCCGCGAACTGGTGGCGGCCGTGCGCAAGGATCCTAAGACGTATCTGACGATCCACCTGAAGATTTTCTAGCTGGGATCGGGGCGCCGGCAGTGGTGGGCGGAGACAAATCAGCGGCAAAAAAGCACAAATGACAGGGCTGGCAGATTCGCCAGCAAGCGTTTCTGCTTTTACAATCGGGGATGGTAGCGAATTGAAAGGAAGTTTCTGAATGATGTGGAAGTTGAAGGGGCGCGCCGCCCTGCTTACCTGCGCCTTGCTTGCAACGGGATTGGGATTGAGTTCCTGCGGAACGAGCACTCTTGGATATCTTTACGTGACGTCAGTCCAGTTCGGACAGGTCCTGTCCTTTCGCCTGAACATTAACAACGGCAAAATTGGCGGGACCAATTGCAGCGTGGCGAATGCCGGGCAGCAGACTTGCCAGAACAGCTCCGGCGGGTCGAACCCGACGAAGCTTGTATTGGCGAACGGCAGCCAATATGTGTACGTGCTGAACCAGGGAAGCACGTCGCCGGCGAGTGCGGGCAACGTTGGATTGCTGACGCTGGGCGGAAGTGGCAGCGTGTACTCGACAGGGCAGACTTACGCGACACCGCAATCGGGGCAGAATCCGATCGACATGTACCTGGCGCCGAGCGGCGGCTTTCTTTATGTGCTGTATCAGTATGGGCCGACGACGATGTCTGGTTGCGCTGACCCGACGCCGACGACTTGCCCTGGAACGATTGCGTTGTATGCGATCGGGGCGAATGGGACGTTGACGGTGCAGCCGAATGTGTCTAATCCAAGCATTTATTATTTCCCCGTCGGATATTTGCCGCCGCTGCCGGGTACGGACACGCCGAACGCGGTCATCGGACCTGGGGGCAATCACTTTTATGCGGCGGCATCAGTCTTGTACATTCTAGATAACAGCTTGGACGCGAACCGGCCACAAGTGGATTCGTATTCGATCAACGGCACGACCGGACAATTGACGAGCACCACAAACGGCGCGACGGTGAACGCGTTTTTCAGCGCCCCGGTAGCAATTACTGGATACGGTAACGACGTTTTTATTGCTGATGCCGGGAACGGTGCTATTTGGACTTACCTAATTGGCTCGAATGGACTCACCGGCGCAGGGGATGGGTATTTTTGTCCGGCAAATCCGACTTATGCCTATACGAAGGGCGGGGAGCCGACCCAGGCCGGGTGTGCTACGGCAACGCAAGGTCCGCCATATGCAATTTTCGATTCGTTGCTGGTGAGCACCAGCGGGTCAGTCACGAATTTGTACGCGGCGGATAACAATCCCAACAGTAAGGCAAACCTCTATGCGATGACCTTCCCCACGAGCGGTTCGAACATTTTGAGTCTGTCGGGTGGCGGAAACTCGCCGAATCCTACCTCCCTCGGCACAGAAGTGACTTGCATGACGATCAGCACTGGCACCCCTTTTCTTTATACCTCTGGGAACGGTGGGCTTGCGGGAGAGCAGATCAATACGACGACTGGCATTTTAACGACGCAGCAGAATGCAATCACGACTGCGGCGGTTCAGGGATTTGCGCCGTGCCTGATGTACAGCTCGCGCAGGTAGCGGATCTGAACGATTGAGAAGGCCAGCTTCGGTTGGCCTTTTCTTTTTGACGTCAGGATTCGAGGATGACGACGGCGATGGCCGAGTCGCGGCTGTGCGTGAGCGAGAGTGATGCGTTGGTGACGCCGAGGCGAGTGGCGTGGTCGAGCGCGCGATCAGAAAAATGCAGTGTCGGTCGATGGCCGGGGGACCGGCGGACTTCTATCTCCAACCAGGAGACGCCGCGGCTGATGCCGGTGCCGAGGGCTTTGGCTGCGGCTTCCTTTGCGGCAAAGCGGGCGGCGTAGCTTTCGGCTGATCCCTTGCTGCGGGATTCGCAATACGCGATTTCGGCCTGAGTGAAGATGCGGTCGCGGAAGCGGTCGCCGAAGCGCGCGAGAGATTGGCGGATGCGCGCGATCTCGATGATGTCTGTGCCGAGGCCGACGACCATGTTGAAGAGTTTACGCGGAGGGCGGCGGTTTACGCTTCGACGAGGCCGTAGCGGCGGCGCCAGTGTTCGCGGAGGCGGGCCATGACGGCGGCGCGATCCTGGGGGGAGAGATTGGTATCCGGCTTGAGGAATTCTGCAGCTTCGAGGCGGGCCCACTCGAGGATTTTGCGATCGCGGACGAGGTTGGCGACGCGGAAGTCGGGCATGCCGGCCTGGCGGGTGCCGAAGAATTCTCCCGGGCCGCGTTGTTCGAGGTCGAGCTCGGCAAGTTCGAAGCCGTTCTGGGTGCGGACCATGGCGTCGAGGCGGGCTTGCGCAATTTCTGTTACGTTTCCGCCGGTCATGAGGATGCAGTGCGAAGCTGCGGTGCCGCGGCCGACGCGTCCGCGAAGCTGGTGGAGCTGGGCGAGGCCGAAGCGTTCGGCGTGTTCGATGACCATGACAGTGGCGTTGGGGACGTCGACGCCGACTTCGATCACGGTGGTTGAGACGAGGATGTCGATTTCGCCGCGCTGGAAGCGGCGCATGGAGAGTTCTTTTTCGTCCGCACTCATGCGGCCGTGGAGCAGGCCGAGGCGCAAGCCCTTCAGTGGGCCGGCGCGGAGGGAGTCGAACATTTCCATTGCGGATTTTAGAGGGAGGCGGGTCGAGACTGATTTGCGCGGGGCCTTCTTCGGGGGGGAGCCGGTTAATTGAAATTCTGGCGACGCTTCCTGGCTGCTTCTTAATATCCGCTGGGTAGAGGTTGCGGCGGCTCGTGAGGCACGTGACTTGGCTGACGTTTCGTCAGCAACGGCTGGTGGAGTGTCCGAAGGAAAATCAAGTTCGGGATGTTCTTCGGGTGCGCCCTCGATGACGGGGTAGACGATGTAGGCCTGGTGGCCGGCGGCGACTTCGGCGCGGAGAAATTTCCAGACGTCGGCCTGCTGGCTGTCAGGCATGAGGCGGGTGAGGATGGGCGTGCGGCCGGGCGGGAGCTCGTCGAGGATGCTGAGGTCGAGGTCGCCGTAGAGGGTGAGGGCGAGGGTGCGCGGGATGGGCGTCGCGGTCATGACGAGGACGTCGGGC
>Ga0302324_100010085_pt1 | contig 19621 bp, 18 predicted proteins | sample Palsa_T0_1_FD_201949 | JGI IMG/M metagenome (GOLD analysis project Ga0302324, IMG submission 201949) | Peat permafrost microbial communities from Stordalen Mire near Abisko, Sweden - Palsa_T0_1 | ecosystem: Environmental > Terrestrial > Soil > Palsa > Peat permafrost | place: Sweden: Abisko...
CGCCATGACATTTCGGGCGGCGCAGCTCTTACCGGCGCGGGTCTTCGCCTACGATCGCGAGACTCGATCGAGTTTCAACGCTCCGGTACCGGAGCTGACCCCGGCTGAGATGCCGACACTCACCGACGTTCGCGCCAGCGCGGGCGTCCTGACGCTCCGGCTGCACGCCCCGATCGCGACCGACTTCGGGGTCGCATTTTGGACCGATCCCGCCGCGGCGGGCTGGACCTCGCCCAACGTCGTGCCGGCCGGACGCGCCGGCGCCGTCGCATTTTTCAACCTCGCCGCCGGCGACAACGTGGTCACGCTCGGCTGCCGAATCTGCACCTCGACAACGTTTCCTTACGCAGGCGGTTGAGCGGAAAGGCGTTCGGCTCCCAGACCCTGGGTAGACTACGTCTCGATGGAAACGACGGTAGACGAACTTCGCGCGCTCGCCGCGGAGGGCGCGACGATTCTCAACGTGGGCCGGCACCAAGGCCGGCGTGAGATCCGCGGCGCCGTGCGATACCGCCCGGCCGACCTGCTCACCCCCGATCGCCTCTCGATCCCGATCGCCCCCGACAAGCCCGTCGTGCTGTACGACGAGAAGGGGGACGCCGACCTCACGACGCGAGTCGCAGCGAAGCTCGAGCAGAGCGGTTTCGCCGACGTCCGTAGTCTTGCCGGTGGTTTTGCGGCGTGGGAGGCTGCCGCGGGCGAAACCCAGGAGGCGTCGCTCGAGCAGGTCGTGCCACCGGTCCAACCCTCAGAGGTTCAGGAGTTGGACCGCCGCATCTAAGCCGTCGGCGAAGCGGCCGGCTTGCGCCTCAGTGCGACGCCCGCGAGTCCGCCGACGATACCCAGCACGATCGCCGCCCAGGCCAGTTGCGGTGTCCAGAACGCGCTCCAACCGAACAGCGCGTCGAGGCTGTACGCGCCGAAGCCCACGAACGCGAAGACGGCCGCAAATGCGAGATAGAGGAGCGGCAGCTCGTAGCCGTTCTTGCTCGCGGAGAAACCGTTGGGCAGATGCACGGCGAGGATCGCCACGACCATCGGGGCGATCACGAACATCGGCCCGATCGGACCGCCTAGACCCAGCGCGATCAGCACGCCGCCGACGAGCTCGCTCGCGCCGGCTGCGGCGGCGAAGAACGTTCCGGGCCGAAAGCCGATCGATTCGAAGAATCCGCCGGTGCCGGCCAACCCGTAGCCGCCGAACCAGCCGAAAAGCTTCTGCGCCCCATGAGTGGCAAAGCCTAGCCCGATCAGCCGGCAGAGGAGCAGCCCTATTGCGATTTCCATTTCTATTCTTTCGTTGCTATCTTACGAAGGGTAGGTGATGCCGAGCATAGCACTGTGCTATACTTACGTCAAGTAGCCTACCCGAGAATCAATATGCCCGTGCGCCTCGTCCCTGCCGAACCCGAAACGCAGCCAGCCGGCCGCCTGAGCCCGTTCTGCCCGCGCTTCCAATACGCGATCGAGCTGATCGGCCGCCGCTGGCTCGGGGCGATCGTGCGCGTCCTCGTCGCCGGGCCGGCGCGCTTCAACGAGATTCTGTCGGCGATCCCAGGCCTGTCGGATCGCCTGCTTACAGAGCGACTCAGGGAACTCGAGCGTGAAGGGCTCGTCGCCCGCACGGTCTCGACCGAACGGCCGATCCGCGTTTCCTATCAACTCACCGAACGCGGTCGCAGCCTCGACTCGATCGTCGAGCAAATCGGCGCCTGGGCCGAACGCTGGGTGGAGTGAATCCGGCGCGCGCGCAGCGCTTCTACGATCCGGTCGCGCGCGCGTGTTCTCGAACGATGGTAACGAAAGGTACGTCTTCTCAGGCCGATGAACGCGTGCGCGTCAGATGCACTACGTCGGTGATAGGCCACGAAAGGCCGCGCGCTGGGCAGGGCCTCGTCGTCATCGGCAGGCGTGATCCTGTGCGTCTCGCACCACCTGCCCAGCCGTAGGCCATCCGTCCTCACGGGTTCGGATATGCGTCACCGTTCCGTACTTCACGCCTCGCGGGAGTGCGCGCAGCGCGGCGTCCGCGGTCGGTGAAACCGTCATAGCCGAAACGTCATCACCCGGCAAGCTGCCGACGGACCGATCGCGGATGTTCGCTCCATCGACGCTGGTGCGCTGGCTAACCTTCTTGTGGCCGTTGCTTACGATCGCTCCGCTGTTGTCTCACGCAGGGGTGCCGGCATTCCAGCACGATTGGCTCTGGCCCGTCGATCGCGTGCAGTTACCCAATTACGTGGCGATCGGATTCGAGAGCTGGGAGCGCAACGGACTGGGATATGCGCAGGTCTACCCCGCTGCTTGGTGGGCCTACCTGACCGTTGCCATGACCTGTTGGATCGCCGGGCCGCACGGGGGATTGGTGATCTTCTTGTATGCGGCACTCAGTGTCGGTGCCGGCGGCAGCGCGAGGCTTGCGCGAGAGCTCGGCTCTTCGGGGTTGGCGGAGGCGATCGCGATCCTGATATACGTCAGCAATCCGTTCGTGCTCAACGAGGTCCAGGCCGGCCATCTGTTCATGCTGTGGAGCTATGCGCTGCTGCCGTGGATTGCCGCGCTTGCCATTCGCCCCCCAACCGCCCTGCGATCGGCTCAGGTCGGCGTATTGATCGGCTTGGCCTCGGCTCAGCAGCAGTTCCTGATCTTCGGAATCATCGTCGCGTCGGTTTGCACGCTGTGTGCGTGGCCGCGCCGTTTCCCGTATATGATCGTTACCGGTGTCTGCGCCGCGGCTTTCTCGATGCCGCTGTGGCTACCCAGCGTGACGGCGCATTCCACCGATGCGCTCAACGTCCTCGCGCCCACGCATGATTGGCAACTCGCGCAAAGTGCCTCGCCGGCCGACGCACTTCGCCTGATCGGCTACATCGGGCTGTACGATCGCCGCCTCGGAGCAGTTGTCGAGGTGTTGCTTTGGTTCGTCCCGTTCTTGGCCGTACTGGGACTGCTGCGGGCCCGAATCAAACATGCCGCTTGGGGATTTCTCTTCCTGGCCGCAATCGGCATCACGCTCGCATCAGGTCTCGGCGGTCCGCTGGCGTCCTCGCTCGACTACGGGTTCGCCCACATCAGGGCGCTCACGCTGTTGCGCGAGCTCTACGACGCGACCGCGCTGACTGCGCTCGCATACGCGGCACTCGGATCGATTGCGTTCGGGACGTTGTCGAGGCCGTACGCCGCGCGCGCCGGAGCGGTCGGCGCCGCCGCGCTGGCCGTGGTGTGCCTCGCCGTCAGCTGGCACGTTGCTCGTGACTTGCCGTGGTACGATCCGCCGAGCCAATTCCGTGCCCAGCTGCGCACCATTGCGGCCATGCCCGGCAACGCACGCGTCTTACCGATACCCTTGAACCCGCCTCTCTCGATGAGCTCCGCGAAAGGTGGGCTTTCGCCGCTCCAGATCGGCATCGGGGATCATGCGACGGCGGCATTCGTCTTTGCCCTCAGTCCGAGCACGTATGCCGCCAAGATGTATGCTCAATCGGGCGGCAGACGAGGCGAGGAGCTGCTCGAGCGAATGCAAATCGGTACCGTCGTTCGGCTTCCCATCGTCCACCCATCATTCGAGACGGGCCTCGATCCGAAGATTCGCTTGCACGGGCTTCCGCCCGAGCTGGTTGACTCGATGCCGAAACCGTTTGCGGCGGGTCCGCCGAACGTACCGCGCGCCGTCGTGCTTCCATATAGCGCGGTGCCTGGTTCTTTGGCAAGCTCGTACACGGGCGCTCGCGACATCGCGGCGATGTCCGGCGGCACGCCGATCGATCTCTTCGCACGATCCACGCAGCCGGATCCGTCACGCGGCTGGGCACGTACGCCGTTTTGGCCGATCCTGCCGAGCTGGGCCTTCGCCGAACCTCTCGCGATCTTCACGATGCGGCGCGTCACAGCGTTGGATGTTCCACGCTCACTCGTCGTTGCGGGCGACGGTTCCGGGCGGCTGCGCGGCACCGGTTGCCTTTTGATACGCCGCCTCGACTCTCACTTCTCGCTGTTCCGCTGCGCTTCTCGCCCCGTGCTCGACGGCGATCCGCCGATCGTCATCTCGCAAGCATCGATCGATGCACGCGCGGCGTATGATCGTGCCTCTTCGGGAGCTGTCGGCGCGGTTCGCGTCGAGGTCGACCGGCCGGACTATCTTCGGCTGCGCGTGCACGCTGTAGCGGGATCGGCTCTGGTCTTACGCGACAGCTTCGACGATGGCTGGGCCATCAGCATCCCCGGAACCGACCACGTCACCGTCGACGGGTATGCGAACGGCTGGGTCTTTCGAAGGACCGTAGACTCGGACGTCGAGCTGTCGTACCGGCCGGCCCGGTTGTACTTTGCCGCGCTCGCCCTTTCGATCGCGATGGCGCTCGCCGCCATCATTGTAACGGTACTGCAAACCCTCGGCGCCTCGAAAGCCGGCGCTGGATCGCTGTTCCGGCGCCGCCTTGTCGAGGTCTCCTGACGGCTCCGAACGGGAGAACCCGGCGGCCGAGGGTCGCTGCGGTGTCGCGATGAATGCAGCCGCGTGTCGATCTCGATCAGTCGACTGCTCCGTGGCGACTTCGTCCGACACGGCCTGCTCGTTTTCTCTTCGTCGCTCGTCGTCAACGCGTGCAACTATCTCTTCCATTTCATCGCGAGCAGACGGCTTGGACCCAGTAGCTACGGTGACCTGTACGCGCTCATCACGGTACTCACGCTCTTCGGTGTCGTAAGTGCGAGCGCCACCACGGTCGTCGTGCGGCTCACGGCGGAATTGGCCTCGGTCGCCGACGACGCCGCGATACGATCGCTCGTTGCATCAGCGCGGCGGTGGAGCCTCGTCGTAGCGGTCGTCTTGGCAGGGCTGGCGGTTGCGACCGCGGTGCCGGCGGCATCTTTTCTTCACCTTCAGAATTCCAAGCTCATGCTGCCGTGGGCCGTCGTGCTGATGGGAAGCATCGCGCTGCCGCCCCTGCGGGCCGTCATGCAGGGCCTCCAAGATTTTCGTCACTTTGCCATATCGGCATCGATCGAGGCCGGCGGCAAGGTGGTGTTCGGCGTCACCGCGGTGATGCTCGGCTTCGGAACCGCCGGAGCGCTCGCGGGTCAGGCATTGGGCAGCGCGTTTGCGTGGGTCTACAGTGACGTGATACTTCGCAGACGAACGCGCAACGCGCCGCGCCAGCCGCTCCGTCTCGACGGGCGCCGGCTCATCGCGGTCAGTGTCGGCGTGGTGGGAAGCACCCTTGCCACAACCGCGCTGCTCTCGATCGACGCCTTGGCCGCGAAGCATTATCTCACGCCGTCCGCCGCCGGAATATACAGCGCTGCATCGCTGGCGGGGAAAGTGCTCATGTTTGCGGTCGGGTTCGTGCCCCTCGTCCTGCTGCCGAAGGCGACGCACGCAGCGATGCGGGGGCAGCCGGTCTTGGGTACGCTGATCCAGGGAGCGACGGTCAGCGCCGGAATGGCCGCGATCATCCTGGTCGCGTATGCGGTGGCTCCGTCGATCGTTCTCGACGTCATGGTGGGACGAAACTACGGTGCCGCCGCGCCGTTTCTCCTCCCCTACGGTTTGGCGATGTCGCTCCTTGCCATGACGAATACCGTCGTCGCCTTCAAGATCGCCATACACCGGTTCGAGTTCGTCGTGCCGTTGTTGATGACTGCCGGTGCCGAAGTATTGGCGCTCGCGTTCCATCATGACGACATCGGCGCAATAGTTCAAGTGCTGCTCGGTGCTCAGGTGGTTGCGATCATCGTGTGCGCCGTTCCGTGGCCCAGCCGGATGTCCGCTCGACCGATCATGGGCGCTGCGCGAGTGGGCGCTGATTGATCCTGACCGCCGTCAGCGCGTCCGCTGCCAGAACCAGCAGCGGCGGTCGACCTCCACCAACTCGTCGGTGATCTCGTGCGCCGCGCGGAACTCGTCGACGGCCTGCCGGCAATACGTCCAGTCGTCTTCGCCGTAGTCGTCGATGATCGCGTACCCGCCGATCGAAAGCCTGTCGTAGAGACTGGTGAGCGCGTCCATGGTCGATTCGTAGTAATCTCCGTCGAGGCGCATCACCGCGAGGCGCTCGATCGGTGCGGTCGGCAGCGTGTCCTTGAACCAACCCTCGAGAAATCGGACTCGGTCGTCCAGCAGACCGAACGCCTCGAAGTTCGCGCGAACGTCCTCGATGCTGGCCGCGAAGTGCCGATAGCCCTTCTGCATCACGGCGCCATGATGCGCCAACGCCTCGATCGGAAAGCGAACGGCGTCCGGCTCGGGGAGGCCTTCGAACGAGTCCGCGACCCACACGAGGCGCTCGGTGTCGCCGAGCGCCGCGAGGATCCCGCGCATGAAGATCGTGGCTCCGCCCCGCCAAACGCCCGTCTCGATCAGATCGCCGGGAATGCCCTTCGCGATGACGTCGCTGACACAAGCCTGAATGTTGTTCATGCGCGCCAAGGGCAGCATCGAGATCGCGGGACCGTTGACGTAGTGGCCCAAGAAGCCCGTCACGAAGGCGGCCTGGCTCGCGTTCACGTCGGGCTCCTCGGCGAAGAGCGTGTTCGTCAGCACCCGTTTGAGCAGATCGAGGTAGCGTTCGGCGGGAGTCACTTGGCAAAGGTACGGGCTGACCGTACCACCGTCAAGGAGGCACCGAGGGTCCGCCGAATGCGGTTGGGCCGTTCCTGCACAGGAGGATTCGTGAGAGTGCCGGTCACTTCGGTTGCACTGGTCGTGGCAGCTTGTCTGGCCACGTCGTTGGTCGCCTTGGCCGACGACGTCCCCGGCAACGCCGTGCTAGCCAAGCCTGATCGCGACGCCCTCGTGATTTGGGATGCCAGCCCCGTCGTCGCCTCGATCGTCAAGAGCAAGACCAACGACTCGGACGCAAACGATCTGCTCGAGCGAGACGCCGCTCACGTGCTCGCTACGATGACGCCGAACGTCGACAAGAGCGCCAAGACGATCACGGTCCGCGTGATCTACAGCAAGACCGGCGCGGTGAGTCCCGTGTACGGCACGCCGACCTTCATGGGCATCGAGCGCTATGCGACGCTGACCGTCCCGGCTGCGAATGCCCAAGCTGATCGTGACAAGTGGAAGGAGCTGGACGCGAAATCGCCGGTACCGAGCTGGTTCGCTTTCAAGGTGATCGGCTTGCTCCCGCCGCGCTGACGCGCAGGACGTTCATGACGCCGCTCGACTCGATCTACGCAAAGCTCACCGAGATCCTTCGCGAAGTCTTCGACGACGATACGATCACCGCGACCCCCGAGCTCACCGCCGGCCAGGTCGAGGGTTGGGACAGCTTTGCGCACCTTCGCGTGATGTTCACCGTCGAACAGGCCTTCGGCGTGAGCTTCTCGGCGTCGCAGATGTCCGGTCTCAAGAACGTCGGCGAGCTGGCCGCCCTCATCGAATCGCGGCTCGCGGCGCGCTGACACCGCCGGCCGTCACGCTGCGGCGCAGCGCCTCAGGCGCGCACCTTTTGGCGCCCGATGCAGGCGTAGTTGATCGGAGTGCGCTCGTCTTCGGGGCCGGCATTGTCCTTCACGTTCAACACCAGCTCCGAGTCGATCGTAAAATACTTCGCGATCATGTCGCGCGCCTCGCGCGCCGAGACGTAGAGATAGATGTGATCGATGTTCGCGGCCCACACGGCGGTGGTGAGAAATATGGCACCGTCGGGAGCGAGCAGGCGAGCGAGCTTTTCGAGCAGCAGCTCGGGTTGCTCGAGATGCTCGAGCAGTTCGCCGCAGATGATGCGATCGAAACGCCGTTCCTCCGGCAGCTCGAAGACGTCGCATTTGATCGCGTCGACCTTGGCGCCGTTCAAGCGTGAGAGCTCACGTGTAAATGCCACCGAGCTCTCGCTGAGGTCGAGCGCGGTAGCGGTCCAACCGGGATTCATTCGCGCAAACTCGGAGATGAAGATGCCCGTTCCGGACGGGACCTCGAGCAGCGATCCGACCGGCGATGAGGGATGGCAAAAATGCTCGATGAAGTACATGAGCATCTTGTAGTGGTTGATCCAGAACGCCTGTGACAGCAGGAGGCCGTTGAGATAGCGGTTCTCCATCACCTCGGCGTTGTCGTACACCGCGGCGCGAACTTCGTCATAGTTCGAATACTTGTAGTGACCCGTCGCGTCGAGCTCGATCTGAAGGCGCACGAACTCTTCCGAAAGCGCGATGAAGTCGGTCAGAAGCTTCCCGTAGACGTCCAAGTCACGGTTGGCTTTTTCGAACGCCAAGCTGCAAATGCGCTGCGCAAATGCCGCGTCGTAGCCCGTCTCTTGCAGCCTCTTTGGGATGCTCTGGGTCGCCCAATGACCTTCGAGCGCCTGATGCGCGATCCGCATCAGCTCATCGTCGGCGACGGTCATTTCCAGCCTCGAGCGTTGTCCATCCGCGCAAACGGAAGCATTGAAATGGCGCCCTCGATGTGGTAAGAGGAGCGCAAGCGTTCGTTGCATTCGGGCTTGCCCCCTCCGGGGCGAACGCGCTCGCACCACCCGGCTCCGCAATCTGGAGGGTCGCTGCCGACGGCGGTCTAACCGGTACGCTCCGGAGCATGGCATGGCGCGCATTTCGCACTCGAGACGAGCGATCAAGACCGATGAGCCGATCCCCGGCATATCTCGGCTGAACCGATCGTGAACGTACCGTCCTACGAATTCCTCGCCTTCGCTGCGATCGTCGCAATTCTCGCCAACCTCTCGCTGCGGGCCGCATGGCGCCGGGCGGTCCTGCTGCTGGCGAACGTCGCCTTCTTCCTGACGTTCTCCCGTTCGGCCGTCGAGCTGGCTCCGTTCGTCGTATTCCTTGCGCTCGGCTACGGCGCGGCCACGTTCTTCGAGCGCTACAAGAGCAGGCCCGTCTTCGTTGGGCTCGTCATCCTGGTCGTGCTGGCATTTTGCTGGCTCAAACGCTACACGTTCATCCCCGAATCCCTGTTCCTGGCGTTCCCGTATATGGCGGTCGGCCTCTCGTACGTCTTCTTTCGCGTCCTGCACCTCATCATCGATGCCTATCAGGATGCGCTGCCCGAGCGTCTCAGCCTGGCCTCGTATGTCAGCTACACGTTGAACTTCACGAGTCTGGTTTCGGGTCCGATTCAGCTCTTTCCGGATTACCGCCGGACCGAGTCGGTACGGCCCGCAAGTCTCACGCGCGGAGACGTCGCCGCCGCCCTGAACCGCATCGTGATCGGCTATTTCAAGGTTGCCGTGGTATCACCGGTGCTGTGGGCCGGGCACGTCTACTCGGTGACCGCCCTGGGAAGCGCAGCGAACCTCGCGGACCGCACGATCTGGGGCGCCTTGGTCCTTACGATCTATCCTGTGTACCTCTACATCAACTTCGCGGGCTACACGGATTTCGTGATCGGCACGGCGCGCTTCTTGAGGCTCGAGTTGCCCGAGAACTTCAACCACCCGTTCGTCTCGGAAGGCTTCATCGAGTTCTGGGGCCGATGGCACATGACGTTGTCGCATTGGTGGAAGACCTACGTGTACTCGCCGCTGTTCCTGGCGCTGATGCGGCGCTTCCCCTCCCGGCGCGTGCAGCCGCTGCTCGGGGTCGTCGTCTACTTCGTCACCTTCTTCTTCGTCGGCGTCTGGCACGGCCAGACATCGATGTTCCTGTTCCTCGGAGTCTTGCTGGGGCTCGGAGTCAGCGTCAACAAGCTCTACCAGATCGAGATGACGCGCCGGCTCGGACGCAGCGGCTACCGGCGGCTGTGCGCAAACCGTCTGTACTCGTCGCTGTCGCGCGGCGTTACGTTCTCGTACTTCGCATTCGCCTCGCTGTGGTTCTGGTCTTCGTGGCCGCAACTCGGCGGTTTCGTGTCCCGGCTAGGTGCGCCGGCGCTGGTCGCCGTCTGCCTCTTCACGATCGTCTGCTCGGCGATCGCCTTGGCCGCCTTCAAGGCCGCGCTCGACCGGTATTCGCGCGGCGCAGTGCGTCGTGCGGCGTCGGTGCCGATGCTCTATCTGAGAACCGCTTGGATCTCCGCCGTCGTCGTCATCGTGCTCTCGGTCACCGTCGTGTTGAATGCTCCTGCACCGACCATCGTCTACAAGGCCTTCTGAGGGTCCGATGGCTGCTCGTGCCGACATGTCGGCGACCTCCGAGCCCATCCCGGTGGATCCGGCTCCCGGTGTCGAATTGGACCAGGCGCCCGTGCGCCTCACGGCGCTGATCGTCGCGCTCGTCGTCGCGATCCTCGTCGTCGTGCTGCAAAACGTCCTCATCGACCGCGAATTTCCGCACCTCATGCGGCTGACCACCGATTTTTCGCCCGCTTATCTCGAACGTGAGATACGCTCGATGAAGGGCACGCGAGCCGTCGTGTTCCTCGGGGACTCCGTCTTATGGGGCTACCGTTTGCCGGCCGACCAGAACGCCGTGTCGCTGCTCGCCGCGCGGGGCTGCACCTGCCGCAACCTTTCGTTCAAGAGCGGCAACCCACCCAACGCGTATGCGCTCGAGCGGCTGATGCTCGCTTGGAGCGTCGTCCCTCGCGCGGTCGTCATCGAAGTGAACCAGTCGGTCTTCAACCCGGCCGACATGGAGTACCAAACGCTTCATCCCGCCATCGCCGCACTGGCGGCTCCTCTCTTGTCGCGCCGCGATCTCGCGCGGCTGACCCTACCGCCGGCGCCCGCCCCTGCCGAGCAGCGGCTCGATGGGACGCTCGCGTCGGTTTCGGAGCTCTACGCCATGCGAGCGGACATCCGAGAGACACTGTACGGAGACGTGCAGCCTTCGCCGATCCCCAACCTGACCGGCGATATGTTCGAAGGTACGTACAACCTTGTGCCGCTGGATGAATCGAATGTCGGAGTCCACTTCTTGGAGAGAGCGGCTGACCTCTTGCAGCGGCGGCACGTCGAGCTCGTCGCTTTTCTGACGCCGACGAACCACGCGCTGCTGCACGACTACATCGACAACCGGCAATATCGAGCGAACGAAGCCTACTTGGCGCGGCTGCTGGAGCGCCGCGGCGCGCGAGTCCTCGATCTCGACCACGCCTTCCCCACCGGCGAGTTCTTCGACAACGCTCACCTCACCGCGGCCGGACAACGCCGGTTGGCATCGCTGCTCGCACAGGCGCTCCGGCACTGACGAGCAACGTCGCGCCGCGCTAAGCGTACACCCCGCGCAGCTTCAGGGACTTCACCACGCGATCGATTGCGATCATGTACGCCGCCGTACGATAGGTGATGCCGCGGGTCTGTGCGATCTCGCGCAGGACCGTGAAGTTGTCGAGCAGCACGTCCTTGAGCCGGTCGTTGACCTCGGACTCGCGCCAGAAGTAGCCCTGGCGGTCCTGCGCCCATTCGAAGTAGGACACGGTGACGCCGCCGGCATTCGCAACGATGTCGGGGATCACCACGATCCCGTTCTTGGCAAAAATATGGTCGGCTTCGGGAGTCGTCGGGCCGTTGGCCCCTTCGACGATCAGCTTGGCCTTGATCCGCGCCGCATTGTCGACGGTCAGCACCTTCTCCAGCGCGGCCGGCACGAGGACGTCGCACGGCACTTCGAGCATCGCCTGGTTCGACATCCGATCGCCGCCCCGATAGCCATCGAGCGAGTGATGCTCCTGGGCGTACGCGATCGCGCCGGGCAGGTCGATCCCGCTGTCGTTCACGTACGCGCCCGTGACGTCGCTGATCCCAACGATCTTGCAGCCATGGTCGGCGAACATCCGCGCCGCGATCGAACCGACGTTGCCGAAGCCTTGCACTACGACGCGCGCGTCCTTCGGGTCGATCCCAAGGCGCGCCATCTCGTCGAGCGCGACGATCGAGACGCCGCGTCCCGTCGCCTCGACGCGCCCGCGTGAGCCGCCGATCTCGAGCGGCTTACCGGTGACGACGCCCGGGGTGTTCTGGCGCACGTGCATCGAGTAGGTGTCCATGATCCACGCCATGTGCTGCGGCGTGGTGTTGACGTCGGGCGCCGGCACGTCTTTGTCGGGGCCGATCACCTCGACCAGCTCGGCGGCGTAGCGCCGCGTGATCCGTTCGATCTCGGACATCGAGAGCGTCGTCGGGTCGCAGGTGACGCCGCCCTTTCCACCACCGAACGGTAGGTCCACCACCGCGCACTTCCACGTCATCCAGAACGCCAGAGCGGTCACCTCGTCGAGCGTGACGCCGGGATGGAAACGGATCCCGCCCTTGGCCGGGCCGCGAGCGAAGTTGTACTGCACGCGGTAGCCGGTGTAGACCTCGATCCCGCCATTGTCGCGCTGGAATGGGATCGAAAAGATGATCTGCCGGGAAGGGTGGGTGAGGATCGCCTTGATCCCGGCGTCGAGGTTGAGCAGGGCCGCCGCCTCGTTGAAGTAGGCGATGGCGTCGCCGAAGACGCTGACCTCGCGGACCGCAGCAGGACCGGGTACGGCTATGGACATCAGATCGCTGGCCTCCTGAGCCGTCCAGCTCCTTTAGGACATTCGGCGAAAACCCCTGTGGTCTGATTCGCCATTTGGCGAGCGCGCGCGGCAGAGCGCTGCTCGCTTGGCCAGCATGATACCCCGCCGCACGGAGGGGCAACCTCTGTCCTGGTTCAGCGCGTTCGCAGGGCTGCCAGTGCCGCGCTCAATCGCTCCAGCCGCCGTTCTTGCCGGGCTTGAGAGCCCTGCAGGGCGGCGATCTGTGCGGATTGCGACAACGTCACGCCCCGCAGCCGCACGTTCTCCGCGTGCAGCGCTTTGATCGCCGCCAGCGCCACGCCGTCCTCGTCGATCGAGGTGATGTGCTTGTCGTCCTCACCCACGCCGAACGCCGCGTAGAAGTCTTGCGCCATCGGCCCGACGTGCCGAACGCCGCGCTCGGACTTATAACTCCAACGGCTGATCGGCAGCGACGCGACCTTGTCGAGCACGGCCGCGTCGTCGATCCGAGCGACGTCGGTCTTCAGGTTGCGATCGCTCGCCGACGCCCAGGTCCCGGAGCCCGGCGCTAGCGTCGCGCCGACGGAGTTGGCCGCATTCGTCCAAAACGTGAAGCCGCCCGTGGCGCGCGCCAGGAACTGGTTCGCTGCCGTCGACTCGAGCAGCGTCCCGCTGCTAGAGTAGTCGCTCCATACGAAGGACCCCGCGTAGCGCGCGTACGATTTGAAGCCCGCCGCGAAGCTCAGCTCGCCGGCGGCGTTGTTGTCGTAACCGCCCGGCACGGTCGCGTAGGTGCCTTCAGCGTAATTGCCCTGGCCACCGCCGATGACGGCCGCGCTGCCGGAGACCGTATTGGTGTTGCCGCCGCCGATCACGCCGTACTCCCCCGAAACCGTGTTGCTATTGCCGCCGCCGGTCACGCCGTATTCCGCCGATCCCGCGTTGGTCCCACCGCCGCCTATGAAAGCATACGTCGCCGCTGAGCTCAGCGTGTTGTTCGATCCGCCGGCGATCACCGAATCAGCTCCGGAGAGCGTGTTCTGGTTGCCGCCGCCGATGACCGAGTTCGGCGCCGTGAGCGCGTTGACGTTCCCGCCGCCGATGACGGACTGATAGCCGTTACCGCTGATCGAGTTGTCGTAGCCGGAGCCGATCCACGAATAGTACGACGTGTTGTCGCCGCTCGAGACGAAGTTGTAGTAGCCGCCGCCGACCGAGCTCTCTTCGTCGCAGACCTCGTTCGAGTTGCCTTCCAAGACGCCGGAGTACGCGCCGGCGGCGACGTTCTCGAAACCGCCGCCGACGAACGAGCCGGTCCCGCTTCCGGAGCAGGACGGCACGCTCGACGTCCTGCGCGTGCCGCTGCGCGGGGCGCGCGCGGCCGCCAGCCCTCCCCCGGCCGGGATCGCCGCGGCAACGTTCGTGCCGCTCGAACCTCCGCCGGCACAGCCGCTCGCCAACGCGCCGCACAGGCACGACAAGATCACCGTACTCGCTACGAATCGCCGTCGCATCATCGCCTCGCTCGAGCGCAGCGGGGCCGGGCCATATTGACCCGCTCGCCTTCTGCGCGTCACCCGGAACTTTCCGTCACGCGATCCCGTCGCCTGCTCTGCTGTACGTCAGACCAGGCGCTTCCGGCAGGGAAGCTCGCTTGGTCCGCATGATATCTCGCCATGCAGAGTCTTGCGCAGACCACGATCCCGACACCCGACCAGACAACCATAGTCAACAGCCTCGCTGCGATGAGCGGGACGCTGGCAGTCGTCGCAATCGTGACTATCCTGCTGAGCATCTTGATCTGGTTCATGATCTTCAAGCGAACCGGCATGAACCCGTGGCTGTCGCTCCTCATGCTGGTTCCGATCGCGAACTTCATCATGCTGCTCATCCTGGCGTTCACCGAGTGGCCGGTGCAGCGCGCGCTGCGCATGTGCCGCGCGCAACTCGGCAGCGGCCCCACGTATCCGCCACCTCCTCCGCCGCCGCAGACGTACAACGCGACGCTGCCGTCGCCGCCGAGTCCTCCGACACCGATGTCGTAGCTCGCGCGAAGGTTACTTCGCGGCCCTCGACCAGGGTCGATCGATTTCGAGCCGCGCGCCGATCGCGTCGCCGAGCAGCTGGTTGCCATAAGGCGTGAAGTGGCCGTCGAGCGACAGATACAACGGTGGATGGTTCGCCGACCGCATGTCGCGCTCGATGAGATCCCATGCGTTGAGCCAGTTCAGCTTGGCGTTCGCGAGCGGCTCCGTGGCGAGCCGTTCGAGCGAACCGTCGGGTAGGACGACCTCGTCCGCCGGCGGCACCGGCAGTTGCGCGATCTGTTCGGCCCCGAACACGGTCATGCCGAGTTCCGACGCCAGCGGCACTGCGACGAAGAGCGATGGGATGCCGGCTTTGTCGAGCGAACGCTTCAGCGCCGCGAGGTCCGCGGTCTCGGGCGGGATCCAGCGCGCTGCGTTGGCGGCGAGCGGCTGATCTCCTACGAGCTTGGGATAGGACAGCTGCGGGTCTAAATCGGTCACCATGATCACGACGCAGTCGAACGTCCGAGCGTCGCTGATGAAATCGACGTAGCTGCGAAGCGCGGCGAGATCCGACCCCACATCGACGGCGATCACGCGTCCGACCTCGCCCGAATGCGCGAACGCGCCGTCTTCGGCGAGGCGATGCTCGATCGCGGCAGCTGGCGACGCGTAGAACGGGCCGCCGCCCCACGTCATCGATCCCCCGATGAAGCCGATGCTATACTCGTTCGGACGACGCGCGATCCCGTTCAACGCGCCGGATGAGGCTTCGATCGGCCCACTGCGATCGACGCCGCGGATGAGGCGGATGCGCCTGTTCCCGGTGTCGGCGACGGCAACCGTGCCGTCAGGTGCGACGGCGACGCCGGTGGGCTCGTCGAATTGCGATTTCCGGGTCGGCCCGTCCGCATAGCCGCCTTCGTCGGCGGCGTCCTCAGCGGCGCCGCCGCCGATCACGTCGACGTTCTGCCGTTCGTGGTCCGCGTAGCGGACGCGGTGGTTGACGACGTCTGTGTAGGCGATGCCAATCTCGTCGAACGCCGCGACACCGAACGGCACGCCGACGGCGTGCTGACCGTGCGCGTAGAGCTCGTTGATCGTCGTACTTTGGGGCGGTGGTTCGAAGGTCGGCATCCCCGGTCGAAACCGGCTGACCGCGCCGCGTTTCCCGGCCGCCAGATGCGCGAGGTCGATGGACCACAATCCGTCTCGGCTCGCCACGTACAGCGCACCGTCGCCGCCGAGCCATGACGCGATGCCGAAGGCCGGACCGAAGGCCACCGGCAGCGTGCTCACGGTCCCGTCCGCGGCGATGACGCGCACGCCGGCATTGCCGTCGGCGACGAACAAGCTGCCCTCGGGCCCAAGCGCGATCCCGGTCGGGTGCCCGAACGATGCGATGCCGCGCGGCCCGTCGCGCGGGCCGCTGCGCCGCGGGTCGCCGGCGATCGTCGCGACGGTTCCGGCCGCGTCGATCGCACGAATGCACCGGTTCCCGGTGTCTGTTACGAGCACCCGACCGTCAGCATCGACCACGATCCCGGTGGGCAGGTTGAACCGCGCCGTCGCACCCGGTCCGTCGGCGTAGCCGCCTTGGACCGCCAGCCCCGTCGGAGCGACCGCACCCGATCCGGCCAGCGTTTTCACGGTCCCGTCGGACAGCACGACGCGAACCCGCTGCGCCTCGGCGTCGGTAACGTAGAGCCGGCCTCCGCTGCCCCACGCGACGCCGAACGGTGCGATGAATTGGGCTTGCGCGGCCGGGCCGTCGGCGATGCCGGAGACGCCCGAGCCGGCGTACGTGCTCACCTCCGCCGCGAGGGCGCGCGCGCTCGGCAACGCCAAGGCCACGAGCGCGGCGCCACCTGCAACGATTCTCAGCATGACACTCCCCATTTGGACGCACGTCATACGTTGAAGCGGAACTCGACGACGTCGCCTTCCTGCATCACGTATTCTTTGCCCTCGGAGCGCAGCTTGCCGGCGGCGCGCAGCGCGTCCATCGTCTTGAACGTCACGTAATCGGCGTATGCGACGATCTCGGCCCGAATGAAGCCGCGCTCGATGTCGGTGTGGATCTTGCCGGCAGCCTGCGGCGCCTTGGTGCCTTTCTCGATCGTCCAGGCGCGCGTCTCTTTGTCGCCGGTCGTCAGGAACGTCATCAGCCCCAGCAGATCGTACGCCTCGACGATGAGCCGGTCGAGACCGCCCGACGTGATGCCGTAGTCGGCGCGGAACATCGCGACGTCGTCGTCGCTCATCCCGGCGAACTCCGCTTCGATCTTACCGTCGAACGCGATGGCGCGGCTGTTCTCGCGCGCGGCATGCTCGAAGACGGCCCGCGCCATCGGTCCGGGCTCGGTGATCTGCGCCTCGTCGACGTTGGCGACGTAGAGCATCGGCTTGGCGGTGAGCAGGAACGCTTCACGCGCCGTCTCGGCCTCGACCGAGCCGGGCGGGAACGAGCGCGCCGGCCGGCCGGCTTCGAGCACCGCGACGAGGCGGTCGAGCGCCTCGAGCTTGGGCGCCTCCTTCGGGTTCGCGCGCACCTCGCGCTGCAGCTTGTCGCGGCGCTTTTGGAGCGACGCGAGATCGGCCAGCGCCATCTCGATGTCGATGATCTCGATGTCGCGCAGCGGATCCGCACCGCCTTCGACGTGCGTGACGTTGTCGTCGTCGAAGCAGCGCACGACCATCGCGACCGCATCGGTCTCCCGGATGTGCGACAGAAAAGCGTTGCCCAGACCTTGGCCGCTGGCGGCGCCGCGCACGAGCCCGGCGATGTCGACGAACCTCATCGTGGCCGGCACGATGCGCTCGGAGCGGCTCAGCTCCGCCAGCACGCCGAGCCGTGGGTCGGGGACGGGGACCTCGCCCACGTTCGGCTCGATCGTGGCGAACGGATAGTTCGCCGCGAGCGCCTGGGCCGACCGGGTGAGCGCGTTGAAGATGGTCGACTTCCCGACGTTGGGGAGGCCGACGATGCCGCACGACAATGCCACGGAGCGCCTTCGTACGCGGCGCCGGCGCAATCGACCCGCCGGCGGCGCGCGGCGCCGGAGGAGTTGGTGGAAAATCCCCAGGAGTACAGGTCGATGCGGCAGATGACGGTCGACAAGCTGGGGATCGATCTCCACACGCACGACCCGGTCGTCATCCTGAAGGACCTCGAAGGCAAGCGCTACCTTCCGATCCTGATCGGACCCTTCGAAGCCACCGCGATCGCCTTGGCGCTCGAAGGGACCGCGGTTCCGCGGCCGCTGTCGCACGACCTGATGCGCACGCTGCTCGAAGCGCTCTCGGCTCGGCTCGAGCAGATCGTCATTCACGACATCAAGGACTCGACGTTCTTCGCCAAGCTGATCGTGCGCACCAACGGCGAGGTCCAAGAGATCGACGCGCGCCCTTCCGACGGCATCGCGCTCGCGCTGCGCATGCGCGCGCCGATCTTCGTCAGCGACAAGATCGCGCTCGAAGAGGGCACCGAGAAAGAAGCCGATCCCGAAGACTCCACCAAGTTCAAGAAGTTCATCGACGAGCTCAAGCCCTCGGACTTCCTCGATTAGTCTTTATCCGTCAGTCTTTATCCGTCAAAGCTGAAGCTTTGCCGGCTAAAGACGCGCCCTTTGGGCGCTAAGGGGTTATCGCGGACGGCGTGATGGAGTTTCGATCGACGAGTTGCGGGGCGGGAGGCGCGATAGGGTCTTCGTCTAAAGACCGGCGCGATGTACACTACGGACGAGCGCGCCGAGATCGGCGTTTACGGCGGGTCGGGCTTCTACTCGCTCATCGAGAACCCGCGTGAAGTGTGGGTCGAGACGCCCTACGGGATGCCCTCGGACAAGATCGCGCTGGGCGAGATCGCCGGCAAGAAGGTCGCCTTTCTGCCGCGCCACGGCAAGGATCACCGCCACCCGCCGCAGTCGATCAACTATCGCGCCAACGCCTGGGCGATGAAAGCGCTCGGGGTTACGCGCATCATCGGGCCGACCGCCTGCGGCTCGCTGCAAAAGCGCGTCAAGCCGGGCTCGATGGTGGTTGCCGATCAGATCGTCGACCGCACGACCGGGCGCAAGGACACGTTCTACGACGGTCCCATCACCACGCACGTGTCGTTCGCCGATCCCTATTGCCCGCAGCTGCGGCCGATCGCGGTCGAGGCGCTGAAAAGCCTCGACATCGACACGCACGACAAGGGCACGATCGTCGTGATCCAAGGGCCGCGTTTCTCGACCCGCGCCGAGTCGAAGTGGTTCAGCTCGCTGGGCTGGGAGGTCATCAACATGACCAATTACCCGGAGTCGTACCTGGCCCGCGAGCTGGAGATGTGCTACGTGAACATCTCGCTGATCACCGACTACGACGTCGGGATCGAAGGACTCCAGCCGGTCTCGCATCACGAAGTGATGCAGGTCTTCGCCAGCAACAACGAACGGGTGAAGAACGCGATCTTCAAGATCGTCGCCAACATCCCGGCCGAACGAACCTGCGGCTGCGGCAGCGCGCTGGCCGGCGCGCGCGGCTAGCCCGAACGGTTCGTGACGTGAAACGCGCGCAGCTTCCCGGACTCGACGTGGGCGTGTACGCGGCCGCCGTGCCGCGGCTGCTGCGCAACCCGTCGATCATCGTCGTCCCGCTGCTCATGGCGATCATCGGCGTCCTGCTCACCGTCGTCATGACGCCGTTCAGCGCCGGCGGAGTGGGGTCGATGACGCTCGGGCTCGCGCAGCTCATCGAGTTCCTGCTCACGCTGTTCGGCTTGGGCACGGCCTGCGTGATCGCCGACGACGCCTGGCGCCACGGCCGTACCTCGTTCGACCGGGACTGGGCCGAGACGCAGCGCCGCGGCGGCGACATCCTGATGGCCGCCATCGGGTTCGGCTTGCTGACGACGGTCGCGCTGTACGTTACGCAGATCGTCGGCTTGATCGGCTATCTGCTCGCGGCGGTCGTCGTCACGTTCCTGATCTGGACGATTCCGGCCGCCGCCGTCGGCGGGATCCCCGGCGGCGCTGCGATCCAGATCTCGATCGAGCGCGTGCGCTCCACGCCGATACCCGCCATCGTCGCGACGATCGTCGCGCTCGGTTTGTTGGGCTACGTCGTACCGCTGGTGGGTAGTTGGCTGGCGTCTTTGCTGCTCGTCTGGACCTACGGCAGCAGCTTGGTCGAACGCCTCATCGAGGCGCTGCTGCAAGCGATCGCGATCGCCTAC
>Ga0302324_100010093_pt1 | contig 19617 bp, 19 predicted proteins | sample Palsa_T0_1_FD_201949 | JGI IMG/M metagenome (GOLD analysis project Ga0302324, IMG submission 201949) | Peat permafrost microbial communities from Stordalen Mire near Abisko, Sweden - Palsa_T0_1 | ecosystem: Environmental > Terrestrial > Soil > Palsa > Peat permafrost | place: Sweden: Abisko...
CAGGACCGGGGCTCGACACAGCGTTGACGTTGATTATGGTGATGACACTCGAAGTGATCAGCTCCTTGCTGAGGAACGCGCCCCAGAGCATGAAGTTGTACAGCACCTCGTAGCCAGAGGAGAACGCGACCACCACCGCGAACAGCTGGATCGCGGAGAGTCTGAATATGGACCAGCGCGCTATCCTGTTTTGCCACAACCGCAGGGTGCTGTAGAAGAAAGTCACCATCGCGATGCTGAGGTAGGTTACCGGCTTGGCCATGAAGGTGAAGGGCCACTCGACGTTGACGAAGCTCGTCCCGACGACGCTCAGCCCGCTCAGGAGGGCGGTGACGAGGCCGTACCCGATAGCTGCGATTATGGTGATACCGGAGACCCACGCCACGACCTCGTACATCAGGCGGGTGCGTTGCTCCGACTTTCGCAGCTCGCCCATCTGCTCCATGATAGAGTTGGTATGCCCTCCGGAGTTTTAAGTCTTCGTTGTCAGGAACGCTTGACAAACGCGAGGTATTTCGGAGCCGAGAGCCAGAACAGGGCAAGCATGAAGGGGAGCTCGAGATACGCCCAGAAGAAATCGTTGGGCAGGACGAAGACAGAGACGAGCACGAATAGGGTCGAGTTCCTGGCGAGGCTCGAGAGGTCCTTCGCCCGGGAAAGGGGGGCCAGCACCACCAGTTCGACCGTCGCTTTCGCGTATGAGGGGAGGCCGAACCCGAAGAGCGAAATGACCGCAGCGTCCAAGGAGGGGTTGACGAGCGTGCCCAGAGGGCCGCCGCTAGATACCAGCGGGGCTGCGGCCCTGCTGAACTGGAAGAGCAAGGTCTGGTCGAGGAAGGAGGGCGTGAGAAGCAGGAAGGGCAATACGACAGCCGCCCCAGCGACGACGGCGATCGCTACCTCGAGCCACATTCCCTTTCGGGCATAGTAGACTAGTGCAAGGGGTGCCACCAGCAGTGCGAACTGGATCGATGCGAGGCTCAGGCCCAGGGAAAGCGCGCCGAGGCGAGGTTGGCCCCTTGACTCGAAGAGGAGGAACAGAGCGAGGAAGACCATGGCCACAAGGGCGGCGTTGACGTAGTACGTCGAGAACAGGACCGTAAGTGGAATGAAGAGGAAGAGGAGTGAGGCCGCGAGATTCCACCTGCCCCCGTATAGGTCGATGCTGGCCCCTACGACGAGGTCGGCCGCGACGAGCCCGAACCTGATGTCTCCGGCCAGGTAGAACGGGACCAGGTAGATGGCGGTGAACGGCAGGTACGCGAACACCTGTTGTGCACCCGGGGTGACCAGGGCCGCCGGTATCCCGGTGTAGGTGTGCGCGTAGGGATTGCCGCCCGAGACGAGGACCTGGGCACCTTGTGAAAGGTAGTAGTAGACGTCGGACGCGGGCCTGAGTTCGGCCACCGCCGCGAGCCTGACGAAGAGCGCGGCCAACAGAGCCGCGGGAAGCACGTAGCGCCTTGCTGAGACCCCGGCGCTCCCCGGCGCCGGCGCCTGCTCTCTTGTCTGTTCTATTGTGATGGCTCGGAGCCTCCGTGAACTTCCGGCCGCAGATTGCACCGGAGCCTCCTGAAATACGTTGGCCGGCGGACAGGAGGGAGGTGCTCAGGCCAGGGCCTTGTCGGATGAAAGCCTGTTCTCGGCCCAGGCATATGTCCTCGCCAGTCCGTCTGGCAGCGAGACCTGCGGGGCCCAACCAAGCGTCAACTCCGCTCTTTCGAGGTCGGGCATCCTGTTCAGCGCCCCGGTCGGCTTTGAGGCGTCGAACCTCAACGGGATGTATTTCTTCGACAGCTTGATGGTGCGCTCGGCCAGGTCGCGCACGGTGACCTCCTCCGTGGTTCCTATGTTCACTGTCAGGCTCCCGCTGAGCTCTGTGTACGACCAGAGTCGGAAAAGCGCCTCGACTGCGTCGTCGATGAACACGAAGCACCGCCTCTGGCTCCCGTCTCCCCAGACGACGAAATCCTCCCCGGGGTAGCGGACCGCCTTCCGTATCAGCGAGCCGATGACCTGGCTCCTGTCCGGCTTCAGGTAGATGTTCTCCCCGTACGCATGGAAGATCCGGGCTACGCCGGACGATATGCCGGGCATCATCGCGAGCTGTTTCTCCGCGATGTACTTGGACCAGCCATAGCCGCCCTCCGGGTTCACCTTCCGTTCGGAGTCTTCCTCCTTGAACCTGACGCTCGAGCCCATCTGCTCGTCGAAGGGATAGACTGATACGCTCGACGCGTATATGATGCGACTGACGCCGTTCTCCAGGCACGCCCGGAAGACGTTGACGTCGACGGCGAGGTTGGACTGCAGGGCCGCGACCTCCCGTGCCTCTGAGCCGTGGAGGTAGGCGACGCTCCCCACCTCGGCGGCGAAGTGGAAGACCGTATCGGCCCCCCGGAGAGAGCGGCTCGCGAAATCGTAGTTCTTCAGGTCGCCCACGACGCAGGCCTTGTCCACCCCTAGGCCCCTCAGGTTCTCGACCGACCCCGAGGAGAGGTCGTCGACGATTGACACCTCGTGGCCTTCCCTGAGCAGCCGCCTCACCACGTGACTTCCTATGAAACCGGCTCCTCCAGTGACGACGACTTTAGACATCTCGTCAGAACACCCCTACGACGCCGGCCGTCCTTTCAGCTCCTGGAGAGTCCACCTTGCGGTTAGCCTGATCGTATCGGCTGGGGACATTGCGGGCTTCCAGCCGAGCGCCTGGATTTTTTTTATCGAGAGGTACACCACCGGGTTGTCCCCGACCCACCCCCTCTGGCCCCCGGTGTAACGCTTCTTGACGCCGCGGAGACCCATCTCCTGGATCACGATATCCGCGAGCTCGTCGACCGAGGTCTGCTCCTGCAACCCGAGGTTGAAGATATTGGTCCGTCCTGAGCTCTTCTGGTAACCCGTCATGATGCCGTCGACGCAGTCTGCGACGTAGAGGTAGTCCTTCCGCTGCTTCCCGTCTCCTAGTATCTCCAGCGCAGTGGGGTCTTTCATCAGCTTGTGCTCGAAGTCCCATATCGCGCCCCTCCGGCACCTTTCTCCCAGGACGGTCCCGAACCTGAACATCCACGCCTTGATCGGGGCGAACTCCGTGAACGCCGAGGCGTAGGCCTCCCCCGCCAGCTTCGCTGCACCGTAGAGCGAGGTCTGCACGCCGGAGTACGTCTCGGGAGTGGGAACAACCTCCGCCTCGCCGTAGAGAGCCGACGTGGACGCGAAGATAAAGTCAGGGACGCCGTTCTCGGCCATGGCGTCGAGCACGTTCAGGGTCCCCACGACGTTGTTATCGAGGTCGGCCCTGTGGTCGCCTACGCTCACACGCATCAGCGCGTGAGCCGCCAAATGGAATACCGCGTTGCAGCCCTTCGAACAGGCCATGACGGTCTCGGGGTCGCGGATGTCGCCTACTACGACTCTCAACCCCGGGTTTCCCTCCTGATGGGCCAGATTTGAGTCATGACCGGTCAGCAGGTCGTCCAGGACGGTCACGCCCCAACCGTCAAGCAGCAGGCGGTCAACCACGTGGCTGCCTATGAACCCGAGCCCGCCTGTGACAAGCGCCCTCTTCATTGGAAGGATTCACGCCCCGACTAGTCGTTATAAACGAATAACTGCGCCGACGCCGCGTCCCGTCACTTCTTGAGGGCGAGGAATTCCTGCCAGGCCTTGTCGAACTCCGCTATCGTCTCCTCGCTCCTCTTGTTCGCGGGCATCTGCTTCAGTATCTTCGAGGGTATCGTCATGATGTGCGCTCCGGCGGCAATCGCAATCGCGACGTCCTCGGGCGTCCGTATGCTGCCGACGATCAGCCTCCCGGGGAGGCCTGATTCCTTGGCTATGGCGACGTAGTCCTTGATTATCTGTACAGGGTTCTCGCCGGCCTCTTTCGACCGGTTGAAGAACAGTGAGACGAAGCTAGCCCCGGCCTTTGCGGCGAGGACCAGCTGGTTGTAGGTCATCATTACCGTCATGTTGGTCCTGATTCCGGCCTTCGTGAGCTCGCTGACCACCTGAAGGCCGCGGCCGTCACCGTACATGGCGACCTTCACGACTATGTTCCTGTGCCAGGACGCATACTCCTTCGCCTCCGCGAGCAGCTCGGGCACCGTCGACTTGGTCGTCTCCACGCTGATGGGCCCGTTCACGAGCCTGCAGATGTCCAGGACGCGGGCCTTGAAATCTACGCCCCCTTCAGACAGGAAGATCTTCTGGTTCGTGGTCACCCCGTCTACTATGCCCCACTTGCTGAACTCTTCGATCTCTGTTAGTGATGCGGTGTCAAGGAAGATTTGGACCACTCTTGCGCACTTGCGCGCTGGTGCCCGCGGCGAGACTATAAGAATTTCCAGCCTCCGCGAAAGACATAGAAGCCTTGAGGCGCCAGAGCCGACCATGGGAGTCACCAGGGCCGTATTCCTCGACAGGGACGGCGTGCTGAACGACCTGGTCTACGACGACGAGGAGGGGAGGGTCGGGAGCCCCTTCGCGGCAAAGGAGCTGCGCGTTTTCCCCTACGTCCCTGAGGCGGTGAGGAGGATGAAGGAGGAGCTCGGCTTCAAGGTGATAGTCATCTCGAACCAGCCGGGTGTGGGCAAGGGTCAGTTCACGTATTCGGAGCACGAGAAGATGAACGGCAAGGTGAGAAAGGCGCTGGCGGAAGGGGGTACATCCTTCGATGCCGAGTACTACTGCATGCACCACCCCAGCGCTCTGGTGGCCAAGTACCGGACGGACTGCGACTGCAGGAAGCCGAAGCCCGGGATGCTCCTGCGTGCCGCCAAAGAGCACGACGTCGACCTTGAAAATTCCTACTTCATCGGGGATGCGCTGATCGATGTCAAGGCGGGCCGCAGGGCGGGTTGCAAGACCATCCTGGTAGGGCACCTGACGACCTTTCTGAGCCGTATGATGGCTCAGGAGGACGCGACACCCGACTACATGCTCCCCTCCCTGAAGGACGCGCCGGAACTCCTGACGACGCTCCAGTCGAAGAGGAAGGTCGCCGGCGAGAAGCGGGGCGCCTAGTACTTCGATTTCGGGCGCTTTCCCTTTGAAGATATCTTGGACCTGAGCTGCTCGGCCATGAGGTGAGTGAGTACGAGGTGCATCCCCTCGACTTGCGGGGTGGACTCCGCCGGGACGACTACACAGGCGTCGGAGGCGGTCCTGAGCACCCCACCGTCGAAGCCTGCAAGCCCGACCACCTTCGCCCCGTTGTCCTTCGCATACTTCACCGCCTTCAGGAGGTTCTGGGACCAGGGACCGGCCTTGTCGCTTCCAGAGCCTCCGTGCACGCTTATCGCTACCAGGACGTCCCCCTCCCTCAGGAAGTTTCGGAGCTGTTCGTAGTATACATCGCCCCAGCCGTTGTCGTTTGTGAGGGCACTTACGAGCGGTATGTTGTCCACCAGGGAGAGCGCCCTGAACTTCCTGTCCGCCTCGTCCGAGACCCACTTGTTCAGGTCGCAGGCGAAGTGCGTGCTAGTCGATGCACTCCCGCCATTACCCGCTATGAACACTTGATTGTCGCTCTTCCACGCATCATATAGAATCTCAATAGCTTTGTCGATCGCACCAGTATCCATTTTCTTCAGGATATCTTGCGATTCGGCTAGAAATGCTTCAGTTCTGTTCATATGAATCGTATCTCGCACACAGTCCCCCGCTCTCGAATCTGTTCGATTCTCTTGTTTTGGTAATCCTGCTTGCTTGTTTCACCCTTCCATGTTCTTATCACGGGATGGTATTCTATGACCTGACCCCAGGTTCCAGGATTGTCTTTGTCAAATCCTTCGAAGTCGTTCGACACTACCCAATCCATCTCAATGCCCCTGAAGTAAAGATTTGGATGCAGGAAGGCAGCGCCTATCGACTCGTAGAGCTCATTGCACCTATTCATCTCCGCTAAGGATCTGTGAAAATGCCTCTGTGAGCCTTCGTCGTGCCACATGAACTTGCCGCGAAAAGTAAAGTTTCTTTTTACCGTTCCCGATTCCATCAGTTGGTGAAGAGCCGTTGCCCCCTTTCTCCCGAATCCCGACTTCTCCGCGGGATGTTCCCTCCTCCATTTCTTCCCCGCCTTTTGAAATTCCATTAGTATCTTCAAGAACTCCTCCGGATGTTCTTTCCTCCACTCTAGAGCATTCCGAATGGTTCCCGGCCCAGTCATCTTGCCACTGACAACACCGCCTAATTTCCCTCCAATCCTCCCAGCCTCCGATTGGTTATTCGGGTACTTTTTCAACAACTTGGCAAAGGCTTCCTTTTGATGCGTTGGATTAGACTTCAAAAGTCTAGCCATAACCTCCTTGTGCAGGTTCGGGTACCTTTGGTTTAGCCCGCGGTTAGCATTTCGTTGATGTTCGAGAAACTCCGGGCGATGGAATTGTTTGAGATGGTTAAGATAAGCCCCTTCGCATGGCGTTCCGCAGAGTTTGCACGGCAATTTATTGACTCGCAACTTCCCTGCTTCTTCCGACGGAAGCATCCATTAGCATTGGCGACGACCGACTTATCAATCTTCTTGGCCGGGTGGTGCATGGGTTAAATATTCTCGGGGGAGGGCTCCAACTAGGAGCCAGACAGGTTCGAATGATCGTCTCGAGGACACCCTTCAGGCTTTCCCTTGGAGGCGGCGGGACGGACCTGCCAGCGTATTACTCGGAGCACGGGGGTTTCTTCGTCTCGGGAGCGGTCGACAAGTACATGCACATCGTGCTCAACGACCGGTTCGAGCCAGGGATCAGGGTCAGCTATAGCCGTACGGAGATCGTCGACTCTCGCGACTCCATCCATCACCCGTCGGTCAGGGAAGCGCTCAAACTCCTGAACTTCAAGGACAGAATCGAGATAGTTTCGCTGGCGGACATCCCCGCCGCGACGGGCCTCGGTTCGTCCGGGAGCTTCGCTGTGGGCCTACTGAACGCCCTGCACGCCCACCAGAGGGAGGTGAAGACCCCTGAGGAGATAGCCGAGGAGGCCTGCGACATCGCTCTGAACAGGCTCCGCGAGCCGTCGGGGAAGCAAGACGAATACACCGCCAGCTTGGGAGGCCTCAGGGCCTACGAGATAGACAGGGACGGGAAGGTGAGGTCCACGCCCCTCAGGGTCGACGATGCGACGGTGGCCGAGCTTGAGTACGGCATCATGATGTTCTATACGGGGATCAAGAGGAGCGCGAGCGACATCCTCGGAAAACAGCAGGAGAAGGTCTCCACCAACAACACGAACGCGGTCGAGAAGATGCACAGGATCAAGTCGATAGGTCTGGAATCCAAGAAGGCACTAGAGGCCGGCGACTTGAGGAGGTTCGGGGAGCTCCTGGACGAGCACTGGGCAGTAAAGCGCGGGGTCTCGGACGGGATGACCACGAACGCCATCGACTCGTGGTATTCGACCGCCAGGAAGAACGGGGCGGTGGGTGGCAAGGTGGTCGGTGCGGGAGGCGGTGGTTTCCTGATGTTATACTGCGACCAGGGAAGACAGAAGGTCCGCGCGGCCATGGCGAAGGAGGGGCTGGTCGAGTACAGGTTCAGGTTCGTCTTCGACGGCAGCAAGGTAATCTACAACGTCTAGGGCGCGGCGGGAGAAGCCTCCGGTAGACCGTGGTCAGTTGTAGGAGTTGATTATCTCGGCGCAGTTGCCCACGCCGTCGTACTTCTTCGAGATGGCGCTGAGAGCCTCCACGTTTTCCCTGAACCTGGAGTCGTTCAGGCACAGGTCCACTGCCTCCATGAGCCTCTGCACGCTGAGGTCCTGAGACCTGATGGCGATTCCCAGTCCCAGCCTGCTGAACTTCTCCGCGTTCCCCAGCTGCTCGGAGTGGTTGTGGATCGGTATGAGCACGGCCGGCTTGCCGGCGTCGATGCACTGCCCTATGGTACCGTGTCCCGACCTCGACACGACCAAGCTGGAGAGGCTGAACAGCTCGTCCTTGAGCGGGCACCACTCGTACAGCCAGGTCCCGTTGGCCAGCCTGGTCGGCTCGCCCGAGCCGTGGAGGTACCCCAGCGAGACGACCACATTGTACCGCGTGGCGAGGGCGTCCGTGGACTGCAGCACGGTGTCGATGAAGCGCTGTTTCGTCGCATCAGGGCCGCTGATCTGGAAGAAGACGAGAGGCCTCCCGTCGATCCCGAGCTGCTGCTTCGCCCTCGAGAGCCTCTCGTCGGTCATCTCGACCCTCGGCGAGGTGAAGCCCACGTACCTCACGATGTTGGAGACGTCGGTGCCTTCGAGGTTGGCCTCTCCTATGGTGTAGGGGGGAGGGAGGTCGGTCATGAGGACCTGGTCGCTCAGGGACCAGAGCAGGCCCAGGACATCGCCCGCCACCCTCTCGTAGAGCCTCCCGACGCGGTTACCGCGGAACCGTGGGGGCATGGTGACCTTGAACTGGTTCAGCATGGTGATGACGGGGTAGGACTTTGACCTGGCCGCAAGGACCGTTGAGAGCCTCGAGTCAGAGACGACTAGGCGCGGGTCGAAGCTCGCGACGTGGTCGGTCTCGAAGGCTACCTGCTTCAGGAAAGAGTTGAACATGTACGGGAAGTGCGGGATGAAGTCCTTGGACGAGAAGCTGCCGCCCTCCGTCCACTCTACGTCGAGCGCGGGGCTCTCCAGGATGCTCCCTTTGTCGAGGCGCGTGTTTAGGTAGTCGAGCGCCTGGAGCGAGCACGAGTATCGGAATTCGTCCCCGTTCCTGCGGACCCTCCCCGCGATGTCGAGGACGCGCGTGACGTGGCCCAGTCCCGAGCCGAACACCGCGAAGTATATTCTGCGCAAAACGATTCCTGTTGCTCTTCAAAAAACCGCTCCCTCCTCGCGGCTATATATTTTCAGAGGGAGATAGTGAGCGTCGCGGCGAGTTGGGGAAAAAACACTTACATATTGGGCGGGGGCGCCCGATGAAAGTTAACCGGGGACCAGAGTGACAATACCAATCTGGCAGGTTGTTGAGGTAATCACTTTGCTGCTTACCATCCCGGTCCTCGCCCTCGAATACTACTGGATGGTTTTGTTAGGCACGTCGACCAAGTACCCCAGGAACCTGGAGACCAAGGACGTCCATCTCACGTCGCAGCCGACCGTCTCTGTGCTGATAGCCTCGTTCAACGAGAAATATGTCATAGGTAAGTCGCTCGACGCGATCAAGAAGATAGATTATCCGAAGGACAAGCTGCAGGTCGTCATAGCTGACGACTCTACCGACCAGACAGTCGAGATCGTGGACGAGAAGGCGCGGGAGCTCAACAGCTACGGGATATCGACTATAGTTTCGAGGCGGCCGAACCGCGAGGCCTTCAAGTGTGGCGCACTCAACAAAGCGATGGAGAGCGTCGTAGGTGATTTTGTGCTCCTATTGGATGCGGACTCGATCGTGCCCCCCGACGTGCTCACCAAGGGCATAGACGCCGTCGAGAGCCACCCCCGCGCTTCGTTCGCGGCGTACCGCTACGGCCACTACAATAGGAACGACAACATGATAACGCGCCTCTTCGCCCTCTCCCAGGACATCGGGGACACGCTCTCGAAGATGGGGGCGTACGTCATCGACGCGCCCTTCTCTTTCCAGGGCGGCTTCGCGCTCGTGAGGACGAAGGACCTCAAGGACGTGGGGCAGTGGTCCAACGAACGGATAGCCGACGACGGTGACGTTTCGATCAAGCTCTACCTCGCGGGGAAGCGGGGCATCTACCTGAGCAACGTCAGGGTGATGAGCGAGGACCCGTCCACGCTGGAGGCGTGGAAGAAACAGGTCGCAAGGACCTCTCAGGGCTGGTGGAGGTGCGTTGCGAAGTACTTCAGGACCATAGTCTTCGCGCCGGGCGTCAGTTTCAGGAAGAAGGCCGGGCTCTTACTCATGCTTCTCGGCCCGCTGTCAGGCTTCAGCTGGATACTGGTCACTTTCCTGTCCGCGATCGCCCTCATAACCGGAGCGGTCGCGCCCGCTAACTCGATATTCAACAACCCGCTCTACATCGGTGTCATCGCCGTGCCGTTCGCGGTATCGATGGCCTCGGGAGTGTGGGCGCTGTGGCTGCAGGGTCAGCTGACGGCCCGTAACTTGCTGCTGATCCCGATGCTCGGCTACGTGACGGGCGCCATGCTGAGCCTGGGGTCTATCGCGTTCTTCTATGGCGTCTTCGACCGGCCCGGCTTCTTCCACTACAGGACGCCAAAGTCAGGGTCGGGAGAGACGACTAGGAAGACGTACTTCAGGCACCTGACGAACGACCGGAACGCGGTCGTGGAAGGCGTCCTCGGTGTCGCTGCCTGGGTGCTTGCGGTGCCCGTTTATCTTCACGGTGTTTGGTTCCTGTCGCTTACTCTGGTCGGGTTCGGCCTGTTCACGCTAAAATCAATGAGCCTTTCGCGGCACATCCCTTCACGACAGCCCGCCCTGGCCTCCGAGACGGTCGCCGAGAGCTCCGCCAACAGGCCCGACGAGATCGGGGTGGCGCCTCGTACGCAGGCCCAGAACAGCCAAGTCTGAGTGCGCATCCTCCGGCCGGAATGCCTTAAATCGTGAACTCAGGGAGGACGGCTCAGACAATGGAACTCGAGGAGAAGATGCGACTCGTCCTGAGGCCACCCACCGAGGAAGTGGTCACGGAACAGGACCTGCGCGGACTCTTCGAGAGGGAACAGCACCCCAAGCACTACGTGGGCATGGAGGTGTCGGGCGTCCTGCACCTCGGCTACATTCTCATCGGCTTCAAGGTCAACGACTTCATCAAGGCCGGAATGAACTGTAAGGTATTCCTCGCCGACTGGCACAGCTACATCAACAACAAGTGGGGCGGCGACTGGGACAAGATAAAACAGGTAGGCAGGGATTACTACGCCGACGCCTTCACGTTCTTCTGCCCTGGCGTCGAGATAGGGTACGGGTCCGAGCTCTACAGGCAGGACCAGGAATATTGGGCGGACGTCATGCGGTTCTCCAAGCAGATCAGCCTGGAGCGGGATGTGCGCTGTCTCACGATAATGGGGAGGAGCATGAAGGAGAAGCTCGACGTGGCGCAATACCTCTACCCGCCGATGCAGGCCACTGACATACATGCGATGGACCTCGACCTGGTGCACGCGGGCCTCGACCAGCGGAAGGTGCACATGCTGGCGCGGGAGGTCTTCCCGTCTCTCCACTGGAAGAAGCCCGTAGCGGTGCACCATCACATCCTGCCCGGACTCCAGGAACCGCAGTCCAGCGGGCTGGACGAAGACACGAAGCTGGACAAGGTCATCTCCAGCAAGATGAGCAAGTCCAAGCCCGACTCGGCCATATTCATACACGACAGCGAGGAGGAGATTCTCCGGAAGCTGCGCAAGGCGTGGTGCCCGGAGAAGGTAGTAGAGGGCAACCCTGTCATCGAGTACGCCAAGTACATCGTGTTCCACGAGAGAGAGTCACTCACGATCGAGAGGCCCGAGAAGTACGGGGGCAACGTCACGCTCACAGGCCAGGCGGAGCTCGAGAGGATGTACGCGGACGGTAAGCTCCACCCCAACGACCTGAAGAACGGCGTGGCGAGGGAACTGGCGGAGATCCTTGCGCCGGTAAGGAAGCACTTCGAGGGGCGCAAGATAATTCAGGAGATACTCGCGGGGTAGTGGTCTCGAGAAGTTGAATTTCATACCGATAAACAAGCCCGCGATAGGCGAGGAAGAGAAGAAGGCCGCGCTCGCGGTCCTCGACTCCGGGATGCTCACGGATGCTAGCTACGCGGGAGGGAGGCACGTGCAGGAGTTCGAGAAGAAACTAGCTTCTCACATCGGAGTCAAGCATGCAATCGCCGTGAACTCGGGTACCGCCGCGCTGCAGACGTCCCTGATGGCGTACAACATAAAGCCCGGTGACGAGGTGATCGTCCCGGCCTTCACGTTCGAGGCGACGGCGAACGTCGTGATCGCGTGCAGCGCCAAGCCGGTGTTCGCGGACGTCCAGTCTGACTATACCATCGACCCCGCCGACGTCAAGAGGAAGATCACCAGCAGGACAAAGGCGATAATTCCGGTCCACCTCTACGGGTACCCGGTCGACCTTGACGAGATAAGGGAGGTAGCCGCCGCGAACTCTGTCAAGCTCGTCGAGGACGCCGCAGAGTCGCTGGGAGCCGAGTACAAGGGCACCCAGATAGGGAGGACGAGGGACGCTGCCTGCTTCAGCCTCTACGCGACCAAGGTGATCACATCGGGAGAGGGGGGAGCGATAACCACGGACGACGACGAACTGGCCGACAGGCTCCGCATGATGAGGAACCACGGCATGCGGGACGGATACGACACAAGGATCCTGGGCTACAACTTCAGGCTCCCCGAGATCCCCGCGGCCATGGCCGCGGTCCAGATGGACAGGCTGTCGGAGTTCATCGCCGCGCGAAGGAGGAACGCAAAAGCGTTGGACGACCTCGTGTCGGGCATCGAGGGAGTCAGCATGCGGCAGACCAAGGGCGACCGGAAGCACATCTGGTACCTCTACACAGTGCACATCGACGACGGAAGGGACAAGGTCAGCGACCGCCTGAGGACCAACTCGGTCGGGAGCGCGATATACTGGAAGACGCCGGTCAACAGGATGGAGCTCTATGCAGGGATGGGGTACGCGGACGACAAACTCCCGGTGACATATGACGCGGCTGACCACGTCCTCTCTCTCCCAGTCCACCCGCTCGTGACCGAGAATGAGATAACGTACATAGCTGAACAGTTCAAGGCGGCCGTGAAGGACCGCTGACAGCGGGGACGCGTTCGGCGTGAGCGTCGTCGTAGTGCTACCGACATACAACGAAAGAGAGAACGTTGCGCCAATCGTCGAGAAGCTGAGCGAGGTGAGGAAGACCATGGGGTCTGACATGCACATCCTGTTCGTGGACGACGGCAGCCCCGACGGTACGGCGGATGAGATAGGTGCCATCATGGGGGGCCGCGACTACGTGCACCTTCTGGAGAGGGGAAGCAAGAAGGGCCTGGGGACGGCCTATCTGGACGGGTTCAGGTACGCGAGAGAGATGCTCAACCCGTCGGTGTTCGTCCAGATGGACGCCGACCTGCAGCACCCACCCGAGAAGGTGAAGGCGCTCGTGGAGGCGGTCCGGGCGGGCGCGGACGTGGCCGTCGGGTCACGGTACGTCAAGGGGGGCGACTTCAGGGGCCTCAACAGGAGGAGGCGGACGATCAGCTGGGGAGCGAACTGGCTGGCCAGGAACGTGCTCGGGCTGAAGGTGCGCGACGCGACGACTGGTTTCAAGGCGCTGGACTCGCGCGCAGTGGATGTCGTATTGACCGTGAAGCTGTACTCCAGGGGCTTCATCTACCAGGTCGAATCCCTCTACGCTTTCAAGCAGAACGGGCTGAAGATGGTGGAAGTGCCTTTTGTGTTTGAGGAAAGGGAGAAGGGGGCTTCGAAGATGTCGGGCGGGGAGGTAGGAGAGTACGTCAAGAGCATCCTAGAGATTAGGTTCAGGGACTACAGGGTCCCTGCGAAAGCCTGACCGGTCAGTCTTCTTTCTTCTCTGCAGCCTGAGGAGCGGCGGCCGGGGCCTGCGGGGGTTCGGCTATCGATTCCGGGGGTGGAGTCGTCGCCATCGTCCACCCGATCCATGCGAGTATTCCCAGGAGGACCACAACCGCAAGGAACGCCGTGACTTCTAAGACGAGCAGCGGCCGCAGATAGAGGAGAACCCCGTAAACTATTATCCCGATGATGCTGCCAGCGAGGATACCACCGCCTAGTGTCCTGTCATTGGCCATTTGATAGGCCGAGTCCTCGGGGAGTCGGATTTAATGTTTTGTCGGCGGACCGCCCGCGTGGCAGTCTTCCAAACTAGGCCCGATACGGTAGAAGTAGGCGAGGAAGATAGACTCTCGCAGCAACATAGAAATAGAAGCCGGCGGAGGCGATGTTGAAACATGTCCGCCCCCCCATCCACTCCTCCAGAGGAGCAGGTCAAGGTATTCGCGGGTTCGGTCTACGAGTGCGTAAGGTGCGGAACGAAGACCAGCCAGGAAGAGCTCAACAACCTTCCTGAGGTCAAGTGTATCTGCGGCTACAGGGTATTCAGGAAGGTCAGACCCTCGGTAGTGAAGCAGATCAAGGCGATCTGAGCCGGTCCACGAAAGAAGAGATTTAAGACCAGTACCGGAGGCGTTCATTCGCTTCCGATGGACGACAACACTAAGGTCAGCGCACCCGCTCAGGCCGTTTCCAAAGCACCAGGCTACGAGGACGTGATGAACCTGGCGACCCGAAGGGGATACTTTCTCAAGTCGGCGGACTCGTACCCGAACACCCCTGCCGGCTTCTGGGACTTCGGACCGCTCGGCACGCTGTTCAAGAATAGGTATGTCGAGCTTTGGAGGAGGCTTATCGTCAAGAGGGACGAGATGTTGGAGATAGACACGTCGGAGATCCTCCCGAGGGCGGTGTTCGTCGCGTCGGGTCATGTCGGCAACTTCGCAGACCCAATCGTGGAGTGCAGCAACTGCCATTCAATCTACAGGGTCGACAAGCTGATCGAGGAGAAGGTCAAGCGCGCCGTCCCCGAGGGGCTGCCGGATGTGGAATACGACGCGTTGCTCGCCGAGAACAAGATAGTCTGCTCCAACTGCAAGAACCAGCTGAGTGGCACGAGGAGGTTCAATATGATGTTCAAGGTGGGAATAGGCCCGGCTGGGGAGGAGGCCTACCTGAGGCCGGAGACGTGCCAGGGTATCTTCGTCGATGTGCCTTTCCTCTTCAAGACACAGCGCATCAAGCTGCCCAAGGGCTTCGCGCAGCTCGGGAAGAGCTTCCGCAACGAGATCGCGCCGAGGCAGGGGATACTCAGGCAGAGGGAGTTCTATCAGGCGGAGATCGAGGTGCTGTTCAACCCGGAGAAGGTCGACCTGGCCAAGTTCGACGTGGCGCTGGACTACAAGCTGAACATATCTTCAGGCGACGTGGAGCCGAGCCCTGTCAAGGTCTCTGAGGCCATATCCCAGGGAGTGATACCCAACAAGCTGATTGGGTACTACCTCTATCTCATCCAGAGCTTCTACGAGTCCGTCGGGCTCAGGACGGTCAATATCCGGCTGAGGAGGCTATCAAACCAGGAGAAGGCGTTCTACTCGGCCGTGGCGTTCGACCTAGAGGTGAGGACCTCGGTGGGATGGCTCGAGCTCGTGGCCTGCAACTACCGGTCGGACTACGACCTCAAGCAGCACTCAGAGATGAGCAAGACCGACTTCACGGTGGACGATGACGGAAAGAAGGTGCTCCCCCACATCTTCGAGCTTTCGATGGGTGTGGGCAGGAGCCTCTACGCCCTCCTCGACGAATCGTATCGTGTCGAGGAGACGAGGACGTACCTGGCGCTCCCGCCCAAGGTAGCTCCCATCCAGGTTGCGATATTCCCCCTCATGTCGAAGGACGGACTCCCCGAAAAGGCGCGGGCGATCTACGACGGGCTGAGGTTCGACCTGGACGCCATGTACGATGAGAGCGGGTCGATAGGGAGGAGGTACGCCCGCTCGGACGAGGCCGGCATCCCGTTTTGCGTGACCATCGACCAGAACACCATGACCGGCGGTACGGTGACCGTCAGGGAAAGAGACTCCAAGGCGCAGCCGGTGGTCCCGGTCGCAGAACTGAACGGCTGGCTTAAGGTCCGCCTGAGCTAGAGAAGCACTGCTGCGATAACGAGCGAAGCCCCCGCCCCTACGACGGTGGCGATCAGGTTGACGATGTTGTTGTCGACGAAAGGCACACCTGACTCGCGTTTCGTGGGTTGTCCGCAATGGACCAGGTTCTCGGTCGGCTTCCCGCAGACGACACAGAACCCCTTGCGCTGCAGCGTAGCGCCTATCAGGCTGTCGGCGACTGAACCCGAGAGACCACCGGCGACCGCGACGAGGACGATTGCTTCCGGCGACAGACTTCTGAGCATTCCTACGGCCGCCGCGATCGAACCGATGGCGAGTGAAGCGAGCAGGCTCCCCAGAAACCCGAGCCGGGTCACCCCGCCGGATGTCCCGGGCACCACCACCGTGCCCAGGCGGGTGATAAGCCGGGGAGCAGACTTGTTAAGCAGACCGAGTTCCGTCGCGACCGTGTCGGAGGCCGCAGCCGACATGGCGCCGACATAGAGGACCCCGAACACAGCGCCGCCGAAGAGGAGCTCGCCCAGACCGAAGATGGCGGCGATCCCGCCGTTCGCCAGGATGTTGGGCCAGCTCCTTGCCCCACCCTTGTCCTGGGCGCCCCCCAGGCTCTTTTTGTAATCGTACTTGTACCAAGTAAAGCCGACGCCGAGGATGAAGAAAGACGCGATTATCACGAACCAGGTCCAGCCTCCTCCGAGGAATATGGCGTAACCGACAGCCACGCTCGCCAGGAACCCTCCCCTGTCTAGGGCCTTCGCCCCTATCGCGACCAGTGCAAACACGATGACGATCAATAGCTCCCCGAGAGCGAGGAGAAGGTTAACCGGAAGCAATCCCTTTAGAAAGCGCTCGACCGTGTGTCCCTAAAAGGGTTCCCAGCGGGCCGGAATCAGCTGGCCAGTGTCCTCAGGGACGCTATTATCTCGTCTTCGTTGCGGGCCTGTGAGAGCGCGAATATCAGGCCCTCCTTCTTCGCGAGCTCAATGGCCAGGGGGTCGGTCTGCGTCGGCCCGTGGATCACTACCATCCTAGGCTTAAGCTGCGACACCCTGATGGCGACCAGCGGGCTCCTCCCGCCTCCGACCTTGGTGAATATTATGGCGCGCTCGGTCGTCGCGCCGAATATACGGTAAAAGTCATAGCCCGAGAGCGCGTAGATGGTCTTGATGCTATCCACCACCGTGTAGCCGTAGAGGCTAGTTCGGTCTGGGTCCCCGCTCAGGATAGTACCCTTTACCGCGGTGAGAAGTGCCGAAGCCGGGATCGGCTTGGTAAACTCGCTTATCGCCAGTATCGCGGAGCTCTTTTCCGGAGACAGAAGACGCGACGCCACCCTTCCCTGCGACTCGTCGAGAGAGACGAGCGCCTCTATGTACTTCTTGACGAACACAACGCCAGGAGAAGGCCTCCTCCCGCTCTCGTAGTCGCTGAGTACAGAGGGGGAGAGTTTGAGAGACCGTGCGAGCTGGACCTGCTTTATGGCTAGCTTCTCGCGCCACACCTTGAGCGCGCGTCCCGGGTCGGCGCTCGCGACAACTTCTCCTGCAATCTTGATGACCGAGTCCTGGCGGCTGCTTTCCACGGCTACGTTGTCTTTTAGCGAATCCGCTTTAAACATTTGCCGAAGGGCTACTTTGCCTGCTCTAGCAGGGCCTTGAGCTCCGGCAGTTGGTCGATGGGCACCGAGACTCCCTTGCGCGTGGGGCCGGTGTACTTAGCTCCCGTGAGAAAGAGCCGGATGTCGACCCGCTTCCTGCCGTCCCTCCCGTCGAAGGTAGAGACCCGGACCGTGGAGGCGTCTGTCAGCTTTACCTCCCCGATCATCGTCGACTTGAAGGCCACCGGTTCGGACGTATCTTCGCTCATGAAAACCGTCAGGGCGTTACATCGGGCTGCCGATATAGTTTGTGAAGCCGCGGTCAGCGGGCGAGGGTCGCCAGCTCGACCCTCGGCTCGAAGAACCGCCGTGTGATCCCGGACGGCGGCGCGTCGAACTCGTCGACATTCACCAGGACGGGAAGGTTGTTGACGGCGTGCCCGAGCACGAGGCACATGCGCGGGGGCAGCGTCCTCACTATCGACCTGACCGTGTCACTATCGACCATCGAGGCCGCGCTGACGAGGTTCAGGTCGGCGTCGTTAGAGAAGTTGTAGAGGAAGATGTTGTCGGCCTGTCTGTATATCTCAGGTTTTATCGCGTCGGGCTGGTTGGTGACGAAGGTCGTGAACACGCCAAAGTGGCGCATCCTCGTTATCAGGTCCTCCCAGTACGTATCGCGCAGGTAGAGATGCGCCTCCTCGGAGAGGAGGAAGATCGGCGGGATGGTCCGGTGCTCGAGGAGCTCCACGAGCTTCGAGAGTATCAGCTCGACGGTCATCTTCCTGTTCAGCGGTGAGACCCTGCTGAGCGATATCACCAGCGCGCCGCCGTCGGGATGACTCTTGAAGAACTCGTCCAGGCGGAACGCCTGGGGAGAGTCGGTGAAGAGGCCTGAGTTCGAGATCGTGTAGAAGCGCGCGTAGAGCGCGTCCCTCACGAACTCGTTGCACCTCCACTGCTGGATGTAGTTGCCCAGCGCCTCCATTGATACCTCGTTCTTGCTCTCCATCCCTTCCCATATCCTCGTGAACTCGCGCATCGAAGTCCCGGGCATCTCAAGAGAGTGCTGCATGAGCGAAGTGAGAGCGCGTATGCCTGCTCCGCCGAGGCTGAACTTCAGGTCGCGCGCGGGTTTCCTCACTACGACCCTGTCGGCGACGGAGGTCTTCGTCCCGTCAGCCCGCAGTCCTATGGTACCGTACTCGTCGTTGAGGTCGAATATCACGCAGTAGGCGCCGTGCTCGAGCAGCCCCCTCACCATCATCTTAGCGAGGTGGGACTTGCCCGACTCCTTGCGTCCGGTTATGATGCTTATCCTGCCGTCGAGCGCTTCCGCGGTCACTGAGAAGGAGGAGGCCCTGCCCGACCTGCCTATCTTGATCTTCCTTTGCCCCCGGTTGCCCGCCGAATCGAGGATGTCGTTCACGTTTTGCCTCGTTATTTTCGAGGTGGTCCGTGATGGGATCCAGTCGATTCTCGGGCTGTGCCGGCCGTGTTCGATGCTCCCTCTCGCTTTGCACTGCAGGAGCCTCATGTCGCGTATCTCCCTGGAGATGCCGCCTACGTCGGCCGGGTCTTCGGTCATGCCCTGCACCGACGAAAGGAGCACTTCCTCTCTCGCGACCTCCTCTTCGATGCCATCGACGTCCAGGTAATTCTCGTCTATCACCTGGAGCACGAGGCTCCTCTCCTTCTCAGTGACCATAAGGTAGTCCCCTAGCCTGACGTCCTCTGTGTGGGACGCCACGACCAGGATGTTCGGGCCTTCTTTCTTGAGTATCCTCATTCTCTCAACCCGAGTTGCTCAGTCCGCCGAGAGCTATCCGCCGCAGCCCGAAAGATCGCAGCTGCTTCAGCTCGTACCGGTTAGTGATGTAGGCCTTGAGCGCCATGTCCTCGGACCTCGCGAAGACAGAGAGGTGGTGTGCGACCCTGAGCGACTCGGGGTAGCCCGCCGTGAAGTTGTCGTTGGAGAGCACGGCGCCCAGCGTCTGTGGCACCCTTCCCCGGCTCCTCGCTACGTCGACACGGAAGACGATCCCGTCCCGGGCGAACTTGGCGAGCAGCGTGTGTATCGTTCCCTCCTCGACCGAGGCGTAGGACGGCCCCTTCGCCCTTGACACCACACCCGAGAGCTTGTTCGATGAGACCATCGCGCTCGTCTTCGATATCCCGATCAGCGACGACCCGGAGTCCCCGTCCTTGAAGAGGAGCTCAGGGTAGGAGTCCAGCGGGTGCTTTAGCGAACCGTCAGCCATGACCACCATCTTCTGTGGGAACGAAAGGAGAGACGCCAGTATGCGCTTCTCCATCGTGTTGCGGATGATCCGCTCGGCGATGAGGTGGTCGGAGAGAGCTACCCTTAGCTCGTAACCCTC